>Ga0210409_10003231_pt1 | contig 18530 bp, 17 predicted proteins | sample IncBWH17MmetaG_FD_161649 | JGI IMG/M metagenome (GOLD analysis project Ga0210409, IMG submission 161649) | Forest soil microbial communities from Barre Woods Harvard Forest LTER site, Petersham, Massachusetts, United States - Inc-BW-H-17-M | ecosystem: Environmental > Terrestrial > Soil >... | reverse complement strand
CCACCCGGTGCATGTCGGCGGTACGGATCTGCGCCTCGATGGGCACCCCGTTGGGGCCAAAGAGCGTGGTGTGCAGCGACTGGTAGCCGTTGACGCGCGGGATGGCGATGTAGTCCTTGAAGCGTCCGGGCATGGGCTTGAACACCGAGTGCACGGCGCCGAGTGCGCGGTAACAGGTGTCGGTGGTTTCGACCACGATGCGCAGCCCGTACACGTCCACGATCTCGGCGAGCAGCGCGCGCTTGCGGCGCATCTTCTTATAGATGCTGTACAGGTACTTCTCGCGCGTCTCGACCTGCGCGTGGATGTTGCTCTTGAGCAGCGCCGCGTTCAGCTGCTGCTCGATCTTCTTCAGGAACTCCTTCTGGTTGCCGCGGGCGCGGCGCACGGCGCGCTCCAGCACCTGGTAACGGCGCGGGTACAGCGCCTTGAAGCCTAAGTCCTCGAGCTCGAGCTTCATGGTGTAGAGCCCCAGCCGCTCGGCAATCGGCGCGTAGATGTCCAGCGTCTCGCGCGCGATCGCCCGGCGCCGCGCCGGCGCCATGGCCCCGATGGTGCGCATGTTGTGGGTGCGATCGGCGAGCTTGACGAGGATCACGCGCAGGTCGCGCACCATCGCCAGCAGCATTTTGCGGAAGGACTCCGCCTGGGCTTCCTCGCGGCTCTTGAACTTGATCTGGTCGAGTTTGGTGACCGCGTCGACGAGCTCCGCCACGTCGGCGCCGAAACGCGCCGCCAGCTGGTCCTTCGGGGTCGGGGTGTCTTCGATGACGTCGTGCAGGATCGCCGCGATGATGGTGTCGGCGTCGAGGCGCAGGTCGGCGAGGATGGCCGCCGCCGCCACCGGGTGCGCGATGAAGGGCTCACCGGAGAGGCGTTTCTGACCGTGGTGCGCCGAGGCGCCGAACTCGGCCGCCTCGCGGATGCGGCTCACCTGCTCAGTGGGCAGGTAGCTGCCGACGGCTGTCAGCAGCTCCTTTAGTCCCGGGGTGCGTCTTCCGCCGGGCAACAGTCCCAGGAGCGAAGACGCATAGTCCATGGTTGAGCGGCGGCGTCAGTCTCCGAGGCCGAACTGCGGCGCGCGGAAGCTGGACTGGTTGTCAGCATCGGGCACGGCGGGCTCGGGGGCCGGATCGGGCTCACGCAGCATTTCCGCGGTCACGCGGCCGGCGGCGATTTCGCGCAGCGCCAGCACCGTGGGCTTGTCGTTCTCCAGGGGCAGGGTCGCCTCCGCACCGTTGGCGAGCCGGCGGGCGCGCTGGGATGCGAGCAGCACGAGCTGGAACAGGTTGTCGACGTTCTGCAGGCAGTCTTCTACGGTGATGCGAGCCATGGGTCCCTTAGCGATTTAAGAGGCACCGGAAAGGGGTGCGCAGGGCCTGAAACTATAAGCTATAAGGCACCCGACATGCCAGCGGCATGTGAGCATCGCGATGCAGCGTTTAGCGCGTGGCCAGCAGCTGCGCCAGCAGCGCGTTCAGGGCCGGCCGGTCGCTGCGCAAATCCTCGCCCCGCCCGGCGACTATGCGGCGCAGATCCGCGGCTGCCTGCTCGAAGTCATCGTTCACGACGACGTAGCCGAATTCACGATAGTGGGACATGTCCGCCACCGAATCCGCGAGGCGCCGCGCGATGACGTCCGCGGTGTCGGTCGCCCGCCGCGCCAGGCGTTCCGCCAGCGCTTGCCGCGAGGGCGGCAGGATGAAAATGCTGATGCACTCTGGCATGCGTGCGCGCACCTGCTGCGCGCCCTGCCAGTCGATCTCCAGCACCACGTCGTGGCCGGCACGCAGCTCCGCGTCCACAAACGCGCGCGCGGTGCCGTAGAAGTTGCCGAAAACCTGCGCGTGCTCGAGCAGCTCGCCGCGGGCGATGAGCGCCTGAAACTGCGGCACCGTCACGAAGTGGTATTCGCGGCCGTCCGCCTCGGTGGGGCGCTGCCGGCGCGTGGTGTGCGAGATCGACAGGCGCAGCGCCGCTTCGCTGGCGAGCAACGCCTTGACCAGCGAGGTCTTGCCCGCGCCCGAAGGCGCCGCGATGACGAACAGCCGCCCGCGTTTCATGGGCGGAAATATACGCCGGCCGCTCGCAGCCCCGCGAGCAGTGCGCGCAGCGCCTGACCGCGATGACTGACGGCGTTTTTCTCCGCGGGCGACAGCTGCGCGGCGCTGCGCGCATCGCCCGTAGGCACGAACACCGGATCGTAACCAAAGCCGCCGCTGCCGCGCGCAGCGGCCGCGATGCGCCCCTCCCAGCTGCCGTGCGCCACCAGCGGCGCGGGATCCTCGCCGCTGCGCACCAACACGATGACGCACTGGTAGCGCGCGCGCCGCTGCTCCTGCGGCACGTCCTTGAGTTCGCGCAGCAGGTATTCAAGATTTTCCTGATCGCTCGCCGCCACGCCCGCAAAGCGCGCCGACCACACGCCGGGACGTCCGTTAAGGGCATCCACCTCGAGCCCGGAGTCATCCGCCAGCGCCGGCAGAAGCGTCGCGGCCGCGGCGTGGCGCGCCTTCAATAGCGCGTTGGCGAGGAAGGTGGCGCCGGTCTCTTCCACCGCGCGCACGCCGAGTTCGCCCTGCGGCACGAGCGTCAGATCCAGCGGCGCCAGCAGCGCCGCGAGCTCACGCAGCTTCCCCGCGTTGCCGCTCGCGAGCACCACCCGCGTCACGGGGACTTCAGCGCCTCAGCCTGCAGTGCGAACAGTTGCGCGATACCGGAGCTCGCAAGATCGAGCAGGGCGTCCAGTTCGTGGCGACGGAAGGCGTGGCCCTCGGCCGTCCCCTGGATTTCCACGAACGCGCCGCCGTTGTTCATGACCACGTTCATGTCGGTCTCGGCCTGGGAGTCTTCCGCGTAATCCAGGTCCAGCACCGGCACGCCGGCGACGATGCCGACCGATACCGCCGCCACCTGTCCATGCAGGGGACTCGCGGCAATGCTGCCGCGCCGGATGAGGCGCTCGCAGGCCTGCACCAGCGCCACGTAGGCACCGGTGACGGCGGCGGTGCGTGTGCCGCCATCCGCCTGCAGGACATCGCAGTCGAGCGTGACGGTGCGCTCGCCGAGCGCCTTGAGGTCCGCCACCGCGCGCAGCGAGCGGCCGATGAGACGCTGGATTTCCTGGGTGCGGCCGGTCTGTTTGCCGCGGGCCGCCTCGCGGGCGTTACGCGTATGCGTGGCGCGCGGCAGCATGCCGTATTCAGCGGTGATCCAGCCCTGCCCCTTGCCGCGCAGGAATCCGGGCACGCCCTCCTCGACGCTCGCCGTACACAGCACCTGCGTGTCGCCGAACTCCACCAGCACCGCGCCTTCGGCGTGCTTGGCGTGACGACGCGCGAAAGTGACCGGGCGCAGCGCGTCTGCCGCGCGCCCGCAAGCTCGTTGCACGACGCCCATCTATGCGTGACCGAGCCAGCGCAGCGCCGCGGCCGAGGTGTTATCGCTGCCGGCGCCGGCGCGCTTGACGGCGCGCTTGCCGAGTGCGATCAGGCTGTCGCGCAGCGCCCCGCTGGCGCCTAAGGCGCCGGCGACCTCGTCGTCCTTGAGGGGGCCCCACAGCCCGTCGGTGCAGGCGAGCAGCACGTCATTCGCCTCGAGCACGCGCCGCCGCGACAAGGACATGTCCGGCAGAATCGCCTCGCCCCCGAGGCAGCATTCGACGAAGTTGCGCATCGGGTGATTGTGCGCCTGCTCGGCGTTGATGAGTCCCTCGCGCAAGAGCAGCTCCACGTGACTGTGATCACGGCTGCGGGCGAGCAGCTTGCCGCCGCGCAGGTGGTAGAGGCGGCTGTCGCCCACGTGTGCCCACCAGCTCGCGCCCTGCTGGATCAGGCACACCGCGCAGGTGGCACGCGGCCGCTGTTCGAGGGGCAGCTGTACGCCGAGCTTCACCACTTCTTCGTGCGCACGCCCGAGCGTCATGTGCAGGAACCCGAGCGGATCGAACAGCGGTTGCGGGCAATGCCAGAAGGCCTCGGCGATCACCTGCTGCGTGACCTGCGCGGCGCGCGCGCCGTCGGAGTGACCGCCCATGCCATCGGCCACCACCAAGAGCGCCGCATGCTCCGCCACCGCGATGCAAACCCGGTCCTGGTTCTCTTCGCGCCCGCCGAGAAGGCTGATGTCCGCGTATTCAACCCGCAAGAGGCGATCCATGTATCTGTTAGACTTCAGCCGCGCTTTATATCACCTGCCGCGCGCGGGCGTAGCGCTTATGGCGCTGCGCGTGCCGGTGAGCGCGCATCACCTGCATGACAGTCGACAACCTACTCAGGCGGAAGCTTCCATGATCGCGAGCATGACGGGCTTCGCACGCCACGAAGCCAGCGGCCCCTGGGGGACGCTGGTGTGCGAGCTGCGCAGCGTGAACCATCGCTTCCTCGAGGCGGGGCTGCGGCTGCCGGACGAGCTGCGGGCGGCGGAAGGGGAACTGCGGCAGCGGCTGACGCGGCAACTGCGCCGCGGCAAGGTTGACTGCACGCTCACCTACCGGCGGCCGCAGGGCGCGGCCGGCGCGCTGGAGGTCGACGCCGCGGCGCTCGGGCGGGTGGTGGCGGCCGCGCAGCTCGTGAGCCGTTCGCTGCGCGAGCCCTCCACCGTCAGCGCGCTTGATGTGCTGCGCTGGCCGGGGGTGCTGCGCGAGGAGAGTGTCGGCGGCGAGCAGTTGCTGAGCGCGGCCTGTGCGGTATTCGACGTCACGCTGACGGAGCTGGTGGCGGCGCGCGCCCGCGAAGGGGCGCGGCTGCGCGAGCTTCTCGAGCAGCGCTGCGCGGCGCTGCAGGTGCTGGTGACGACGGTGCGGGCGCGGCTGCCGGAAGTCCAGGCGCGCGCGCGCGCGCGCCTGCACGAGCGGCTGGCGGAGATTACCGCGAGCGTGGACCACGAGCGGCTCGAGCAGGAGCTGGCGCTGCTGCTGCAGCGCCTGGACGTGGACGAGGAGCTCGAGCGCCTGAGCGGCCACATCAGCGAAATCGTGCGCGTCATCGACGGCAGTGAGCCGGCCGGCCGGCGTCTGGATTTCCTCATGCAGGAGCTGAACCGCGAAGCCAACACCCTGTCCTCGAAGTCCCAGGACCTGGAGACCACGCGCAGCGCGGTGGACATGAAGGTCGTCATCGAGCAGATGCGCGAGCAGGTGCAGAACGCGGAGTAGACGACAGGAGGGCTCATGCGAACCGCTATTCTCGTGTGCACCGCAATGGCGACTCTCAGCTTCGGTACCGTTGCGCCGGCGCAGCCGGTGCCAGGCTACGTCGCCGCGGCGCTTGCCGATCCGGGCCGACCCGCCGCCGACACGCAGCGGGACGCGAGGCGCAAACCGGCCGAATGCCTGGCGCTCGCGGGGCTCAAGCCCGGCGACCGCGTTGCCGATGTGTATCCCGGCGGCGGCTACTACACCAGGATTTTCAGCAAGGTGGTCGGACCCAGCGGCCGCGTTTATGCGCTCATACCGCAGGTGGTCGCCGCGCAGGCCAGCGGAGTGGTCGCCGATACCAAGGCGCAATTCGCCGGCGCCGACTATCAAAACGTGCGGGTTCTGGTCGCGCCGTTTGCAGCGCTCAGCGCCCCGGAGCCGCTCGACCTCGTGTGGATGGGGGACGTATATCACGATCTTCCGAACGTCGAGATGGGTCCCGCCGACATCGCGGCAACCAACAGGGCGGTCTTCAAGGCCCTGAAGCCCGGCGGCATCTACATCGTTACCGATCACGCTGCCGCGCCGGGTTCCAATTTTCTGGATCTGGAACCTGATATGTCGCGGCGCCTGCACCGCATCGATCCTGCCATCGTCAAACGGCAGGTACTCGCGGCGGGCTTCGTGCTCGAAGCGCAAAGCGACCTGCTGGCCAACGGCGCGGATCCGCACACCGCCAGCGTCTTCGACCCCGCGATCCGGGGCAAGACGGATCAGTTCTTCTTCAAGTTCCGCAAGCCTCGCTGAGCACCGGCTGCCTGCGCACTACCATCGTCCCATGCCCGCGCTGCTCACGCCGCCCCTCGCGCTCTACGTCCACTTTCCCTGGTGTGTGCGCAAGTGCCCGTACTGTGATTTCAACTCCTACACCCTCAACGGTGCGCTGGCACAGGAGCCGTATCTCGAGCGGCTGGCGCGCGATATCGAGGCGCAGGCGCCGCAGGTTGCCGGCCGCGAGCTCGTGAGCGTGTTCCTGGGCGGCGGTACGCCGAGCCTGTTCCCGGCGGAGGCGATCGGGCGGGTGCTGCAAAGCGCGCGCCGGCACCTGGCGTGGTCGGCGGACGTCGAGGTCACGCTCGAAGCGAATCCCGGCACCATCGAGCGCGGACGTTTCGCGGAATACCGCGCCGCGGGTGTGACGCGCGTATCCCTCGGCGCACAAACCTTCGATGCCGCGACGCTCAAGGCGCTCGGCCGCATTCATTCGGCTGATGAAACCCGGCGCGCTGCCGGGGAATTGCACGCCGCCGGGCTAGCCAACTTCAATCTCGATCTCATGTATGCCTTGCCCGGCCAGGATGTGGCCGGCGCGCAAGCCGATGTGGCGCAGGCGCTGGCGCTCGCGCCCGCGCATCTGTCGCATTACCAGCTGACGCTTGAGCCGGGCACCGTGTTCGCCGCGCGTCCGCCGCCGGTGCCGGACGAAGATGTCGCAGCCGCGATGCTGGTGGCGTGCGGGGAGCGGCTGCAGGCGGCGGGACTTACCCAATACGAGGTGTCCGCCTACGCGCACCCCGGGCGGCAATGCCGCCACAACCTCAACTACTGGACCTTCGGCGATTACCTGGGGGTGGGTGCCGGCGCCCACGGCAAGCTGACGTTCGCGGCTCGCGGGCAGATCACGCGCACCGTGCAGCCGCGCGAGCCGCGTCGCTATCTTGCCGCCGCGGACGCAGCTCTCACGCGCCAGGTGATCGGGACTGACGAGCTGCCGTTTGAATTCATGCTGAATGCACTGCGGCTTCCCGAGGGCTTTACCTGGCAGAGCTTCCTTGAGCGCACCGGGCTTGAGTACGACGCCATCAGCGCACCGCTCGCGGCTCTTACGGCGCGCGGCCTTCTGGAACCGACGGCGACGGGCTGCCGGCCGAGTGCCCTGGGGCTGCGATTCCTGAACGACCTGCTGCTCGAGTTCATGCCGGAAAATTCGAAAACGCCCGGCAGTTCCGCATTGTCAATGACCTCGCGCGAGCCGGGTCGGGGCGCCGCGGCGCCGTTATTCACAGGCGCGCAGGCCCCCACCCAAGAATGAGCCATTTGCGCTGCAAACCGCCCAAGCTGCTCAATGTGATCATCGTAACTCGTTGATAACAGTGCCTAAAACCACATGATCATTTTTTGACCAACGCAACAAAAATGCAATCTGGCAGCGAAATCGGAGCCTTGCGGAGCCATGAGTCCACAGACTTGTCCACAGGTTCTGTGGATAAGGAAAGGCCCGCCGCGGGGGCGCCCGCGCGCGAAGGCTTGAGACCGCGCGCCGGTGCCGCTAAACTCCCGCGCCCTTTAATTCCGGTTGCCGCCGCCCCATGTAGCGCTGACACCCGTTCCGTAACACCGCGCGAGCCGTAAAGCCATGAAAGCCTCGATTCATCCCGAGTACAAAGAGATCAACGTCACCTGCACGTGCGGCAACACGTTCAAGACGGGGTCGACGCTGGGCCACGACCTGCAGGTCGAGGTGTGCTCGAGCTGCCATCCGTTCTACACCGGCAAGCAGAAAATGGTCGACACGGCCGGCCGCGTGGACAAGTTCCGCAAGAAGTACGGCGGCGCCGCTGCGAGCAACGTCGGCGCGCCCAACACTGCCGCGGCGCCGGCTGCCACGGCCAAGTAAGCCGCGCTCGTTGCAGGCGCTGCGGCGGAACACGCCGCGCCGTTAGCGGCGCGCAAGCCGCGCTGGCACTGCCTTGATTCGGCACACGGACCATGTAAGGCTCGTGGCGCTCATGGCCGACAAGACGACCCCGAATACATTCGAGCTTAGTGACCCCGCGCGCGGACGCAGTGCGCAGCTGCCCGTGCGGCGCGGCACCATCGGCCCGGCCGCGCTCGATATCGCGGGGATCCACAAGGATCTCGACGTCTTTACCTACGATCCGGGCTTCGGCATGACCGCGGCGACCGAGAGTCGCATCACCTACATCGACGGGGATGCCGGGGTCCTCCTGTACCGCGGCTACCCGATCGAGCAGCTGGCGCAGAAGAGCACCTTCATGGAGGTCGCGTACCTGCTGCTGCTCGGGGAGCTGCCGACCGCGAAACAGCTCACCGAGTTCACCGGCAACATCCGTTATCACACGATGATCAACGAGACGTTGCTGCGCTTCTTCAACGGCTTCCACCACAACGCGCATCCGATGGCGATGGTGTCGGCGGTGGTGGCCTCGATGTCGGCGTTCTATCACGACACCATGGACATCCATAACCCGCGCCATCGGGAGATCTTCTCGCACCGGATCATCGCCAAGCTGCCGACCATCGCCGCCGCCGCCCACAAGCATTCCCTGGGGCAGCCGTTCATCTACCCGCGCAACGACCTCGACTACGCAGCCAACGTCCTCAACATGGTGTTCGCGGTGCCGTGCGAGGCCTACCAGCTCGACCCGATCGCCTCGCAGGCGCTCGATCTTTTGTTCGTGCTGCACGCCGATCACGAACAGAACGCCAGCACTTCCACCGTGCGCCTCGCGGGCAGCACCGGCGCGAATCCCTACGCCGCGATATCCGCCGGGGTGTCGGCGCTGTGGGGGCCGGCGCACGGCGGCGCCAACGAGGCGGTGCTCGCGCTGCTCGAGCAGATCGGCACGGTGGAAAATATTCCCAAGTACCTGGCGATGGCCAAGGACAAATCGAGCCACTTCCGCCTCATGGGCTTCGGCCACCGCGTCTACAAGAACTTCGACCCGCGCGCGACCATCATCCGCGCGATGTGTCACAAGGTGCTCGAGCGGCTCGGCCGTGCCGACAACCCGCTGTTCGAGCTGGCGCTGCGCCTGGAGGAGATCGTCCTCAAGGACGAGTACTTCGTGTCGCGCAAGCTCTATCCGAACGTGGACTTCTACTCGGGCGTCATCTACAGCGCCATCGGCATTCCGCGCTCGATGTTCACCGTGATGTTCGCGATCGCGCGCACCGTTGGCTGGGTGGCGCACTGGCAGGAGATGATTTCCGATCCCGCCATGAGGATCGGCCGGCCGCGGCAGCTGTACACCGGCGCGACGCGCCGCGATTACGTCGACATCAAGAAGCGCAGCTAGTCCATCGGCCGAAATTCGCAGGAAGCGATTTCGGCGGACAGCAGCTCCGTTTCCGCCGGCCAAAGGCGTGGCTCGATGCACATCCGCCGCAATCACCTCAGCAGCCGAACACTTCCGGGCATGGGTGGCGCGCGGACTTTGGCCGGCTGCGGCGGTGCCACCGCCATTCACGGCAGCTGCAGCAGCGCCTCCACCTCCAGGGCGCTGGCCCGCCGCATCGGCCGCCCGTCCACCGGGCTGACCGGCGCCTGGCGAATGCCGTCGGTCGGGAACACCGTGGCCTCGATCGGCTGGTCATCCACCTGGAAGCGCACGCCGGGGTAGGCCCGCACCCGCTCGGGGGTCAGCTTGACGCGCCGTTCGGTGACCTCGTGCGGGATCCCCTGGTCGAGGAGCTTCAGGGTGACGGATTCGGCGCGCTCGGTGAACAGGTGCAGCTGCACCTCGGCGTGCTGCGTGGCGGTCCCCGCCAGCACCGCGCCGACGAGGCGCGGCTGGAACTCGCGCAGGTAGCGCATGGCGCTCAAGGCGGCGCGGCGCTGCGCGTCCAGGCACTGCAGGTGTGAGGCGCCGCCGAACAGGCGCTGGTACTCCGCCAGGGCGCTTTCGATCTCGGAGTTCTTCGGCAGCAGCGCCGCGCCGTCGGTGACGCCGAAGCGCTCCGCCGCCTTGCGTTTGGCGATGAGAAAGTCACGCACGCCGTGCTCGGCCATGATGCGCGCGGCTTCCTGCGCCAGCGCCCGCCGCAGGTTCTCAGCACGCGTCACGTGTTTCTTCGCTCTCATCGCACTGCGCGCCAACTGTTAGAAGATCGGTTCGCTGCTCGCCGGCCCCTGGGGTCCCTGGGCGCCGGCATCGGCGGCCGCGGGCAGGTGAGCCGTCATGAATATTTCCGGCACCCCGTCGGGATTCTCGGCACTCACCAGCGTGCCGGTCTCGGGGGAGATGCGTAAGGTCACGAGTCCGTCGGGCATCGGCCGGCGCTGCTCCGGCACGCCCTTGAGCGCCTCGCGCATGAACTGCACCCAGATCGGCAGCGCGGTGCGCGCCCCTTCCTCGCTCTCTCCGAGCGGGCGCTCCTGGTCGAAGCCGACCCACACCGTGGCGACGAGATTGCGCGTGAAGCCGTTGAACCAGGTGTCCTTGGCCTCGTTGGTCGTGCCGGTCTTGCCGGCGAGGTCGCTGCGTCCGAGCGCCAGCGCCCGCCGCCCGGTGCCGCGCCGGATCACGTCCGCCATCATGTCGGCCATGACGTAGGCGTTCGGGGCACTGATGACGCGCGGCGCGATCTCCTCGGGCTTGAGCGGTAGCGGCTCACCGTGCGTGGTGTCCGAGACCTGCAGCGGCGCGCCGGCAGCGGCTGCGTCGCCCTCGCCGCCGTCGCATTGCGCGCAGACGCGGCGCGGGGCTGCGTGCCATACCACCTGGCCGGAGGCGTCCTCGATGCGGTCGATGAAAAACGGGTCGACCCGGTAGCCGCCGTTGGCGAACACCGCGTAACCGGCGGCGACGTCCAGCGGCGTGGCTTCCAGGGTACCGAGCGCCAGCGTCAGGTCGTGCGGCATGCTGCGCGGATCAAAGCCGAACTGGCTGATGTAGTCGATCGCGGTCTGGACGCCGACCGCTTTCAACACGCGGATCGACACCAGGTTGCGCGAGTGCACCAGCGCATCGCGCAGCCGCGTCGGTCCGCCGAAGGCGCGTTCGGAGTTCTCCGGCCGCCACGCCTCCTCGGTGCCGTTGCCCTCGAGCACGATGGGCGCATCCAAGAGCACGGTCGCCGGCGTGAAGCCGTGCTCGAGCGCGGCGGAATACAGGAACGGCTTGAAGCCGGAGCCCGGCAGGCGTCGCGCCTGGGTAACGCGGTTGTACTTGTTGGTGAAGTAGTCGAAGCCGCCGACCAGCGCCACGATGCTGCCGTCGTTCGGATCGAGCGCCACCAGCGCGCTTTGCGCCTCCGGAATCTGCCCGAGCTGCGCGTGCCCGGCGTCGTCCGCCACCACATAGACAACGTCGCCGCGGGTGAGCACCTGGGCGGCGTTCTGCGGCACCGGACCCAGCGAATCATTGCGGCCCGCCTTGCGCGCCCACGACATCCCGTCCCACTCGATCTGCACCGGGCCTGCGGTCTTGACGTAGGCGTGCACGCTCCTGGCGTCGACCGACTGCACGATCGCCGGCGCGAGATTGCCGATGGAGGCGTACTCATCCACGAGGTCATCGAAGTCCGGCTCGCCGCCGCTGCTGCGCAGGTCGACATGCCCGGCCGGTCCGCGCCAGCCGTGGCGGCGGTCGTATTCAATGAGTCCGATGCGCACCGCGCGGTTGGCCGCGCCCTGCAGCCGCCCGTCGATGGTGGTGTAGACCTTGTAGCCGGCGCTTTCGGCGCTGGCGCCGAAGCGCTGCCGCAGTTCCAGGCGCGCCATCTCGGCGACGTACGGCGCCTCGACGTCGAACAGCGGCGCGTGCGCGCGCGCCTGCATCGGCTCCTTGTTGGCAGCCTCGGCGGTGGCGGCGTCGATGAACCCGAGTTCGCGCATGCGGCGCAGCACGTAGGCGCGCCGCTGAGTGGCGAGCTCCGGATCCACGATCGGGTTGTAACGCGAGGGCGCCTTCGGCACTCCGGCGATGGTGGCCGCTTCTGCGACGTCGAGCTTGTCGAGCGTCTTGCCGAAGAAAGCCTCGGCGGCCGCGGCCACCCCATAGGCGCGCTGGCCGAAGAAAATGACATTCAGATACAGACCGAAGATCTCCTGCTTGGTGAATTCGTGCTCCATGCGGTAGGTGACGAAGGTTTCCTGCAGCTTGCGACGCACGGTCTTGTCGAGGTTCAGGAACATGTTGCGCGCGGCCTGCATGGTGATGGTGCTCGCGCCCTGGGTCTTGTCGCCCGACAGCACATCGATGACCACCGCGCGCACTACGCCGAAGTAGTCGATGCCGTGATGCTCGAAGAAGCGCTCGTCCTCGGCGGCGAGGAAGGCGTGTTTGATGACTTCGGGAATCTGCTCGTAGGTGACCGGGATGCGCCGCTGCTCACCGATCTGCGCAATGAGCGCGCCGCCGCGCGTGTAGACGCGCAGCGGCACCTGCAGTTCGACGTTGCGCATGGCGTCGAGCGCCGGCAGCGAGGGCGCGAGGTAAACATAACTGCAGGCGAGCGCGTAGGCGCCCAGAAGTGTGACCAACATCACAGAAGCGGCGACGGCGGCCGCGGCCCGAATGTAATTCCATTTCACAGAAAACCAACTCCGTTGCTTGCGCTCCCCGTGGGGCGCCGGCATAGTACCGGCCGATTCTTAGGCAAACTCACCGAAAGGTGGGGACGCAAAGCCTCCGGTCTACGGGACGTATGTGCCTATGACAGCGGGGTTGCCGGTGCGAACGTTAACGCACTCCCAGGGTGTCGGGCCACGCGGCCTTCGGACACCGCCCGGGAGGCACAGTTCGACCGACCACCTCTTCCGCTGGCACTGCAGCGCACCGGCCGCGAAGCTGCTTCGTCCCCAAGGGCGTTTGGACGGCAAGACTCGACACGATTCATCGCTCCTGGCTGCGCGTGCGCGTGACGCGTGCGGCACTTGCGCAGGATCGCCGCAGGGAACCGCGCGGTTCCGTGAGCCGCCTCACGTTCAATTTAACTTTGCGCTGATATATAGTGCTTCGGATTTTGACGCAGGGTGGTCATTTTCAGGCGTAATGCCCTGAAAAGGAAATAAAAATGCTCCTTCTGCAGCGCAAGTACCGCCCGCTCCTGGGACTTGACATAACGACGTCGTCGGTCAAGCTCATCGAGCTCGCGATGGCCGGCGGCCAGTATCGCGTCGAAGCGTACGCCGCCGAGCCTACGCCGGCGAACGCCATCAACGAAAAGGCGATCGTGGACGCGGAAGCGGTGGGCGAAGCGATCCGCCGCGCGGTGAAGCGCGCCGGGGCCAAGAGCGCCGAAGTCGCGATCGCGATCTCCGGCGATGCCGCCATCACCAAGGTGATCCAGATGCCGCGCGCGCTGCGCGCCGGTGACCTGGAATCCCAGGTGGAGATGCAGGCCGATCAGTACATCCCCTTTCCGATGGACGAAGTCAGTTACGACTTCGAAGTGTTGGGACCGAACGAGAAAGATCCCGACGCCAACGACGTGCTGCTGGTGGCGACGCGCACCGAGAACGTGGAGCAGCGTCAGGCCGCGGTGAAAGCCGCGGGGCTCACGGCCAAGATCGTCGACGTCGAGGCGTTCGCGCTCGAGAATGCCTGCAAGCTCATGACGCACCAGATGCCCGACGGCGGCATTGATCGCACCATCGCGGTGGTGGATTTCGGCGCCAGCAGCACCACCTTCAGCGTGCTGCGCAACCTGCGCGTCGTGTATACCCGCGATTTCACCTTCGGCGGGCAGCAGCTCACCGAAGAGATCATGCGCACCTACGGACTGGCGATGGAAGAAGCCGGCCGCGCCAAGAAAGAAGGCGGGCTGCCCGGCAACTACCAGTCGGAAGTGCTCGACCCGTTCATTGACGACATGACACAACAGGTCAGCCGCTCGCTGCAGTTTTATCTCGCCTCGGGTTCCGGGCGCGAGCAGCCGGAGAAGATCCTGGTGTGCGGCGGCTGCGCCAACATCCCGGGCGTGGCCGAGGTAATTTCCAGCCGCGTGGGCATTTCCGCCGAAAAGGGCGACCCGCTCGGCCAGATGAAGCTGTCCTCGCGCGCCAAGGCGCAGGCTGTGCAACGCGACGCCACGGCCCTGTTGACGGCCTGCGGGCTCGCCCTGCGGAGTTTCGACTGATATGCCACGCATAAACCTGCTTCCCTGGCGTGAGGGCCAGCGCAAGGAGCGCAAGCTCGCCTTCCTGGTGGCGCTCGGCGTGGCCGGGCTGGCCGCGTGCATCACCGCGTTCGCCGCCTACCTCATGTTCGGTTCGATGATCCAGGCGCAGCAGCATCGCAATGATCAGCTGCGCAGCGAGATCAAGACGCTCGACAAGCAGATCGAGGAAATCAACAACCTCGAGAGCGCCAAGCAGAAGTTCATCGCGCGCATGGAGATCATCGAGAAGCTGCAGCGCTCGCGCCCCGAGATCGTGCACGTGTTCGATGAGATCGTGCGCACGCTGCCGGAAGGGGTGTACCTCACTTCCGTCAAGCAGACCGCCAGGCGACTCAAGTTCGACGGCGTGGCGCAGTCGAGCACGCGTGTCTCCTCTTTCATGCGCAACATCGACGGTTCGCAGTGGCTGCGCAACCCGGAGCTGGAGGTCGTGCAGACGACCAAGGGCGCCGGCACCGGCTCGAACTTCACGCTGACCGCGGATGCTGTGAGTACCGTTGGCGATGACGGCGCCGCCGCCGCGCGCAAGGCCAAGATCCGCAAGGCAAGCCTGGATGGCGTGGGGGCGCGGCAATGAACCTGCTCGACGAACTGCGGTCGCTCGATCCGCGCGATCCGGGGCGCTGGCCGATGGCGTTCCGCGCCGGCGCGGTGGGCCTGGCCTTCCTGGTGCTGGCGCTGGCCCTCAGCTATTACTTCGTCTGGACCGATCAGCGCCCGGAGCTGCAGCGGCGCAAGGCCGAGGAGCTCACCCTGCGCACGGAATTCCACGACAAGCATGCCAAGGCCGTGAATCTCGAGGTCTACAAGGGGCAGTTGAAGGATATCGAGCGCTCTTTCGGCGCCTTATTGCGGCAGCTCCCGGGCAAGACCGAGGTGCCGAGCCTGCTGGTGGATATTTCGCAGACGGGACTCGCGGCGGGCCTGCAGGAGAAGCTGTTCCAGCCCGAGCCGGAGCACAAGCAGGACTTCTACGCTGAGCTGCCGATCAAGATCAGGCTGACCGGCAGTTATCACCAGTTCGGCGAGTTCGTGAGCGGCATCGCGGCGCTGCCGCGCATCGTCACGCTGCACGACATCGACATCAAATCCGACACCAAGGACGCCTACGACCAATTGTCCCTGGAGCTGACGGCGAAGACGTACCGTTATATGGACGAGGGCGAAATCGCAGCGGGCGAGGCGGACAAGAAGGACGTCGCGCACCGTGCGAAGCCGGCCGGCTAGGTACTTACCAATGAATAACACCACCTCATACGGATTCCGGCTGCGTCTTTGGTGCGTCGCGCTCGCCTGCGCCGGCTACGGCGCGCTGACGGCGTGCTCGAGCGCCGATGGCGATCTTGCGCGCTTCATCGAGGACACCAAGAAGGAACCGGGCGGGCGGGTCGAGCCGCTGCCGGAAATCAAGCCGTACGAGACCTACATTTATGCGGCGACCGAGCTGCGTTCACCGTTCCTGCCGTCGAGCCCCGGGTCGGGCGCCGGCATCAACGGTGTGCGCCCCGACTCCAAGCGCAACCGCGAGTTCCTCGAACAGTACTCGCTCGACACACTCAGGATGGTAGGGACGCTGCGCCTGAGCGGCCACATGTTCGGCCTGGTGCAGACCAAGGACGGCCTGGTGCATCGCGTGAGCGCGGGCAACCATATTGGCCAGGCCGAAGGCAAGATCACCGATATCACCCCTTCAAAAATCAGTCTCGTAGAGATCGTTCCGGACAGTGTGGGCGGGTACATGGAGCGCCCCGCCGCGCTGGCACTGAACGAGTAAGGTCAGCAGGGAGTCACGAATGCACGCGTATCGCACTATGAATCGCCTCCTCGGCACGGCCGCGTCGCTCGCGGTCGCCGGGGTCCTCGGCATGCTCCCGGTTACCGCCGCGCACTCGCAGGCCCCGGCCGCCGCACAACCGGCGTTGCAGGCCATCGACGTGCAGCCCCTGGCGGGACAGCAGCTGCAGCTCACCTTGCGTCTCTCGGGACCTGCGCCGCAGCCGCTGTCGTTCACCATCGACAACCCGGCGCGCATTTCCTTTGATCTGCCCAACACGACGCTGGCGTTGCCCTCGCGCCGCATCGACGTGCACGCCTCGGGTCTTGACACCATCCTCGCCGCGGAGACCAAGGACCGCACGCGCCTGGTGCTGAACCTCGACAAGCTCGTGCCTTACGACACGCGCCTCGACGGCAGCAACATCATCGTCACCCTCGGCGCCGCCGTCGGCGCTACCGCCGGCGCCGCCGCGAGCGCCGCCGCCGCCCCTGCGGTGAGCTCCAGCGCGGCGCGCGAACTGCGCGCGATCGACTTCCGGCGCAGCGCCGATGGCGCCGGGCGGGTGGTCGTGAAGCTCTCCGACCCGCATATTCATATCAACCTGCACCAGGTCGGCAGCCAGATCGTCGTCGACTTCAGCGACGCCAACGTGGCCGCCAGCCTCGCGCGCCGCTACGACGCCACTGACTACGGCACGCCGATCAGCGGCTTCGACGTCACGCGCGCCGGCAACGGCACGCGCATCGCCATCAGCGCCACCGGCGACTTCGAGCAGCTCGCCTACCAGTCCGACGATCAGTACGTGGTCGAGGTGTCGCCGCGGCGCAAGAACGCGGCGGCACTGGATGAGAAGCCGGTGTACACCGGTGAGCGGCTGACGCTCAACTTCCAGGACATCGAGACGCGCGCGGTGCTGCAGCTGCTGGCGGATGCCAGCGGCCAGAACATCGTGGTGAGCGACTCGGTGACCGGCAGCGTCACGCTGCGCCTGCAGAACGTCCCCTGGGACCAGGCGCTGGACATCGTGCTGCGCACCAAGGGCCTGGACAAGCGCAAGCAGGACAACGTCATCATCGTCGCGCCGCAGGCGGAGCTGGCCTCGCGCGAGAAGGCCGAGCTGGCCGCCAAGCGCGACGTGCAGGAACTGGCGCCGCTGCGCTCGGAGTACCTGCAGGTCAACTACGCCAAGGCCGCGGACATGGCGGCCCTTATCAAGACCAGCAACAACTCGCTGTTGTCCGGGCGCGGCAGCGTCGCGGTCGACGACCGCACCAACACCTTGCTGCTGCAGGACACGCCCGAGCGGCTCGCGGACATACGCCGCCTGGTGGCGACACTGGACATCCCCATCCGCCAGGTGCAGATCGAGGCGCGCATCGTCATCGTCAACAATGACTTCGAGCGTGACCTCGGCGCGCGCTTCGGCCTCACCAACTGGCAGAAGTACGGCCAGAACGGCCTGGTGAGCACCACCGGCACCGCGGCCGGCACCGACTCCATGAGCAACACGTTCATCAACGGACAGAACGCGCAGAACGCCGCCATCAACCAGAATCTTTTCAACGCCGCGCAGGTCCCGCCGGTGGCGCAGACGGTGGTGCCGCTGTCGACCTACGGCATCCCGGCAGCCGCCAGCCGCTACAACATCAATCTGCCGGTGGCCAGCCCGGCCGGCTCGATCGCGCTCGGTATCCTCGGCAACAATTTCCTCGTCGACCTCGAGCTGTCGGCCGCCCAGGCGGAGACCCAGGCGAACATCATCTCCTCGCCGCGCGTCATCACGGCGAACCAGAAGGAGGCGACGATCGAGCAGGGCGTGGAAATTCCCTACCAGCAGTCAGCCTCGAGCGGCGCCACCACCATCCAGTTCAAGAAGGCGGTGCTGTCGCTCAAGGTCACGCCGCACATCACCCCGGACAACCGCGTGATCCTTGATCTTGACGTGCGGGACGACAACGTCGGCGCCATCGTCGTAGCCTCGGGCGGGGTGAATGTCCCCTCGATCGAGACGCGCGAGATCTCCACCCAGGTGCTGGTGAACGACGGCCAGACCGTGGTGCTCGGCGGCATCCTGCAGACCACGCAGCGCGAGGACGACACCAAGGTGCCGTATCTCGGCGACATCCCGGTGCTCGGACACCTGTTCAAGAGCACCGCCCACAAGGACGATAAGGATGAGCTCATGATCTTCATCACCCCGAAGATCCTGCGCGAGGGCGTGAACGTCTACAACTGATCCGCCCCCGCTAAAGGGACGATGTTGCGGCCGCCTGCGGGCGGCCGCTGCATTTGGGTATCCTGTTGGCACGCATGCTCGACAAGGCCAGTGTCTTTCTCGTAGGGCCGATGGGCTCCGGCAAGAGTGCCGTGGGCCGCCAGCTCGCCCGCGCCCTCAACCTGCCCTTTCACGACAGCGACGCGGAGGTCGAGCGCCGTACCGGCGTCGATATCCCCTTCATATTCGAGAAGGAAGGTGAGGCCGGTTTCCGCCAACGCGAGCGCGAAGCGATCGAGGCCCTGACCGCGATCCCGCGCATCGTGCTGGCCACCGGCGGTGGCGCGGTGCTGCTTGCGGAGAATCGCCGCAACCTGCGCGAGCGCGGCTGCGTTGTGTATCTGCAGACCTCGGTGCTGCAGCAGGCGGAGCGCGTCCGCTACGGGCGCAACCGGCCGCTCTTGAGCGCCGGC
>Ga0210409_10003229_pt1 | contig 18533 bp, 21 predicted proteins | sample IncBWH17MmetaG_FD_161649 | JGI IMG/M metagenome (GOLD analysis project Ga0210409, IMG submission 161649) | Forest soil microbial communities from Barre Woods Harvard Forest LTER site, Petersham, Massachusetts, United States - Inc-BW-H-17-M | ecosystem: Environmental > Terrestrial > Soil >... | reverse complement strand
CTGGCCGCGCCGGCGTATGTCCAGTGTCGTGAGGACTGCCGGGGCCTGTGTCCCACTTGCGGGGCTGACCTCAACGCCGGCGCGTGCTCCTGCGAGCCGGCATCTGATAGCCGATGGGCGGCGCTCAAGACCGCCCGCGATCACTTTGGACCTCAATAACAATGGCCGTTCCGAAGAGACGTACCTCGAAGCGAAAGAAGCGCGCGCGTAACACGCACAAGACGGCGCCGGCGATCGTGCTGCAGGCGTGTCCGCGCTGCAATAGCATGAAGCGCCCGCACCATGTGTGCGAGGAGTGCGGGTACTATGCGGGTGAGCAGCGGGTCGTCGCCAAAGAGGCTTAAGTCTTGGCGCGCATCGCGTTGGACGCGATGGGGGGTGACCACGCTCCCCGCGCCGCCATTGCCGGCGCGTTGCTCGCCCTGGCGGAGCTGCCGGCCCCGCACCGGATACAACTCGTAGGCCAGGCGCCGGTCATCGAGGCCGAGCTCGCGAGTCTGAACGCCGACCGTTCGCGACTGGAGATTGTTCCGGCCGCCGATGTCATCGCGATGACGGACAAGCCGAGCGTAGCCTTGCGCAGCAAGAGCAGCTCGATGGTCGTCGGCCTGGAGCTGCAGCCGCGTGGCCTTTCTGATGCGTTCGTCTCCGCCGGCAACACCGGCGCGCAGATGGCCGCATCGATGCGCATCCTCAAGCTGTTGCCCGGCCTCGAGCGTCCAGCGATCGGGACCCTCTTTCCAACGGCCCTCAAGCCGGTCCTGGTCCTCGACAGCGGCGCCCACGTCGTCTGCTCGGCCGAGGAGCTGCTTCAGTTCGCGCGACTCGGTTCAGTCTACGCCGAGGATCTGCTCGGTCGCACGAACCCGGTGATCGGGCTGCTTTCGATCGGCGAGGAAGACGAGAAAGGCAATGCGGTCGTCAAAGAGGCCAACGCACTCCTGCATGCCTCGGGGCTCAACTTCCAGGGCAACGTGGAGGGCCGCGACATCCCACAGGGTCAGAGCGAACGCGGCCCGATCGACGTCGTCGTCTGCGACGGTTTCGTCGGCAACATCCTGCTCAAGTTCTACGAAGCCGCGGGCCCGGTGATCATGCGCATGATGGTCGAACGGCTCGGACTTGATGCCGGCAAAGTGAGAAAGGGCTTCTCCGAGTTCGACTACACGGAGCAGGGCGGGGCGCCCCTCCTCGGTGTCAGTGGTGTCAGCATTATCTCACACGGGAAGTCGAACGACCGCGCGATCAAGAACGCCATTCGCGTCGCACTCCGCGCCGTCGAAAGCGGCATGACGGAACACGCGAGCCGTCGCCTATCCCAATCGGTCTCAGCGTGAAGCGCCCGATCGCATACTTGGCCGGCACCGGCCGTGGCGTGCCGTCCCACGTGATGACAAATCACGATTTCGCGGCGATCGGCATCGAGACCTCGCACGACTGGATCGTCGAGCGCTCGGGCATCCACCAGCGCTATATCGCCAAGAACGGCGAGTCGACGTGCTCGATGGGTGTCGACGCGGCTCGCAAAGCTATGCAGCGCGCGGGGGTCACACCCGGCGAGATCGACGCGATTATTCTGAGCACGGCCGCGCCGGATCGCCCGCTGCCGTCCACCGCGGTCTCGATCCAGGCCGCCCTCGGCGCCACCCGCGCCGCGGCCTTCGATATCGCGGCGGCGTGCTCGGGTTGGATCTACGGGCTCACCCTCGCCGAGGGGATGATCGCGACTGGATCGGCCGAGACGATCCTGGTGGTCGGCTCAGAGAAGATGAGCGCGATTCTGGACTGGACTGACCGCACGACGTGCGTGCTGTTCGGCGATGGCGCGGGCGCCGCGGTCATCAAGCGGTCGAAGGCCCACAAAGGGATCCTGTCCTCGTTCCTCCGCAGCGACGGCACGCTGGCCGATCTCTTGTATCGCCCGCCGACCGACGCCCCGTATGTGAAGATGCAGGGGCGCGAGATCTTCAAGTACGCGGTCCGGTCCATGTCCGAAGCGGTCGACCGCGCGCTCGACGGCGCGCGGCTCACGGGGAACGACATCGATCTCCTCGTGCCGCACCAGGCGAACGTGCGCATCATCGAAGCCACGGCGAAGCACGCCAACGTGCCGTTGGAGAAGGTCTTCATTAACGTCGACCGGTACGGGAACACGTCGTCGGCGTCGGTCCCGATCGCGCTCGATGAGGCGATCGAGTGCGGCCGAGTGAAGGAAGGCACCACGGCCTTGCTCGTGGCCTTCGGCGCGGGTCTCACCTGGGCCTCCATGGTAGTCCGGTTTTGAGCACCGCGAATGTCGTTCTGCTATTTCCGGGGCAGGGCTCTCAGAAACCGGGTATGGCGCGCGACCTCGCGGTGGCGTTCCCGGCCGCGCAGGCCGCCCTCACCACGGTTGACGCCGCGCTCGGCTTCAAGCTGTCGCAGCTCATGTTCGACGGCCCAGCCGATGAGTTGACGATGACGGACAATGCCCAACCCGCATTGCTCGCCCACAGCGCCGCGGTGTGGGCCGTGCTCTCACCGGAGCTCGGCCCTCACGCCGTCGCCGCCGCAGGGCATTCGCTCGGCGAATTCACCGCCTATCACGCGGCCGGCGCGCTCTCACTGGCGCACGCCGCGCGTCTAGTCCGTCGACGGGGCGAGCTCATGCGCCAGTCCTCGTCCGGAACAATGGCGGCAATCCTCGGCACCACGTCCTCGCCCATAGAGGCCATCTGCGCCGAGGCCGGCGGCGGCGTCGTTGCCGCGAACTATAATGCGCCGGATCAGACGGTGATCTCGGGCGAAGTTGCAGCGGTCGAGCGCGCGATGGCGATCGCGAAAGAACGCGGCGCGAAGCGCGCGATTCGTCTGCCAGTGAGTGGCGCATTTCACTCGCCGCTGATGGTCCCGTCCGCGCCCGGCCTCGAGGCAGCATTAGAAGCCGCCGGGCTCGGCGAGGCCCAGCTCCCAATTTACTCGAACGTAGACGCGCAACCATCGACGTCACCGGATGTTGCGCGCCTCAAACTAGTACGCCAACTAACTTCGCCGGTTCGTTGGGTCGACACGGTGCGCAACCTAGCGACCAAGTATCCGGATGCACTGTTTCTGGAGATCGGTACCGGCGCGGTACTCGTGGGCCTCGTGAAGCGCATCGCGCCGAACGTCGAGACCGCGACATGCGGGACACCGGCCGAAGTCGAAGCCCTGCTGGCGAAGGCCACATGAAGGCCGTATGAAGATCGACCTCACGGGGCGCACCGCGGTCGTCACCGGCGGGACCCGCGGAATCGGCCGCGCGATCGCGGCCTCACTCGCGGCTGCCGGCGCCCGCGTCGCGGTTGTTGGCCGCAGCGCTGAGACCGCGCAAACAGTGGCGGCAGAGCTAGGGAATGGTGCTCAGGGCTTCGCGGCCGACGTGGCCAATCCCGAGTCAACGGTCGCCATGATCTCGGCCGTCGAATCGGCCTTCGGCGCGATCGACATTCTGGTGAACAACGCGGGGATCACGCGCGACAACATCATGCCACGCCTCAAGGACGCGGACTGGAATGAGGTGATCGACGCGAATTTGCGCGGGGCGTTCGTCACCACTCGGGCGGCGGTCCGCGGCATGATGAAGCGGCGGTGGGGCCGCGTGATCAATATCTCGAGCGTGGTCGGCCTGGTCGGCAACAAGGGCCAGTCGAACTACGCTGCCAGTAAGGCCGGTCTCATTGGCCTCACGAAATCCGTCGCCAAGGAGTTCGCTGCACGCAATGTCCTGGCGAATGTCATTGCACCGGGCTTCGTCGAGACGGACATGATCAGCGGGATGACCCAGGATGCGCGCGAGACGCTCATGCGCCAAATTCCATTGGAGCGCTTGGGCACACCGAATGACATCGCATCATTGGTCACTTTTCTCGCCTCCGACCACGCGTCGTACATCACCGGACAGGTGTTTGTAGTCGACGGGGGCATGGTGATGTGAGCAGGCGAAAACGTTAGATTCAGAGCTTGGGCCTTTAACCTTCTGACCCACCGAGGGGCGCATGTCCGGTAATGAAGAGAAAGTCAAGGAGATCATCGAGAAGGAGCTCGGCGTCGAGCGCGAGAAGCTGACCGACGACGCGAACTTCATCGAGGACCTTGGTGCAGACAGTCTCGACATCGTCGAGCTGGTCATGGAGTTCGAGAAGGAATTCAATATCGACATCCCGGATGAGGACGCCGAGAAGCTCAAGACCGTCGGGGATGCCATGAAGTACTTGAACACCAAGATCGCCGCATGACACGTCGCCGGGTCGCCGTCACCGGACTGGGCATGATCTCGCCCGTCGGCAATGACGTGGCGGCGACTTGGGCTTCGTTGCTCAGGTGCGTGAGTGGAGCCGCGCCGATCACGAAATTCGATGCGACGGCGTTCCCCGTGCGGTTCGCCGCCGAGGTGAAGGGCTTCGATCCGCTGCTGTACATGGACCGCAAGGAGGCCAAGCGGTCCGATCTGTACACGCAATACGCGCTCGCCGCCTCTGTCCAGGCGATGCGCGATGCCGGCTTGTCCGTCAACGGCGCGGCGAATGGCGTCCCCCCGGAACGGATCGGCGTGATCGTGGGGAGTGGGATCGGCGGCTTGAAGAGCTTTGAAGAGCAACATGACGTGTACCATGAGAACGGGCCTTCTCGCATCTCGCCGTTCTTCATCCCGATGTTCATTGCCGATATCGCGGCCGGGATCGTGTCGATGCGGTTCAACGCGAAGGGCCCGAATTACGCCACCGTATCGGCGTGTGCGACCGGAGCGCATGCCATTGGTGCGGCGTTTCGAGCCATTCAGTACGGCGATGCCGATGTGATGATCACGGGCGGCGCCGAGGCGACGGTCACGCCCATGGCCATCGGTGGGTTCGCGAACATGAAAGCGTTGTCGGAGCGCAACGATTCGCCCGGGACGGCTTCGCGGCCGTTTGATGCGACCCGAGATGGGTTTGTGATGGGTGAGGGCGCAGGGGTCGTCATCCTCGAGGAGCTCGAACACGCCCTCGCTCGCGGCGCCCGCATTCACGCCGAAGTCGTGGGGTTCGGCGCGACGGGCGATGCCTATCACTTGACCGCGCCGGCACCGGGTGGGGAAGGCGCCCAGCGCGCGATGCGCGCCGCGATGGCTGACGCCGGTCTGACGGCCGAGGACGTCGACTACATCAATGCCCATGGCACGTCGACGCCAACCGGCGATATCAGCGAGACGACGGCCATCAAGGGCGTGTTCGGCGATCGCGCGAAGTCGCTCAATGTCAGCTCCACGAAGTCCGCCACCGGGCACATGCTCGGCGCCGCCGGCGGTGCGGAGTTTATATTCACCGCGCTGGCGTTGCGCGAGTGCACCGTGCCGCCGACCATCAACTACGAGACGCCTGACGCGGCGTGCGATCTCAACTACACGCCGAATGCGCCGATCAGGCGTGAGTTGCGAGCCGCGCTCACGAACAGCTTCGGCTTCGGCGGACATAACGTCACGTTGGCGCTGCGCCGTGTATGAAGTTCTCCGATCCTGCCTTACGTCCGATCGCCGATAAAATTGCATCCGGCGAACGCCTCTCCGACGCGGACGGCGTAGCGCTCTTTCGCTCCCCGGACATCCTGGGCGTCGGCTACCTAGCCGACACGGTCAACCGTGCGAAGCACGGTGACCGGGTGATGTTCGCGTCGAACCAACACATCAACCCGACGAACATCTGCGTCCTGCGGAAGACGTGCGTCTTCTGCTCGTTTGCCCGTCTCCCAAAAGAATCGGGCGCGTACCACTACACGCTCGACCAGGTGTACGCGGAGGCCCACGACGACACGCGAGAGTACCACATCGTCGGCGGGTTGGACATGCACGCGGGCTTGGAGTACTACGCCGAGATGTTCCGGGGACTCAAGGCCAGACACCCCGGCGTGCATATCAAGGCCCTGACCGCCGTCGAGATCGCGCACATCGCGCGCATCGAGAAGATGTCGGTCGAAGCGGTGCTCATCGCGCTCAGAGACGCGGGTCTCGACACGTTGCCGGGTGGTGGTGCAGAGGTGTTCTCTCGGGCGGTGCGGGCGACGATCGCGGATCGGAAGCTCGGCGCCGATGAGTGGCTCGATGTGCATCGAATAGCGCACCGACTCGGGATTCGATCGAATTGCACGATGCTCTATGGTCACGTCGAGACGCTCGAGGACCGGGTCGAGCACTTGAGTGCGTTGAGGAGTTTGCAGGACGAGACTGGTGGGTTCTTGGCGTACATCCCATTGGCGTATCACCCAGACAACAATGAGCTGGGTGTGACGCTCGGGCGAACCGGAACCGCGACGACGGGATTCGATGATTTGAAGAACCTGGCTGTCGCCCGGCTGTATCTCGACAACTTCGACCATATCAAAACGCATTGGATTATGGTCACCCCGTTTTTGTCTCAAACGGCTTTGTCTTTTGGGGTGAATGACCTCGAGGGGACGGTCGTGCGCGAGAAGATTTACCACGAGGCGGGCGCGCACACCGCTCAGGGCATGACGCGCGCCGAGGTCATAGCGCTCATTCGCGGGGCCGGCAAAATCCCGGTCGAGCGGGACGCGCTGTACCATCCCATCGAGCCCATCGGGGTCGCGGCATGAGCCTCCGCATTGGCCGCATTCCCTATGTGAACTGCTACCCGGTCTATGGGGCGGTAGACCGAGGGTTGGTCCAACTCGATGGGGAACTGGTGTCGGGTGTCCCGACCGCCCTGAACGCGCTCATGGCGGTGGGCTCTCTCGATATCAGCGTGGTGTCGGCCGTCGAGTACGCGCGCGATAGCGCGCGCTACGTCTTGTTGCCGGACTTGGCCATCTCCTGCGATGGCCCGGTCCGCAGCGTGATGCTGTTCTCCAAGCGCCCCGCCCAGGAGCTCGATGGCCGGCGCGTCCTGGTGAGTCGTAGCTCGATGACGGCCAGGGCTTTGTTGGAGCTCCTATTCGACCACGTCTGGGACGCCGAGCCAGACTTTGTCCCCGGCGATGCCGAGATCGGCGACATCGCGCGATTCGACGAGGAACCGCATGACGCCCGGCTCGTCATTGGCGATGCCGCACTTTTATTGGACGGCTCGGCCACGCCGTACCCGTATCGCTACGATTTGGGTGGCGAGTGGAAGACGTGGACCGGTCTGCCGTTCGTCTTCGCGGTCTGGGTGGCTCAGCGCACGACACCAGTAGCTGAAGCGCTCCGCGTGCACGCCGGGCTCATTGCCTCGCGCGACTGGGGCCTCGCGCATCTCGATGAATTGGCCGATCAAGCGGCGCAGTCGACGGGCATGTCGCTGGAGGTCTGCCACGAATATCTATCAGGCCTCGACTACCGTCTCTCGTACCCGCACCTCGCGGGCCTGACTGATTTCTTCCGGCGCCTGGTCCTCGCGGGCCACGTACCGGACGGCCGTCTCGCCTTCCTCCCGGCGGCATGATGCGAGACCTGCTGGATTTCTACGAGCGCGCCCCACTCATAGAGCTTGGCGCCGAAGCCGATCGGGTCCGGCGAGAGAAGCATCCCGATGACGTGGTGACGTTCATCATCGACCGCAACATCAATTACACGAACGTCTGCGTCGCCGACTGTGGATTCTGCGCCTTCTATCGGCGCCCGAAGCACCACGAAGGGTATACGCTCTCGTTCGAGCAAATCGGGAAGAAGATCGACGAAACGAAGGCTCTCGGCGGTGTGCAGATTCTGATCCAGGGCGGGCACAATCCGTACATCCCGTTCCAGTGGTATCTCGACCTGCTCAAGTACATTAAGACCTATCATCCCATTCATATTCACGGGTTCAGCCCGAGCGAAATTGATTTCTTTTCGACGGTGTTCCGGATGGATGCAAAAGATGTCATCCGGGAGCTCCAGAACGCGGGTCTCGATTCGATTCCGGGTGGTGGCGGCGAGATTCTGGTTCAACGAGTACGTGATATCGTAGCCCGCAAGAAGGCCGGGGCGGATCGCTGGCTCGAGATCATGGAGCTCGCGCACCAGGCCGGGATGAAGACCACGGTCACGATGATGTATGGCATCGGCGAGACCAACGCCGAGCGCCTGGAGCATCTCGTGCGGGTGAGGGAAGTGCAGGCCCGCACGGGTGGCTTTACCGCGTTCATCTGCTGGCCGCTCCAGCCCGAGAACACGCCGACGATGTCGCAGCAGCCGAAGACCGACGCCGTCACGTATCTCCGGACGGTGGCGCTGGCGCGGCTCGTGCTGGACAATGTGCCGAATCTCCAGGCGAGCTGGGTGACGATGGGCCTCAAGATCGGCCAGCTCTCCCTGCGATTCGGCTGCAACGACTTCGGCTCCCTCATGATCGAGGAGAACGTCGTCTCGGCCGCCAACACCACGTATCGGACGACGGTCGAAGAGCTGGACCGGCTGATTCGCGACGCGGGATTTGCGCCGGCTCGTCGGCGCCAAGATTATTCGCTGATCGCGGCGTGAGCCAACCGCGGGTCGGAATCGGCTACGACTCGCACCGCTTCGCCGAGGGCGGCCCGATGGTTCTTGGTGGTCTTCAGATCCAGTCGGATGTCCACCTTGCAGGGCACTCGGATGGTGATGCGATCGCGCACGCGATCACCGACGCGATCCTCGGCGCGGCCGCACTCGGCGATATCGGCGCGATGTTCTCGGACCAGGATCCGGCGAACAAGGGCGCCGACTCCATGAAGATGCTGTTCGCGGCCGTGAAGCGGCTGCACAAAGCCGGGTTCGCGCCCCGCAATGTCGACGTCACGGTGATCGCCGAGCGTCCAAAGATCGGGCCGCATAGGGACGCTATGCGCGAGGCCTTGGCGCGGGTGCTCGAGATCGGGCCCGAGTTCGTAAGCGTGAAGGGGAAGACGAACGAAGGCATGGGCTGGATCGGGCGCGGCGAGGGGCTGGCGTGCATAGCCGTAGCGACGATCACCGACTACCCGTGACCGAAGGTCTCGGGCCGTACGCGGTCGACCGATTCGTCGACTTCCTGACGCTCGAGCAGGGCGCCGCGGCGCTCACGAACGAGGCTTACGAGCGCGATATCACGCGCTTTGCCACGTTCGCCCTGGTCAAAGGCGCGCACGACCCCGGCGCAATCGCTCCGCGGCTATTGCGCGATTATGTCTATCACATGAAGGACCTGGGGCTCGCCCCGGCGTCCATTCGTCGAAATATCTCGGCGATCCGAACGTATTATCGGTTCTTGCTGGCCGAAGGCCGCGCCGAGAAGGATCCAAGCGAGCGACTAGAGACGCCCCGCGGTTGGCGGACGCTTCCCGGCGTGCTGACCGTTGACGAGGCCGAGCGGCTGATCAAGGCGGTCGGGCTGGAGGAGCCGCTGGCGTTTCGCGATCGGGCGTTATTCGAGCTCGCCTACGGCGCCGGGCTGCGGGTCTCGGAGTGGCTGTCGACCCAGGTGAAAGACGTGCTTCTGAACGATGGGATCGTCAGAGTATTCGGAAAAGGCTCGAAGGAACGCCTCGTCCCAATCGGCCGTTCAGCCATCGGCGCGGTCGCGGTGTACTTACGAGAGCTCCGCCCGAAGCTCGACCGTGGCGAGAGTCAAGGCAAGCTCTTCCTGAACGCCCGTGGGGCACCGCTCACGCGGATGGGCGCCTGGAAGATCCTCAAGAAGTACGTCCAGAAGGCCGGGATCACGCGCCCAGTGTCGCCGCATACGCTGCGGCATTCGTTCGCCACCCACCTGCTGGAAGGTGGCGCGGACCTCCGAGCGGTACAGGAGATGCTAGGTCACGCCGATATTTCGACGACGCAGATTTATACTCACGTCGATCGGGAATACCTCCGCCGGGTCCATCGCCAATTTCATCCACGACCGTGATGCCAGGTCCTGTCCTCGTGCTCGACAACTACGACTCGTTCACGTACAACTTGGTCCAGTACCTTGGCGAGCTGGGCGAGCGACCGCTCGTCCACCGGAACGATGCGATCACCGTCGATGAGGTTGGGTCCATCGCCCCACGAGCCATCGTGATCTCCCCGGGGCCCAAGACCCCGCTCGAGGCTGGCATCACGGTCCCATTGATCCGACGGTGGGGCGCCAAGATCCCGATTCTCGGCGTGTGCCTCGGCCACCAGGCGATCGGCGAGGCGTACGGGGGCATTGTCATCCGCGCGAAGCGGGTGATGCATGGCAAACGGTCGCGCGTCGTGCATGATGGAAGCGGCCTCTTCGCGGGAGTGGAATCGCCACTCGATGTCATGCGATACCACTCACTCGTGGTCGATCCGACGTCGCTCCCGGGTTGCCTGGACGTCATCGCGCGCGCCACGGACGACCCTGATGAGATCCACGCGGTGCGCCATCGCACGTTCCCCGTGTGGGGCGTGCAGTTCCACCCCGAGTCCATCCTGACGACCAGCGGCCGGCAGATTCTGGCTAATTTTCTGCAGCTCGCGGCGTGAGACGTACGACCCTCGCGCTCCTGCTGGCGCTCGTCGCCCGCACGGCCCACGCCCAGCAGGATCAGCCGAGCTGCCTCAACGCGCGGCTCGTCGACGCGCACGGGGCCGTGAGCGGGCCGGTCGTGCGCGCCCTCCTCGCTCAGCCGCACGAGATGCTGTGCGCGAGCGATACCACCAAGATCACGCTGGCCCGCGGCGCTACGATCCCGAAGTCGGTCGTGGTCATCGCCCACGGCGCCATCGTCGAGGACACCGTCAAGGGCGACGTGATGGTGATCGGCGGCGATCTCTTTCTGCACCCCGGATCGCACATCGACGGTCACGCGATCGCCATCTGCGGCGGTGTGTACGCCTCGGCCCAAGCGTCGGTTCGCTACGGCGTGGTGATCGAGCCGTGCGACAAAATCCACCTCGCGCACGACGGGCCCACCGTCACCGTCGAGTACTGGCCGCACGGGCTCTCGCCAACGGTCGCGATCCGGTTCCCGGGCATCTTCTACGGGCTGCGCATTCCGAGCTACGACCGGAGCGATGGCATCTCGGCCGGCTGGGGGCCGAGTCTCAACTTCGACAGCCTTCGGCTCCACGTCGCGCCACTGGTGACGTACCGGTCGAACCTCGGCCACTTCGATCCGTCGCTCACGGTGAACTGGCGGTTCCTCACGTTGGTGGGCGAACGCAGCACCCTGACCAACGACGCGTGGAGTCGCCCGGGCTACTACAACTCCACGGCGACGTTAGGGGCAGGCTCGGATGCCCGAAACTATTATCGCAGCGACCATCTGACCCTGCTCGCCGATCGCACTATCGGTGACAAGCTGGCTACCGTCACGCCGTTCATTTTGTTGAACGACGAGTTCGACCGCTCGGTCGGCCCCGATCTCCACTCCCGCCACTACGCGTGGAGCTTGGTCAACCCGTTGGACACATCGGGAATCCGTCGCGTCAACCCTCCGATCACGCGCGGGCGCATTATCTCCACGCTCGCCGGCTTCAAGGGGCAGTGGACCAACTCCGAAGGCATTGCGATTAATGGGAGTTGGAGCCTCGAAGTCCCATTCACGTCACCAGTGCCCGGTACGTGGGTCCAAACGACGATCGACGCCGACCTCAGGCTTCCTTCGATCTCGGACCACACGTTCGAGTTTCTGACCCACGATGTCGCCACGGCCGGCCACGCCGCACCCGCGCAACGGTACGCGTATCTGGGCGGCGCGCCGACCATCCCGACGCTGTTTATGCTCCAAGAGGGCGGCGACGACCTCGTCTGGCTCTCGGGCAGCTATCTCATTCCACTGCACATCTTCACGATTCCGTTGTTCGGCCCGCCACAAGTCGGCGCCTATTACGCGGCTGGTAGCGCCGGTGTGAGGCGCCTGCCGCACTTCACCCACAACATCGGTCCCGAGGCGATCATCGGGATCTTCCAGTTCGTGTTCTTGGTCGACCCGGCGAACGGCCACCACGAATTCGCCCTCGGCGCGGTTTTACCGACCACCCCGCTGTTCTAAGTGGAGTTTCTGGTTGGTCTCACCATCGTGCTGTGCGTCGCGCTGGTCGTGACCACGCGGAAATGGCGCAAGGCCGTCGCCAAGCGCCGAGCCGAAGGGTTCGGCCGTCCGTGGCGCATCCGACGGGTGCCACTCTCGGACCTCGACCCGATTTTCCTACCGGATCCCATCCGAGGCTACGGACCGGACACCGAGGTCGTCTTCACGAGCCGCGTCGGATCCCAACTGGGCGCGACCTCGAATTACGAGTCGTGGATCCTCGCCGCGCTGGCGCGCCGATCGACGACGATGTTCGAGTTCGGCACCGCGACCGGACGAACGGCATACCTATGGGCGCGCAACGCGCCCGACGGTGCGTGCGTGTATACGCTGACGCTCCCGCCCGACGGCGCCCATGCCTATACGGCAACGCGAGACGACGACCCGGAGGACGAGCGCCTCGCGCGACACGAGTCCAATACCCAGACGTTCGTCTACTCCGGCACCGACGTCCAATCGCGCATCGTGCAGCTGTACGGCGATAGCAAGGCATTCGATGAGACGCCCTATACCGGCCGGTGCGATCTGGTGTTCGTCGATGGGTCCCACGCGTATTCGTATGCGGTCAGCGACTCCGCCAAGGCATTACGCATGGTGAGACCGGGCGGCCTCGTGCTCTGGCACGACTACGTGGGCGGCCCCGGGGCACGCGGGTGCTATCGTGCGCTCAACGAGCTGGCCGACCGCCTTCCGATGATGCACATCGCAGGGACGACGCTCGTCGCATATCGCGCGCCCGTTTGATTTCTGGTCACGGCGCGGGTAGTTTTGATGGCGTGAAATTTGCAGCCGCGCGGTCGCTCCGCGCATGAGAACTCTGGCGGTGATCCCCGCCCGCCTCGCGGCGGTTCGCCTCCCGCGAAAGCCGCTCCGCCTCCTCGCCGGCACCCCGCTCGTCGTCCGCGTGTGGTCTCGCGTCGCCGAGATGGACGTGGCTGATCGCGTCGTCGTCGCGACCGAGAGCGAGGAGGTCGCCGCAGTCGTCCGGGCGGCTGGCGCCGAGTGTGCGCTCACGAGCCCGTCGCATCAGTCGGGTACGGATCGCGTGGCCGAGGTGGCGGCGCGGCAAGAGTATGCCGGCTACGATTTGATTATGAACGTGCAGGGCGACGAGCCATTTATCGGCATCGATGCGGTCCGTGGGGCGATCGCGCAGGTCGCCGGCGGGGCATTTCAGCTCGGCACGGCGGCGGTTCCCGCGACAGCGGCGGTGCTCGCGGATCCCTCGATCGTCAAAGTCGTGATCGATGACACCGGTCGGGCGCTCTATTTCTCTCGGGCGCCGATTCCCTGGCTGCGCGACGCGGCAGATGAGCCCATGCGCGGTGGCCTCATCCGGCAGCACCTCGGCCTCTACACGTATACCCGAAGTGCGCTGGCCGCGTGGGTCGCGCGGCCACCGCATCCGTTGGAGTTGGTCGAGCGCTTGGAGCAGCTCCGGGCGTTGGCCGCTGGCGAGACGATTGGCGTCGCTGTGGTGTCGGAGATCCCTCCCGCGGGCGGGATCGACACCGAGGACGATCTCAGACGAGCAGAAGGGATTCTCACACTGCATGGAGGGCGGCGTTAGAATGGCCACTGAACCGACCACCGAGCCCACACGGTTCATTTTCGTCACGGGTGGCGTCGTCTCCTCCCTCGGGAAGGGAATCGCCGCTGCTTCGCTCGGCCGGTTGCTCGTCGAGCGCGGATTGCGCGTGACGATGTTGAAGTTCGATCCGTACTTGAATGTCGACCCGGGGACTATGTCGCCGTTCCAGCATGGCGAGGTGTTCGTCACCGATGATGGCGCCGAGACGGACCTGGACCTCGGCCACTACGAGCGGTTCATCGATCGTTCGCTCTCCCAGGCGAACAACGTGACGACGGGCCGCATCTATCTGAACGTGATCACGAAGGAACGCCGCGGCGAATTTCTAGGCTCCACGGTTCAGGTGATTCCTCACATCACCGACGAGATCAAGGCCGCGATGAAGCGCATCGCGCCAGAGAACGACGTCGTGATCGTCGAGATCGGCGGCACCGTCGGCGACATCGAGTCACAACCATTTCTCGAAGCCATCCGTCAGTTTCGCCAAGAGGTCGGGCGCGATAATACGCTGTTCATCCATCTTACGTTAGTGCCGTACATCGCGGCCGCCGGCGAGGTAAAGACAAAACCCACGCAGCACTCGGTCCGCGAGCTGATGGAGATAGGAATCCAGCCGGACATCCTCATCTGCCGCAGCGAACGCCCGCTGTCAGAGGATACGAAGCGCAAAATCGCATTGTTCTGTAACGTCGAATTCGGCGCCGTCATAGAGAGTCGCGACGTTCCGACGATTTATCAGATCCCGCTGCTCTTTCATGAGCAGGGCATGGATGAGCGCATTGCCAGGCGCTTGGGCATCGATCGTCCCGCGCCCGATCTCGCGACCTGGCGCGCCATGGTGCATCGGATCGTCAACCCGAGCGCGCGCGTCAAGATCGCCGTCGTGGGCAAGTACACGGAGCTCGCCGATAGCTATAAGAGCGTGTCGGAGGCATTAATCCACGGTGGGATCGCGAACGATGTCGGCATCGACGTCTCGTGGGTCGGGAGCGACACGTTTACGAACCAGACGGTCGCCCGCGAGATCCTGAGCGGATACGATGGTCTGTTGGTGCCGGGCGGATTCGGCGTTCGTGGAATCGAGGGAATGATCGAAGCGATCCGCGCCGCGCGCGAGATCGGCCTCCCATTCTTCGGGATCTGCCTCGGCATGCAAGTCGCGATCGTCGAATTCGCGCGGAACGTCGTCGGCCTTTCCGACTCGAATTCGAGCGAGTTCGCCCCGGAGTGCTCGAACGCGGTCGTCTCACTCATGGAAGAGCAGCAGCACGTGACCGACATGGGCGGCACGATGCGGCTGGGCGCGTACGTCTGCCGTCTCGCCAAGGGCTCCAAAGCCGCGGAGATGTATGGCGTGAGCGAGGTGCGCGAGCGGCATCGGCACCGGTACGAGGTGTCCAACACGTATCGCGACGCGCTCGTCGAGCACGGACTTCGTCTGTCGGGTCTCTCGCCGGACGGATCCTTGGTCGAGATGATCGAGTTGGCGAACCATCCGTGGTTCGTCGGCTGCCAGTTCCACCCCGAGCTCCGGTCGCGTCCGACGCGTCCGCATCCGCTGTTCTCCGGCTTCATTGCCGCGGCGGTGGCGCGCGCGCAGGCTCGCCGGCCGCTCGGCGTGCGACTCGACGTCGCCGCGGACTGAGTCGACGTGCCGAGCGCGTTTCCGCCCAAGGCCTTCTTTTTGATCGCCGGGCCCTGCGTCCTGGAAGATGACGCGCTCAACCTGCGGGTCGCGGAGCATCTCGCCCGGTTGGCGCCGCGCGTGCCGGGTGGCGTGATCTTCAAGGCGAGCTTCGACAAGGCGAACCGGTCCAACGTCAACGCCGCCCGCGGGCCGGGTATGCACTTGGGTCTCGAGGCGCTCGAGCGCGTGCGCAAAGCCACGGGCCTTCGAGTCCTTACCGATGTCCACGAGCCCGAGCAGTGCGAAGAGGTCTCTGGCATAGTCGATGTTCTCCAGATTCCGGCATTTTTGTGCCGCCAGACGGATCTCCTCGTGGCGGCCGGCGCGACTGGCCTACCGGTGAATGTCAAGAAGGGCCAGTGGATGCATCCCGAGGGCATGCGCGGCGCGGTTGACAAAGTCCGCTGCGCGGGTCCCTCGGAAGTTGCCGTGACCGAGCGCGGCACGTTCTTTGGCTACGGCGATCTCGTCGTCGACATGCGCAACTTTCGCCGCCTGCGCGCCGCTTGCGAAGCGCCGGTCATCTTCGACGGCACGCACAGCGTCCAACAGCCGGGGCGCGGCGCCGAGGGCGCGAGCGGCGGCACGAGGGAGCATATCCCCGACCTGGTCCTCGCTGCGGTGGCGGCTGGCGCAGACGGTCTATTCCTGGAGACGCATCCGGATCCTGAGAAAGCGCCGAGCGATGGCCCCAACATGATTCCGTTGGCCGAGCTTGATGCGTTGATCGACCGCGCGGTCGACATTTGGGGCCGATGCCGCCAGTAATCGATCCGGCGCTCGCGCGACGAATTAAGGTCGTCGGCCTCGACGTCGACGGGGTGCTCACTGATGGTGGCATTTACCTCGGTGACGTCGGTGGCGCGGCGCACGAGTTCAAGCGATACGACATTCAGGATGGGTTTGGCGTCTACTGCATGCGCGAGGTAGGCCTGCGCGTGATGGTAGTCACCGGTCGCGTTTCCGAGAGCGTTCGCTTGCGCGCGGCCGAGCTGCGCCTCGATGGCGTGGCACAGGACGATCAGGCCCGAAAGCTCCCGGCGTTGAAGCGCCTCCTCGCGCGCGAGGGCGTCACACTCGCCGAGACCGCGTTTGTCGGGGACGACATTCCGGACCTCGGCATCTTGCGCGTGGTCGGGCTTCCCGTCGCCGTTGGGAATGCGGTCGCCGAGATTCGCAATGTCGCGAAGGTCCAGCTGACTCGCCCCGGCGGGTTCGGCGCGATTCGAGAATTCGCCGAGATGCTGCTCACCGCTCGCGGCGAATGGGCCAAGGTCGTAGCGCGCTACGTCGCCGAGAAATCAGACGCAGACGTGAGTGAGGTCGTCCTCGGATGACCCAACGTATCGTCGACCGTGGCGTGAGGGTATTGCGCGCAGAGCGCGAAGCGCTCGCGCGTGCAGAAACCCGGTTAGGCGTCGATTTCGCGAAAGCTGTCGGGATGATCCTTAAAAACCCCGGGCGCGTCCTCGTCACGGGTGTGGGCAAATCAGGCCACATCGGCGCGAAGATCGCCTCGACACTCACGTCCACGGGAACAGCGGCGACGTTCCTGCATCCGGTCGACGGCCTACACGGCGACCTGGGGCTGGTGGGCGAACAGGACGTGGCGATCCTGATCTCCAAGAGCGGAGAGTCCGCAGAGCTGGTCGAGCTGCTAGACCACCTGAAACGCTTCGGCGTCAAGATCATTGCCATTACTGGCGTGCCCGATTCGACGATTGCCCGGCACGCAGACGTAGTGCTGGATGCGGCCGTGGACGAGGAAGCGTGCCCGCATGACCTCGCGCCGACGGCGAGCACGACCGTCGCGCTCGCTCTGGGCGATGCCCTCGCGGTGGCCCTCCTCGAGGAACGCGGATTCAGCGCCGAGGACTTCGCCCGCCTGCATCCAGGCGGCGCCCTCGGCCGCCGCCTCCTCACGCGCGTGAGCGACGTGATGGAGCGCGACGCGCTGCCGTTACTCGGCCCAAGCGCTTTGATACGCGAAGCCATGGTACTTCTCGCCGAGCGCCGGGGTATCGTAGTCGTGACTGACGAGACCTGCCATGTCCTCGGCGTGGTAACCACCGGCGACTTCACGCGCCTCATGGAGCGCTCGGCCGACCCGCTCGGGACGCCGGTCCGCTCGGTGATGACGCCCTCGCCGCGGCTGGCGCACGCGAGCGAGCTGGGAAGCGCGGTCGTCCACCGCATGCAGCAGCACAGCATCGTCGCCATGCCGGTGCTCGACGAGACGGAGCGGGTCGTCGGCGTCGTTCACCTGCACGACCTGATGCGCGCGGGGTGTGGGTGACAACCGCTCATCGCTTCGCACTGCTCGTCGTGCTCGCCGGATGCGGCCGCGGAACGCACACGCCGAGCGCCCCGCACAATCCATTGGCCGACTCGGCCGACCAAGTCGTATTCGGCGCCCGGTCGAAGATGACAGACGGCGGCATGAGCAAGTCGGATTTATACTCCGACACAGCCTATTTCTTTGACGACAACACGCGCATCGAGATGCGCGGCCATGTCACCGTGACGTTCTTCACGGACGTAGGCGCGAAGAACGCGGTGCTCACATCGAAAGAAGGCACGTACAACAACCGCACCGGCAACATGGAGGCGCGCGGCAATGTCGTCGTCATCACCGTCGACGGCCGGCACCTCACGTCGCCGGTCCTGCGCTTCAACCAGCAGCGCAACGAGATCTCGAGCGACTCGTCGTTCGTCACCACGGATTCCTCTCGGCGCCTGACGGGGATCGGGTTCACGTCCGACCCGAACATGAACAACATCCACTGTTTCCGGGCGTGCAGTGGTCTGGGCGGCCAGGTCGATCTCCCGTCGAATCAGCCGGTGGCGCAACCGGTGCCGGGTGCTCAGGTCGCCACGCCATCGCAGGCGCAATCCTTCCCGACAGCACCACCACCGCCACCAGCGCCGCCACAGCCGCCTGCCGATAGCACACGGCGCGATACCACGCGGCGCGACAGCACCGCGCAAAAGAAACCGGTGCCGCCAGCATGAGGTGGCTGCTGGCCGGCCTGATGATCGCGGCGAGCGCGGGGGCCCAGCCGTCGGGCCCATGTCGGCTCGTGTTCGAGAACACGGACTCGACGCGCGCGACGGCGGTCAAGCTGCCGAGCGGGAGATACAACACGTTCCTCGGCAACGGCGTGATCGCCCATTGCCCGGCACAGAACCTGACGCTGATCTCCGACAGCGCCGAGTCCTATGACGAGCAGGGCGTGATGTACGCGATCGGCCACGTGCATTACACGGAGCCGCGCGCCAAGATGGACG
>Ga0210409_10003228_pt1 | contig 18537 bp, 14 predicted proteins | sample IncBWH17MmetaG_FD_161649 | JGI IMG/M metagenome (GOLD analysis project Ga0210409, IMG submission 161649) | Forest soil microbial communities from Barre Woods Harvard Forest LTER site, Petersham, Massachusetts, United States - Inc-BW-H-17-M | ecosystem: Environmental > Terrestrial > Soil >... | reverse complement strand
ATGCTGCTGCGACGCTACCTGCGATTGCTCGACCCGCGCAGCCAGCTCTTCCAGGTGCATCTCGGCTTCCACCAGATCGTCCTGGAATTGCGTGCCCTGGCGCTGCCACTGGTCGCGCTGCGCGGTCAATGAATTGAGCTGCGACTGCAGGCGGTTGCGCGATTCGATCACGAACTTGATCTGCGCTTCCAGGCTGCCGATCTCGGAATTGGTCTGGTACAGATGGCCCTGCGCCTGGTGCATGCGGTCGCCGGCAGCGTAATGCGCCTGGCGCATGTGCTCCAGCTCGGTTTCCACATGGCGCAGCTTGGCGGTCTGTTCTTCCAGGTCGGTTTGCGCTTTTTCAATCTCGCGGAAGAATTTCTCCTGCTCGCCCTTGGCTTCATTCTTGCGCAACAGCCACAGCAATTTTTGCTTTTCTTCCTGGTCGCCCTGCAGCTCATGGAACTTCTGCGCAACTGCGGCCTGCGCCTGCAATTTCGCCAGATTGGCGTTCAGCTCGCGCAGGATGTCTTCCACACGCACCAGGTTTTCACGAGTATCGTTGAGGCGATTCTCGGTTTCGCGGCGCCGTTCCTTGTACTTGGAAACGCCGGCAGCCTCCTCCAGGAAAACCCGCAGTTCTTCGGGGCGCGCTTCGATGATGCGCGAAATCATGCCCTGGCCGATGATCGCGTAAGCGCGCGGACCAAGGCCGGTGCCCATGAAGATATCCTGGATATCGCGGCGCCGTACGGCCTGGTTGTTGATGTAATAAGTCGACGTGCCGTCGCGCGTCAAAGTGCGCTTGACGGCGATTTCGGCGTACTGGCTCCACTGGCCGGCGGCTTTGCCGAGGCCATTGTCGAACACCAGTTCCACCGATGAACGGCCAGCCGGTTTGCGGTGCGAAGAACCGTTGAAAATAACGTCCTGCATCGATTCGCCGCGCAGCTCGGAAGCCTTGGATTCGCCCAAGACCCAGCGCACCGCATCGATGATATTCGACTTGCCGCAGCCATTCGGCCCCACCACGCCGACCAGCTGGCCGGGGACCTGGAAATTGGTGGGATCGACGAAAGACTTGAATCCCGATAATTTAATGGAAGTTAGACGCACGTTATCGACTGTTCTTATCAAAGTCGGCGAAAAAGCTGCCGTCATACTAAAAACGGGAAAAACCCCGCAGGAGGCCGACATCATAACATTCCGCCCCATCATATATGCGATCTGAATGGCTGTGAATATCGGGAAATGCGATTGTTACTTCAGTTGCTTTCCATCCGGGCACAGCAATGCACGGACATAAAAGGATAGATTTTTAACCCGGGGCATGCTCATGAAAAATTTCAAGAAGACAATGAAAAGCAAAAAAATAGCGCTAAATCTGTCTTCGCCAGTCTCCAGGACCTGCAATGGCGGCCATCAGACAGGTCACTTCTGTATATAATGCAAACAGCATATTCGTCGCTGTTTTTCCTCATTCCATCTTTGTTATTCGTCCGTCATCAACCACGTGAATCCATTACTAGACCGGCTGCAACCCTATCCGTTTGAAAAACTGCGCGCGCTGTTTGCCGGCGTCACGCCCAATCCCGCGTACAAAGCGATCAGCCTCGGCATCGGCGAACCGAAGCATCCGACGCCAGCCTTCATCCAGCAGGCCTTGAGCGACAATCTGAACGGCCTGGCCAGCTATCCGAGCACCATCGGCGCCGAACCCTTGCGGGCGGCGATCGCCGGCTGGCTGGAACGCCGCTACGGCTTGCCGGCGCTGGATGCGGCGACCCAGATCCTGCCGGTCAACGGTTCGCGCGAAGCGCTGTTTGCACTGGCGCAGACCGTGGTCGATCCGTCGCAACGGGATGCGCTGGTGATGTGCCCGAATCCGTTCTATCAGATCTATGAGGGCGCCGCCTATCTGTCCGGGGCGCAGCCGTATTTCGTCAACTCCGATCCGGCCCGCAATTTCGCGCCGGATTACCGCAGCGTGCCGGACGACGTCTGGCCGCGCGTCAAGCTGCTCTACCTGTGCTCGCCCGGCAATCCGACCGGCGCCGTGCTGTCGCTGGAAGACTGGCAAGAATTGTTTGCGCTGTCGGACCGCCACGGCTTCGTGATCGCCGCCGACGAATGCTATTCCGAGATCTATTTCAAGCCGGAAGCGCCGCTGGGCGGCCTGCAAGCCGCCAATATCCTGGGCCGCACAGGCTACCCGCGCCTGATTGCCTTCTCCAGCCTGTCGAAGCGTTCGAATGTGCCTGGCATGCGCTCCGGCTTTGTCGCCGGCGATGCCGCCATCCTGAAGAAATTTCTGCTGTATCGTACCTATCACGGCGGCGCCATGAGCCCGCCAGTGCAAGCGGCTTCGGTCGCCGCCTGGAACGACGAAACCCACGTCGTCGAAAACCGCGCCAAATACATGGCAAAATTCCAACAGGTCACCCCTGTGCTGCAAACGGTGCTGGATGTCGCCTTGCCCGACGCCGGCTTTTATCTATGGGCAAAAGTAGACAAGCTGGCAAACATCTCCGATACCGACTTCGCCAAGCGGCTGTATGCCGAATATAATGTAACCGTATTGCCCGGCAGCTATCTGGCGCGCGACGCCCATGGCAGCAATCCGGGCCGGCAGCGGATCCGCATGGCGCTAGTGGCGGAAGTCGATGAATGCCTGGAAGCGGCGCAACGCATCGCCGCATTCTGCCAGAGCCTTTAGCCTTGGCATCGGCCGGCAGGCGGACGCGCAACTGCCTCCTTCTGCAACGGCCTGATCTTACGTATTGCACCGTGACGATGTAGTTTGACCGTCGTCATGGTCAAATCCATGTTTTTAACCTTTTTTATCAGCGACCTATCATGACTCAATCTCTGCAAGCATTTATCGACCAAGCCTGGGAACAGCGCACCGAATTTTCCCCGAAGACCGCGCCCGCCGACGTCCGCGAAGCAGTCGCCAAGGTGATCGCCGAACTGAACCAGGGCAGCCTGCGCGTGGCCGAGAAAATCGACGGCAGCTGGGTCGTCAACCAATGGATCAAGAAAGCCGTGCTGCTGTCGTTCCGCCTGGAAGACAACCTGCCGATGCCGGCTGGCGAGAACATGCAGTTCTACGACAAGGTGCCTACCAAGTTCGCCAACTACACCGCAGAAGATTTCGCCAAGGGCGGCTTCCGCGTGGTGCCGCCGGCAGTGGCGCGCCATGGCAGCTTCATCGGCAAGAACGTGGTGCTGATGCCTTCCTATGTCAACATCGGCGCTTACGTCGATGAAGGCACCATGGTCGACACCTGGGCCACCGTCGGCTCCTGCGCGCAGATCGGCAAGAACGTCCACCTGTCCGGCGGCGTCGGCATCGGCGGCGTGCTGGAACCGATGCAAGCCAACCCGACCATCATCGAAGACAACTGCTTCATCGGCGCCCGTTCGGAAATCGTCGAAGGCGTGATCGTGGAAGAAAACTCGGTGATCTCGATGGGCGTCTACATCGGCCAGTCGACCAAGATCTATGACCGCGCCACCGGCGAAGTCACTTACGGCCGCATCCCGTCGGGTTCGGTCGTGGTCTCCGGCAGCCTGCCTTCGGCCGACGGCAAGTACAGCTTGTATTGCGCAGTGATCGTCAAGCGCGTCGACGCCAAGACCCGCGCCAAGACCGGCATCAACGAACTGCTGCGCGAAGCCTGATTCAAGCCTTGCCAGGCTTGCGGCATGGAGAAGATGCGCAAGCCTGCCTGGACTTCATATAATAATAATGTGTACTCCCCTGGCGCATCGCGCAGGGCAGACTGAGGAGTTTTTGATGGCAATGGACCGCTTGTTTCGTTTGATGCGGGAGAAGGAAGCGTCGGACATGTTCCTGGCGCCGGGCTCGCCGATTCATCTCAAGATCAAGGGCCAGATGGTGCCCGTCAACCAGCAGAACATGGATGACAACACCATTCTGCTGCTGCTGAAAGAAGTGCTGCCTGCCGAACGGCTGCAAGAGCTGGAGCGCAACAACGAACTCAATCTCGGCGTGCCGATCGCCGGCGTCGGCAGTTTCCGCTTCTCGGCATTCCGCCAGCGCGGCAGCATTTCGGCGGTGATCCGTTACATCCCGATCGATATTCCTGCATTCGAAACACTGCGCCTGCCGCCGGCGCTGCTCGACCTGATCGGCCGCAAGCGCGGCCTGCTGCTGATTGTCGGCTCCACCGGTTCCGGCAAGTCGACCACCATCGCCTCGATGCTGGACTATCGCAACAAGACCCAGGCCGGCCATATCCTGACCCTGGAAGACCCGATCGAATTCCTGTTCCAGAACCACCGTTCCATCGTCAACCAGCGCGAAATCGGCAGCGACACCAACGACCTCAACGGCGCCCTGAAGAACGCCTTGCGCCAGGCGCCCGACTGCATCCTGATCGGCGAAATCCGCGACAAGGCAACCATGTCGGCCGCCCTCGCCTACGCCCAGTCCGGCCATCTGGTGGTGTCGACGCTGCACGCCAACAATACCTACCGCGCGCTGAACCGCGTGATCAGTTTCTATCCGATGGAAAACCGTCCGGCATTGCTGGAAGACCTGGCTTCGACCCTGGCCGCGATCGTTTCCCAGCGCCTGGTCAAGACCGTCGACGGCGAACGTACGCCGGCGGTGGAAATCATGCTGAACACGCGCCACGTTTCGGAGCTGATCGAAGAAGACAACATCAGCCAGATCAAGGAAGCCATGGAAAAGAGCCTGGCGCCGGGTTCGCAGACTTTCGAGCAGGCACTGATGCAGCTGATCGAAGACGGCGTCATCACCCAGGACGAAGCGCTCGAACACGCCGATTCACCGAGCAATCTGTACTGGCTGATCAACAACCATACGCCAAGCTCGAAGAAAAACCTGACGCCGATTGCGCCGGAACCGGAACGCGTCGAAGGTGCGACCTTCACCGAATTTACCTTGGATTTGTAAATAATTGCGGGACAGAGCCGCCCGGGTAGGGTTTAAGAGCCACCGAAGCGTGGCGAATTACTCTGTCCCCAACTGATTAAGATAGAACGGTTATAACTGATACTGCTATGGCAATTACTCTTTACGGCATTCCCAACTGCGACACGGTCAAGAAAGCCCGCACCTGGCTGGAAGACCAGGAAATCGCTTACACGTTTCACAATTTCAAGAAAGACGGCGTCAGCGCCGAACTGATCGCTACCTGGCTGGCGGACATCCCGTGGGACACGCTGGTCAACCGCAAGGGCACCACCTGGCGCGGCCTGCCGGAACAACGGCGCAACGGCATCACCGACGGCATCAGCGCCACGCCTCTGATGCTGGAACTGCCATCCATCATCAAGCGTCCTGTGCTGTACACCGGCAAGCAGGCTTATGTCGGCTTTTCGGATGCGTTGTACCAGGAAATCTTCAGCCAGTAATTTACCGCAACATCATTGAAATGCCGCACATGAACAAGCACAGCAAAACCCTGGCACTGGCCGAACAACTGATCGCTCTCTCCTCCGTCACGCCGCAGGACAAAGGCTGCCAGGCGCTCCTGATCGAGCTGCTGGCGCCGCTCGGCTTCGCCTGCGAAACCATCCAGTCCGGCGACGTCACCAACCTGTGGGCGCGCAAGGGCAACGAGCGGCCGCTGCTGGTGTTTGCCGGCCATACCGACGTAGTGCCGACCGGCCCGCGCGAGCAGTGGCAATCCGATCCTTTCCTGCCCAGCCATCGCGACGGCAAGCTGTATGGCCGCGGCGCCGCCGACATGAAAACCTCGATCGCGGCGATGGTGGTGGCGGTGGAAGAATTCACCCAGGCCCGCCCGGACCACGCCGGCTCGATCGCTTTCCTCATCACCAGCGATGAAGAAGGCCCGGCCACCGATGGCACCGTGGTGGTGTGCGACAAGCTCAAGGCACGCGGCGAGCAGCTCGACTACTGCATCGTCGGCGAACCGACTTCCAGCTCGACGCTGGGCGACATGATCAAGAACGGCCGCCGCGGCACCATGTCCGGCAAGCTCACCGTCAAAGGCGTGCAGGGGCACATCGCCTATCCGCAGCTGGCGAAGAATCCGATTCACCTGGCGGCCCCGGCGCTGGCCGAACTGGCGGCGGAAAAATGGGACGAGGCCAATGAATACTATCTGCCGACTTCCTGGCAGATGTCCAACATCCACGGCGGCACCGGCGCTTCCAATGTGATTCCCGGCGAAGTCGTGATCGATTTCAATTTCCGCTTTTCCACCGCCAGCACGGTCGACGGCCTGCAGCAGCGGGTCCATGCCATCCTCGACAAGCACGGCCTGGAATACACGCTGGCCTGGACTGTCGGCGGCCGGCCGTTCCTGACGCCGCGCGGTACGCTGAGCGACGCCATCGCCGCCGCCATCAAGACAGAGACCGGCATCAACACCGAACTGTCGACTACCGGCGGCACCTCGGACGGCCGCTTCATTGCGCAGATCTGTCCGCAAGTGATCGAGTTCGGGCCGCCCAACGCCAGCATCCACAAGATCGACGAACACGTTGAAGTCCAGTTCATCGATCCGCTGAAAAACATTTACCGGCGCACCCTGGAAAACCTGCTGCCGGCAGCCGGCTAAAGCACACTCACGCATCCTCACGCAAAGGTATTTATGGCTGGCAGCAGCAAGGACATCGTCGAACAAGCCTACGACGCTACGCCATATACCTCGCATCCCTTCAAAGCCACCGCGCCGGAACATCTGGCGGCGGTCGCCACCCTGTTCGGCCTGCAGCCGCCGCGCGCCGAGAACGCGCGTGTGCTGGAGCTGGGCTGCGCTTCCGGCGGCAATCTGATTCCGCATGCGCAACGGCATCCCGGCGGCCATTATGTCGGCGTCGACCTGTCCAAGGTGCAGATCGACGCCGGACAGCAGCGGCTGTCCGCCCTCGGCTTGCAGAATGTCAGCCTGCACCACATGAGCATCGGCGACATCAGCCCGGCGCTGGGACAGTTCGACTACATCGTCTGCCATGGCGTCTACAGTTGGGTGCCGCCGCAGGTGCAGGAGCATATCCTGCGCGTCTGCGCGGAAAACCTGGCGGCCGACGGCGTCGCCGTGGTCAGCTACAACACTTACCCCGGCTGGAAATTCAAGGAAGTGGTGCGGGAAGCGATGCTGTTCCGCGGCAAGGACCATGACAATCCAAGCGACAAGCTGGCGCATGCGCGCGGCATGTTCAATTTCATGCATGAAATGTCGAGCAAAGGCAGCGTGCTGAACCAGGTTCTGGAACAGCACAGCGCCACGTTCAGCGGCCAGTTCGACGACTATTACCTGCTGCACGAATACCTGGAGCCGTACAACCTGCCTTGCTATTTCAGCGAGTTCGCGGCGCGCGCGCGCCGGCACAAACTGAGCTATCTGGCCGATTCCGAGCAACAATCGATGTTCGTCGGCAATCTCGGCAGCCAGGTCGCCGAACCTTTGCTGCGTGAATGCGGCAATGACCAGGTGGCGCTGGAACAGTACATGGATTTCCTGCGCAACCGCCAGTTCCGCCACACCTTGCTGGTGCACGCGCAACAGCAGGGGCAGATACGCTACCAGCTCGACCCGGCCGTGCTGGCGCAGCTGCATTACGCATGCGCGGTCGATAGCGGCACGGCGGCGATCGCGCCGGACGATAGCGAGCAAGCCATGACGCTCGGTGGCCAGCAGCTGGTCATCCGCGGCCAGGTCAGCAAACTCGCCCTGCAGATACTGGGCGAACGCTTCCCCGCCACCTTGCACTTGCCGGAACTGGTCGAGGCGGTCCGCCAGCGCCTGCAGCAGCGGCATGACAACGATAGCGGCGTCATCGTCGGTTTGATGGAAGCGCTCGTGATCCGTGGCGCCGTCGAGTATCGCGTGCAAGCGCTGGAGGCCGCCCCCAGCCTGGACGACAAACCGCTCGCCCTGGCATCCGCCCGCGCGGATCTGGCGCTTGCTCCCGGCGCCGGCGTCACCAATCTCTGGCACCAGCGGGTGACGCTGAACATCGTCGAACAATTGTTGCTGCCCAAGCTGGATGGCAATCATACTCAAGAGCAACTAATCGAGCATATCCTGCAGCAAGAGCAGCAACACATGCTCGAATTCAAGCACAAGGACGGCCAGCGCGTCAGCGATCCGCGAGCCTTGCGTACAGAAGCCACCGAGCATGTCGGCAATGCCCTGCGCACACTCAGATATAATGGGATGTCGATCAAATCCCGATAAAATCGAGGAAAATCAAGGCAATAACGGGCTAATTGGCCGGCTGCGCCCCATCCGGCCCGGCATTTCCGATAGAATCCGCCTGACACTTTGCGCCGCTGCGCAATTGCTCTACTTTAATCAGCCAGGGACAAGGTGGTTTGCCGCTGGCCGGCGGCTGCCAGACTTTGTCCCGCATATACAATAACCGCACCATGACACCACAATCCTTTACTACCATCCGTGATCTGCTGCGCTATGCAGTGACCCGTTTCAACACTGCGGGCCTGTTTTTCGGCCATGGCAGCAGCAATGCGCTGGATGAAGCGGCCTACCTGATCCTGCATACGCTGAAGCTGCCGCTGGACAAGATCGAGCCATTCTTCGATGCACGCCTGCTGCCGCACGAGATCGAAGCCGTCTTGCAAGTCATCGAAAAACGCAGCGTCGACCGCTTGCCGGCTGCCTACATCACCAATGAAGCATGGCTGGGCGACTACCGTTTTTATGTCGACCAGCGCGTGATCGTGCCGCGTTCCTTCATCGCCGAGCTGATCCCCGACCATTTCTCGCCATGGCTGCAAGAGCCGTCTGCGGTCAGCAACATCCTGGAACTGTGCACCGGCTCCGGCTGCCTGCCGATCATGCTGGCCGATGCTTTCCCTGAAGCCCATGTCGACACCGCCGATATCTCGGCGGATGCGCTGGCGGTAGCGCGGCGCAATGTCGACGACTATGAGCTGCAAGACCGCATCACGCTGATCGAATCCGATCTCTACAGCAACGTGCCGCTGAAAAAGTACGACCTGATCGTCACCAACCCGCCGTATGTCAATTCCGGTTCGATGGGCAAGCTGCCGCAGGAATACCTGCGCGAACCGCAGATCGCCCTGGCCGGCGGCAGCGACGGCATGGACCTGGTGCGCCAGATCGTGGCCGGCGCCAAGCAGCGCCTGACCGCCAACGGCATCCTGGTGGTCGAGATCGGCAACGAGCGCGCCTTTGCCGAAGCGGCTTTCCCGGACCTGGAAATGACCTGGGTCTCGACCAGCGCCGGCGACGACATGGTGTTCCTGCTGACCGCCGACCAGCTGCCGTAATATTGCGGCAAGGGTGCCTGCTCTTGCCCATTCAGACAGACCATCACGACCTGCATGCCACTGACGCATGCATGGCCATTCATTTAGCAAGTAGATAGTAGACATGATACGTTTTCAACAAGTTTCCCTGATGCGCGGCGTCAAGCCTTTGCTCGACAATGTCGACGTCACCCTCAACCCGGGCGACAAGATCGGCCTGATCGGCGCCAATGGCGCCGGCAAGTCCAGCCTGTTCGGACTGCTGCGCGGGGAGCTGCATGCCGACCTCGGCGAAATCGATTTCCCGTCGAAATGGCGCATGGCCTACGTCGCCCAGGAAACCCCGGCGCTGGACCGCCCGGCGATCGAATACGCGATCGATGGCGACGTCACCCTGCGCCGCCTGGAAGAAGAGCTGGCGTTCCTGGAAAGCGAACCGGAAAGCACCTCCAACGGCATCCTGATCGGCGAGCTGTACAGCGCGCTGGCTGACGCCGATGCCTATACCGTGCGCTCCCGCGCCGAACAGCTGCTGACCGGCCTCGGCTTCTCGCTGGCACAGATGGACCAGCCGGTGGCCAGCTTCTCCGGCGGCTGGCGCATGCGCCTGAATCTGGCGCAGGCGCTGATGTGTCCGTCCGACCTGCTGCTGCTCGATGAGCCGACCAACCACTTGGACCTGGACGCCATCATCTGGCTGGAAGACTGGCTCAAGCGCTATCCCGGCACCCTGATCATCATTTCCCATGACCGCGACTTCCTCGACGGCGTGGTGAATGTCATCGTGCATATCGACGAACGCAAGCTGAAGCGCTATTCCGGCAATTATTCTTCGTTCGAGCGCCAGCGTTCGGCGCAGCTGGAACTGGCCGCCGGCACGCTGGAAAAGCAGATGCGCCAGCGCGCCCACCTGGAATCCTTCATCAACCGCTTCAAGGCCCAGGCCAGCAAGGCGCGCCAGGCACAGAGCCGGATGAAAGCCCTGGCCAAGATGGAAGAACTGGCGCCGCTGCGCGCCGCCGCCGAATTCTCGTTCGAGTTCCGGGTGCCGCTGAGCGCGCCGAATCCGCTGCTGGTGATGGAAGACGTTAGCGCCGGCTATCGCACGGAAAGCGAAACCAGCCATGACGTCACTGAAAAGGTAATCGTCGCCGGCATCAATTTTTCGCTGCAGATCGGCCAGCGCATCGGCCTGCTGGGTGTCAACGGCGCCGGTAAATCGACCTTCATCAAGACCATTGCGGAAGAGCTCAAGCCATTGCACGGCGTAGCCCAGTTCGGCAAAGGCTTGTCGATCGGCTACTTCGCCCAGCATCAGGTGGAAATGCTGCGCCACGACGAATCGCCGCTGTGGCACATGGGCAAGATCGCGCCGACCACGCGCGAGCAGGAACTGCGCAACTTCCTCGGCAGCTTCAATTTCAACGGCCCGATGGTGACCAGTTCCATCAAGCCGTTTTCCGGCGGCGAAAAAGCCCGCCTGGCGCTGGCCCTGATCGTCTGGCAGCGCCCTAACCTGCTGCTGCTGGATGAGCCGACCAACCATCTGGACCTGGAAACCCGCGAAGCGCTGACCATGGCGCTGGCGCAATTCGAAGGCACGCTGGTGCTGGTATCGCATGATCGCCACCTGCTGCGCGCCACCACCGACCAGTTCATCATCGTCGCCGATGGCAAGGTAGCGCCGTTCGACGGCGACCTCGACGATTACAAGGACTGGCTGTTCAAGACCAAGCTGGCGGCCAAGAACAGCGCCACCGACGCTGCACTGCCCAAGGCCAGCAGCAAGGCCAAGATCGCCAGCGCGGTGGCACCGGCGGCAGCGCCGGTGATCGACAATGCCGACCGCCGCGAACAGAAGCGGCAGGAAGCGGAAGCACGACAAAAGCTCGCGGCGCAAAAAAAACCTATCGAGTCGCGCATCAAGCGCCTGGATGAACAGATCGCCAAGCGCAGCGCCCAGAAGGCGGCGGTCGATACCCGTCTGGCCGATCCGGAAATCTACGACAAAGACAAGAAAAAGGAATTGGCGACGCTGTTGACCGATCAGGCGTTCTATAGCAAGGAACTGACGCAACTGGAGGCGGAATGGCTGGAACAGCAGGAAGCGCTGGAGCAACTGGGCAACTAGGTCCGGACCAGGACGACGCCGGCGGCCGTCGCAAAACGCTGAGCATCATCGGCTGCGGCAAGCTTGGTCGCAGCCTCGGCCTGTTATGGCATCGTTTTGGCCATGATCGCCGTGGTTTTATCTTGCGCGACATATTGAATCGCTCCGCTGCCAGCGCGCAGCAGGCATGCGACTTCATCGGCGCGGGCAACGCGGCATCGTCATTTGACGATCTGCGCCCTGCCGATGTGTTCCTGATTGCCGCCGGCGACGACCAGATCGCCGCCTGCTGCGATGCGCTCGCCGCTGCTGGCAAACTGCAAGCGGGCAGCATCGTGTTTCACTGCAGCGGCGCCCTGTCCTCGCTCGCACTGGCTTCCGCCAACGCAGCCGGCGCGACAGTCGCCAGCATCCATCCAATCCGCAGCTTCGCTGCGCCGCAGCAAGTAGCCGACAGCTTTGCCGGCACCTGGTGCGGCAGCGAGGGCGACGACGACGCCATGGCCGTGCTCGGCCCGGCCTTCGAGGCTATCGGCGCGCAACTGGTCGCCATCGAGCGCGAGCAAAAGACCCTGTATCACGCAGCGGCCGTATTTGCCTCCAACTACCTGGTCACCCTGATCGATGTCGCCCAGCAAGCCTATATCGCCGCCGGCATAGCACCCGAGCTGGCACTCAAGCTGATCGAGCCGCTATTATCGGAAAGCGCCGCCAACGCCTTCCGGCTAGGCCCCGCCACCGCCCTCACCGGCCCCATCGCCCGCGGCGACCTGGCGACCGTGGTGCGACAATCGCAAGCCTTGCAGCAGTGGCGGCCGCAGCTGGCCGGACTGTATGAGCAATTCGCGGCAGTGACCAGCGAACTCGCCGCGTGCAAGAAAAATGCATAAAACGCGGCACGGCCGTAGCCCGCTTTCCGTCGCGCCAGATATACGTAGCTAACTGGGGTCAGAGTGGACTTTCTGCGCGCTTTTTGCAGAAACTCCACTCTGACCCCACTTAGCGGGCTACGGAGTACATGCCACGCCACTGGAAAACAAAACCATGCAGCGCGTTCTGTCTTTCTCCGATTCCGTCATCTGGGGGCAGAGTCGAGTTTCGCGAAAAAGCACCGCAAAAGTCGACTCTGCCCCCAGATGACTCCCGCCCCCCAGATGACTCAAGCCGCTGCTTCATTGACAATATTCGCTATCTGAAAAAAAACTGAAATGCAAAGACAATAAGTGCATATAGAATGGAGAAAGCTTCATTTTACGTTTGACCTGGAAAGCCCTTAACATAGGCGTCACCAGCAACACCTCCTTGTGCTTGTCTGTGCCCTCAACCTAAGGATAAAAAATGGCCACAACACTGTCCCGACTCAGCAAGATTGCCGCGGCAATCCTGATCACCAGCGTCACGCTGAACGCCTTTGCGGCAGACCTGCTCGATACCGTCAAAGCGCGCGGCACCTTGAAAGTAGCGATGGAAGGCAACTACCCGCCTTTCAATTTCAAGGATCCGAAAAGCGGCGAACTGACCGGCTTTGAAGTCGACGTCGCCAAGTTGCTGGCAGCCAAGCTCGGCGTCAAGCCGGAATTCACGACCACCGAATGGAGCGGCATCCTGGCAGGCCTGGGCGCCGGCAAATACGATGTGATCCTGAACCAGGTCGGCATCACCGAAGCGCGCCAGAAAGCCTTCGATTTTTCGCAGCCTTACACCCTCTCCAGCGCCCAGCTGATCGTGCGCAAGGACGAGAAGCGCAGCTTCCCGACGCTGGAATCGCTGAAGGGCTACAAGCTCGGGCTCGGCCAGGGCACCAACTTCGAGCAAAAAGCCAAGGCCGTGCCGGGCATCGATGTCAAAACCTATCCCGGCTCGCCTGAATACCTGGCCGACCTCGCCAGCGGCCGTATCGATGCCGCCTTGAACGACCGCCTGCTGGTCGGCTATCTGCTGAAAAGCTCGAACCTGCCATTGAAGGCCGGCGCCACTTTCGGCGATGTCGACAAGATCGGCATTCCTTTTCAAAAAGGCAATCCGAAATTTGAAGCGGCTTTGAACAAGGCGCTGGACGATATCCTGAAAGACGGCAGTTTCAAGCAAGTCTCGTTCAAATGGTTCGGTTTCGATGTTAGCAAAGCGCCATCAGCGCAATAAACCGATTCGCGCTACACTTGCGTTAAACCAGACATCCCCGCCCACTGCGGGGATGTTTTTTTAAGCAAGAGAATCTAGATTTAATAACGACAATATGGAATTACTAGATTTGCTGGAGCAGGCAGCGCCCACCTTGTTCCGCGGCGTCGGCTATACCCTGATATTTGCAGTAGCGTCGATGCTGGGCGGCCTGCTGCTCGGCTTCCCGCTGGCGATCGCCCGCATCGTGCCGTCGCGCTGGGCGCAGTGGCCAGCCACCGTGTATGTCAGCCTGATGCGCGGCACGCCGCTGCTGGTGCAAATCTTCGTGATCTATTACGGCCTGCCGAGCATCGGCATCAGTTTCTCGCCTTTGACCGCCGGCATCCTGGCGCTCAGCCTGAATGCCGGAGCCTACCTGTCGGAAAGCCTGCGCGGCGCGATTCTCGGCGTGCATGCCGGGCAATGGTCGGCCAGCTACAGCCTCGGCCTGAATTACTGGCAAACCCTGCGCCACATCATCATTCCGCAGGCGATCCGGATTGCCGTGCCGTCGATGAGCAACACCCTGATCAGCCTGATCAAGGATACGTCGCTGGTGTCAGTCATCACAGTCACTGAACTGATGCTGGCCACCAAGGAAGTGATTGCCGTGACCTTCCGGCCGCTGCCGCTCTACCTGGCGGCGGCAGTGATTTACTGGTGTCTGAGCATCTGCTTTGAGCGCCTGCAAAGCAGGCTGGAACGCAAGCTCGGACAGGCGCATAAAGCCAACTAGCGTTGCCGCATCAAAAGCGCGACAACAGGTCGATCTGGCTCACCAGCGGCGTGTCGTCGCCCGGATTGGCGCGATGGTAGCTGCCTTCGCTATCCATATCCCAGGCTGACGCATTGTCTTGCAGGTGCACCAGCAAGCTCTCTTCAATCACGCGCCGCTTGAGCTTGCTGTCCTGGATCGGGAACGCCGTTTCGATGCGGCGGAACAGATTGCGATCCATCCAGTCAGCACTCGACAGCATCACGTGTTCCTCGCCATCAGCGTAGAAATAGAACACCCGATGATGCTCCAGGAAACGGCCGATGACCGAGCGCACCTTGATGTTTTCCGACAAACCCGGCACCCCGGGCTGCAAGGCGCAGACACCGCGGATCAGCAGCTGGATCTTGACCCCTGCCTGGGAAGCCAGGTACAAAGCCTCGATCACGGTCGGCTCCAGCAAGGCATTCATCTTGGCGATGATATAACCCTGCTTGCCGGCCTTGGCCGCATCGACTTCCTTCTGGATCGCCAGCAGCACGTTGGCGTGCAGTGTAAACGGTGATTGCCACAGGCGCTTGAGCGGCACCTGCTTGCCGAAGCCGGTCAGTTGCTGGAACACGTTATGCACGTCTTCGCAGATCTTGTCGTCATTGGTCATCAAGCCGAAGTCGGTGTACAAGCGTGCAGTGCGCGGATGATAGTTGCCGGTGCCCAGATGCACATAGCGTTTCAGCTTGGTGTGCTTGGCGTGCCGCTTGCGGCGCACGATCAGCAGCATCTTGGCATGCGTCTTGTAACCGAACACGCCGTACACCACATGGGCGCCGACCGCTTCCAGCTTGGCGGCCCAGCCGATATTGGTTTCTTCGTCGAAGCGCGCCATCAGCTCCAGCACCACCGTGACTTCCTTGCCGTTCTTGGCGGCCTGCATCAGCGCGCTCATCAGCGGCGAGTCGTTGCCGGTACGGTAAATGGTCTGCTTGATGGCCAGCACATCGGGATCGATGGCCGCCTGCTGCAGCAGCTCCAGCACCGGCTGGAAGCTTTCGTAGGGATGGTGCAGCAAAACATCGTTCTGGTCGATGATGTCGAATATCGAAGCACCGGTGACGAAGGCTTTCGGCAGCACCGGCGAGTGTGGGGTGAATTTCAGATCGGGGCGGTCGACCAGATCGGGCAAAGGCATCAGCCGCACCAGGTTGACGGCGCCGTTGACCCGGTAGCAATCGGCCGGCGCCAGGCCGTTCTGGTTCAGCAGACGCTGCACCAGCGAGGCCGGCGTGCCGTCCGCCACTTCCAGGCGCACCGCGTTGCCGAGCTGGCGGGTCGGCAGCTCGCCCTGCAGCGCCAGGCGCAGATCGGTGACTTCATCTTCGTCGACGAAGAGGTCGCTGTTGCGGGTCACGCGGAACTGGTAACAGCCGCCAATCGACAAGCCAGGAAACAGTTCGCCGACGAAACGCTGCATGAAGCTGCTCAGCAGCACAAAGCCATAGGCGTGGCGCGACAGATGTTCCGGCATCCGCACCAGGCGCGGCAACACCCGCGGCGCCTGGACGATGGCCAGTTCGGTTTCGCGCCCGAACGCGTCTTTGCCGCTCATCTTGACGGCAAAATTCAAACTCTTGTTGAGCACCCGCGGAAACGGATGGGCAGGATCGAGGCCGATCGGCGTCAGCACCGGCAGCAGCTCGGTCTTGAAAAATTCATGGGCCCAGGCGGTCTGCTCATCGGTCCATTCGGATTCCTGGTAAAACGCGATGCCTTCCGCGTTCAGCGCCGGCAGCAAGACCTCGTTGAACAAGGCGTACTGGCGCGCCACCAGCTTTTGCGCACGTTCGCTGATGGTGCTGTAGGCATGCTGCAGCGACATGCCGTCCGGCGTCACGCCATCCACCGCGACCCGGATCTGCTCCTGCAGGCCCGACATGCGGATCTCGGAAAACTCGTCCAGGTTGCTGCTGGTGATGCAGACAAAACGCAGCCGTTCCAGCAGCGGCACCGCAGGGTCCTCGGCTTGCGCCAGGACGCGTTCATTGAAGGCAAGTACGCCGAGTTCGCGGTTGAGCAGTGGGAAAGTCATGGTCCGGTCGGAAGAGTGAGCGAGGTTGCAATAAAAAATGTTGGCGATTACCAATATGACATTATTGATTGTAAGGACGCAATGTGACGCAAGAATGACAAGCCATTGCTCAGCTCAATCCGTGCCGGTCGGATGCCGGCGCAGCCGTGGCTGGCAGACCGCCCAAGTGGGAGTAAACGGCTACAGCCAGCTGCTATGAACCGGCGCCAGCATATCGTGCACGCCATGTGTCATCAGCACCAGGAATGCCAGCAAAGCCAGGTAATAGAACGTATAAGTTGCCTTCACCGAGGGCTCTATGCCGTAGTACTGCTGGTTTTCCGGGAGGCTGGCGTCATAGTTCCAGGCGCGTTTGAGTTGCGGCAACGCGAGAATGACGACCACGATCAGCAAAGGCGTCGGCCGGTAGGCGAACAAGGCAATCAGCACTGGAACGCCGGCAAACCATATGCGCGGGGACAGCACGGCGGTGATGCGGCCGCCGTCAAACGGCGACATCGGGATCATGTTGAACAGGTTCAGGAAAAAGCCTGCATACGACAAGGCAAGCAAGAGGTTGCTGTCGTACTGGCGCGCGACAAAATAGCAAACCAGGGCGCCGGCCGTACCGACCAATGGCCCGGCAAGGCCGACATAGGCTTCCGTTTCCGCATCGTGCGGCATGTCTTTCATCTGGATCCAGGCGCCGACAAACGGGATGAAGGTCGGCGCACCGACCGCCAGGCCACGTCGCTGTGCCGCCAGGTAATGCCCTGCTTCATGCACGAATAGCAGCAGCACGAAGCCTAGCGCATAACGCCAGCCGTAGAACATCGCGTAGACCGCGATCGACAGCAGCATGGTGCCGGAAGTGGTCAGGATCTTGCCGAGTTTCAGGCCTCCCAGCAGCAGGAATAGCAGTTTGCTCATGGCCTTCGCCTTCAGGCGTGATTGGCCGGATCAGTGGCGTCGGCTGGACGATCAGACTTGCTGTCAGGCGCAGCCTGAGGAAACTGGGGCCGCGCAAATGGCGACTCTTCAGCATCAACCGGATTGAGCGGCGCCGGCGCAGGTTTCGGTTCGCGCTTGAAAAATCGCTTGATGGCAGCGCCGAAGGCAAGCACAGCGAGCAAGCCGATTTTGAAGAATTTCGCAGCGAACGCGGCGATCACCGCTATCAGGCCGATCTTCTTGGCGGCAACGCCGACCACCAGGGCCGCCAGGCCATACTCGGCGACGTGGTCGGTCGATGCCGTGAAATCTGCGTAGCGCTTGCCCTGGTGATAGTCGATGGCCGCCAGCAGATTGTTTGCAATCGGCTTGTCCGCAGCCAGAGACGAGAGGCCAGTCACCATGGTCAAGGTCAGATAACCGTCGCGGCCAAGCGCCAGGGTGCGGTAGTTGACGCCCGTTTGCGCGTCGTTGGCCACAGCGCCTTTGTCGCGTACGATCACGGACCAGAGCAAACGATGGGTGCTTGAATCGTAGGTCGGCGCTTCCGCCCAGCCGCCTATTTCCATTTCGGGAATGCCACGCTCCTTACGGCTTGCATTTGCCTGCTCCGTTCCTTCGCGCAAGCTCTGCAGCATGTCGTCGGCCTTCCAGTCGCGGGCATCGTCGTCGCGTACGTAACCCTCTTTCTTGAACTCGACGGTAGCAAACCAGTCGCCGCCTGTAGTCGTGGGAACAATGACGCCGACCAGCGACTTGTCATCGATAACGTTGCCGACAGCACGCAGATAGCGAGCGGCGGCGGCAGTTGGCACAAAGCCATAACCTTGCGGCAGAGAGAAAGTGGCCTGGTCACTGAGTTCGATCTTGCTTGGTCCCTCCACCAAGACCTTCTTTGCCTCGGCCGCCGCCGCCTTGATTTCCGCCTGGGTTTCGGCAGTCTGGGCGAAGCAAGTGCTCGCGATAAAGGTCACGGCAAGCGCGACCAGAAATTTTCTCAGGATTTTCATGGCTGGATCGATATTGTGGTTTTAGGGGAGCTTTTTTGTCGATTGCCGCCAAAGTCGACTGTTGCTCCCTGCAACAGCTCATGCTTAGACGCATTGGTTTTTCAACAAAATTGCAGTCACTTTAATACCATGAAATCGACATATGTTGCCGTATTACATCTTAAAAAGTAGATAAATTCACTATCTTTATCAATTCTGCACAACAGTTAAGTATTTTCACAAAGCATTCTCGATTCGGCAATTTGCGCTCAGAACACATAAAAAAACGGCCTGCAGAATCAA
>Ga0210409_10003226_pt1 | contig 18541 bp, 12 predicted proteins | sample IncBWH17MmetaG_FD_161649 | JGI IMG/M metagenome (GOLD analysis project Ga0210409, IMG submission 161649) | Forest soil microbial communities from Barre Woods Harvard Forest LTER site, Petersham, Massachusetts, United States - Inc-BW-H-17-M | ecosystem: Environmental > Terrestrial > Soil >... | reverse complement strand
CGAAGACGAGTAGATCCGAAAGCGAGTTGCCGCCAAGGCGATTCGAACCGTGAAGACCGGCGGCAGCTTCTCCAGCCGCGAACAGGCCGGGCACGGTGGATTGCGTAGTTTCCGCTTCCACGCGAATGCCGCCCATCATGTAATGACACGTGGGACCAACTTCCATCGGTCCCTTCGTGATATCCACGTCGGCGAGTTCCTTAAATTGGTGGTACATGCTGGGGAGCTTTTTCTTCACATATTCGGCGGGCTTGTGAGAGATGTCGAGATAGGCGCCGCCGTGTTCGGTGCCGCGGCCCTCCTTGACTTCCGTGTAGATGGAACGAGCGACAACGTCGCGGGTAGAGAGTTCCAGGCGCTTGGGGTCGTACTTTTCCATGAAGCGCTCGCCGAGCTTGTTGCGCAGGATGCCGCCTTCGCCGCGGACGGCTTCGGTGACGAGAATGCCTTGCACGCCGGGCGGCCAGACCATTCCGGTGGGATGGAACTGCACGAATTCCATATCCATGAGTTCGGCGCCCGCTTCGTAGGCGAGGGCCATGCCGTCGCCTGTGTACTCCCAGGAGTTGGAAGTGATGCGCCAAGCTTTGCCGATGCCGCCGGTGGCGATGACTACTGACTTGGCTTTGAAGACGATGAAGCGCCCGGTTTCGCGCCAGTAGGCGAATGCGCCGGCGATGCGGCCGCCGGCGGTCAGGAGGCGCGTGACGGTGCACTCCATGTAAACGTCAATGCCCTGCTGGACGCCGCGGTCCTGAAGGGTGCGAATCATTTCGAGACCGGTGCGGTCGCCGACGTGGCAAAGGCGCTTGAACGTGTGGCCGCCGAAGGCGCGCTGGAGAATTTCACCGGTTTCCGTGCGGTCGAAAAGGGCGCCCCACTGTTCGAGTTCGCGGACACGGTCGGGAGATTCCTGAGCGTGAAGCTGGGCCATGCGCCAGTTATTGAGAAATTTTCCGCCGCGCATGGTGTCACGAAAATGCGTTTTCCAGTTGTCCGCGGGGTCCACGTTGGCCATGGCCGCGGCGATGCCGCCTTCGGCCATCACGGTGTGGGCCTTGCCCAGAAGGGATTTGCAAACGACACCAACGGAAGCGCCTTGGGCGAGAGCTTCGAGGGAGGCGCGCAATCCCGCGCCGCCAGCGCCGATGATGAGAACGTCGTGTTCGCGGGTCTCGTAGCTGGCGGTCACAGGAGCCTCAGGTCATGGATGGCGCCGGTGGCGAGCAGGCGGATGTAGAAATCGGCGAGGCCGACGGAGAAGAGGCTGCACCAGGCGAAAAGCATGTGGCGCTCGTTGAGAAAGGTGGAGATGCGCCAAACCTCGAAGCGGGATTTGCCGAAAGAGGCGCAAGAGAAGCAGTCGAGTTTTCCGCCGGCAAGATGGCGGAGCGAGTGGCAGGAAAAGGTGTAGAGCGAAAGGAGAGAGACGTTGAGGGTGAGGACCAGCGTGCCGACGCCGATTCCGAAATTGCCGTCGAAGAAGAAAGAGTGGATGGCGTCGTACCAGAGGAAGCAGATAAAGAGAACCGCGAGATAGAAGAAGTAGCGGTGCGCGTTTTGCAGAATGAAAGGAAATTTGGTTTCGCCGCGGTAATTGCGGCGGGGAGATTCGCCGACGGAGCAAGCGGGCGGGTCCAGGAAAAATGCACGGTAGTAGGCTTTGCGATAGTAGTAACAGGTGGCGCGGAAACCGAGCGGGCCAGCGAGAATCAGGAGCGCAGGTGACAAAGGCCACCAGTGATGCTGCGGATCGATGAGAGGCGAGTAGAAGGGCGAGAGGTAGGGGCCCCAAGAATAGTAGTTTCCTTCGAAGGCGCGCAGGGTGGCGTACACGCCGAAGCCGCCGAGGACAATTACAACTGGGACAATTTCCGTCCACCAAGGATCGCGGCGCAGGGTGCTGCCGAATCGGGATTCGGGCAAAAGAGCAGGGGAACCAGCCATCGGAAGACCTCCGGCGTGGTGTAGGGTAGTCAAATTAGGGATTTTTTCAAATGAATTTTATGAGACCTGGTGAAAATGATGGATCAGAGGATGGTTTCGATTTCGGGGTCGAGGGAGACGTGGGTGACGGCGAAGCCGTTGATGGAAAATTTGGGGCCGGTAGCTTCGGAGAAATGGAAGAAGCGGCTGATGTGGTAGTCCTCGTCATAGCCGGAGAAGAGGCGTTCGGTTTCCTCGAGGGTGAGGCCGAAGGCGGAGAGAGGGACGGGCTCGCCGAAGTTGGCGGCGTGGGAGCGGTAGAGGCGGACGAGTTCGCGCAGGGGCATGAGAGGAGCGTGGCGAGCGGCTCCGGCGCTCAAGGGATTCTCCGGGTGAAGTCTACTGCGGGGGGAAAGAGAAAGGAAGAATTTAACGCAGAGGACACAGAAAACACGGAGGGCACAGAGAGTTGGGAGGAAGCGAGATTCCGGAGCTTGCTGAGAGAGCGGACGTTTGGCAGGAGTAAGAAAGATTGGGTAAGATGATTGGCGGGATTTGAGACGGACAGGAGGAACGAATATGAGTATCGCGGTGGGACAGGCGGCGCCGGATTTCATGCTGTTGAATCAGGACAAGAAGGAAGTGAAGCTATCGGATTTCGCGGGGAAGAAAAATGTTGTGCTGGTGTGGTACCCGCTGGACTGGAGCCCGACATGCACGAACGAGCATGTGTGCTTCGTGAATGACATGAAAGCGTTCGAAACGCTGGACGCGGAAGTGCTGGGTGTGAGCGTGGACAGCGTGTGGTCCCACAAGGCATTCGCGGAGAAGATGGGGATCAAGTATTCGCTGCTGGCGGATTTTCATCCGCGCGGGGCGATGAGCGAGAAGTACGGCGTGTACATGGCGGATAAGGGGATTACGGGCCGGGCGATCGCCATCGTGAACAAGACGGGAAAAATTGCGTGGGTCAAGAACTATGATATTCCGGTAGTGCCGGATCTGAAGGAAGTGGCGGCGGCGTTATCGCAGGTGAAGGCGGCGACGGCGTAAGAGGAAGTAATGAAGTAAGGGAATAAGGAAGTAAGGAAAAAAGCGGGCCGGCGGTTAGCGGCCCGCTTTTGTTTTTGGTCGAGACGAATTGCAGACAAGCTGCTCGCGATTAGTTCCCTGCTGCTTTGGCGGCGAAGTCGTTGCGGACTACGGTGCCGCCTTTCATGACAAATTTCACGGATTCGAGGACGCGCACGTCGGAGGTGGGGTCGCCGTTGACGGCGATCACGTCGGCGTAATGGCCGGTTTCGAGGGCGCCGATTTTATCGGGCCAGCCGATGAGATCCGCGGCGTTGATAGTGGCGGCCTGGATGGCATCGAGCGGCTTCATGCCCCATTCCACCATTTTGCCGAATTGCCTGGCGTTGTCGCCGTGAGGGTAGACGCCGGCGTCGGTGCCGAAGGCCATTTTCGTGCCGGACTGAAATGCGTGGCGAAAATTTTCGCGCTGGAGGCGGCCGATTTTCTTTTCTTTTTCGATGGACTCCGGGAGCATTCCGGCCTTGGCGCCTTCCTGAAGAATGTAGTCGTCGTTATAGATGTCGAAGACGAGATAGGTGCCGTGTTCCTTGGCGAGGGCGATGCCTTCGTCGTCGATCAAGCTGGAGTGTTCGATGGAATCGATGCCCGCGCGGATGGAGTCCTTGATGGATTGCGTGCCGTGGGCGTGGGCGGCCACTTTGCGGCCGAGCTTGTGTGCTTCTTCGGCGATGGCTTGCAGCTCGTCGAAGGTGAATTGGGGCGTGCCGGGCTGATCGCCTTTGCTGAGAACGCCGCCGGAGGCGCAGACCTTGATGACATCGGCGCCGTACTTGGCGGTTTCGCGGACTTTGGCGCGCGCGGCCCACGGGCCGTCGGCGACGCCTTCGGCTTTGTAGTGATACTCGGAAGGCAAAAGATTGTTGTCGCAGTGGCCGCCGGTGATGCTGAGCGGCGGACCGGAGACGCGCATGCGCGGACCTTCAATCTCGCTGGCGTCAATGCCATCGCGGAGGGCGACGTCGGTGAAGCCGCTGGCGCCAACGTTGCGAACGGTGGTGAAGCCGGCGCGGAGTGTGAGGCGCGCGTTCTTTACGCCGGTAACGGTTTCGCGCGGAACCGAGATGCCGAGGCCGGCGTAGCCATTGTTTGAAGGATCGAAGGTGAGATGCGTGTGCATGTCGATGAGGCCGGGGAGACAGGTGGCGTTCGAAAGATCAACGGGCGTGATGCCGGATGGAAGTTTTGCGGAAGATGCGGGGCCGAGAGAGGTGATGGTTCCACTGGCGTCAAAGAGCACGACCTGGTCGGCGAGCATCTTGCCGGAGCGAACATCGAGCAGTTTGCCGCAGCGAACGGCGCCTGGAGCGGCGTTGGCGAGAGGAGCAAGAAAGAAAGCACAGAGAAGCGTGAGAACGAAATGACGCATGAGTCTCCTTAGAAGATGAAAAGAGCCAGTCGAGGATATATCCGGTGCGCAGGGTTTGGGAAGTGCGGCGTCTGGCGCTCAACGGGGTGAAGGAGTAACAAAGCCTTTAGTTAGAGCTGAGCTTCGCGGTGGCTAAGGACTGCACACCGAAGAAGAAGTTACTTCTTCGGGGCTTGGGCTGGCTTCTTAGCTGCAGCGGGATTCGTGGGGGATCCAGTCTCGCGCTTGTTCTCCGGAAGCGCGGACGGCTGGGAGAAAGAACGGACCAGGAGGGCGAGCTGCCAGCGCTGGTCTTCCGTCAGGCGATTTCTAAACGAAGGCATGGGTTTTCTGCCTTCGCTGATCTGGTAAAAGATTTCGCCGTCGGTGACCGTGCGCATGTGCTGGAGGTCGGTGAGATCGGCGGGGGGAGGATCGTGCATCATGGCTTCGGGGCCGTCGCCTTTGCCATGTTCGCCGTGGCATTCGGCGCAGTCATCGTTGAAGAGCTGCGCGGCGGCGCTCAGGTTGGATGGCGTGGGCTGTAAGGGATTCTTGAGTTTCTTGACGCCCTCGGGGACGGCCCAGACTTTTTTCTGCTGATAAGTGGCGTAGCCCAGCGAAATACAGACGAGCAGGAGGAGCGATGCGAGTAGGATTTTGCGCGCTTTCATGTTTTTTTGCGTGGCCATGGTGAATAAGAAAATTTTCGCATAGGTGCCCCGGACAGCGAAAGCGGAGTTCGATAGCGGAAGTGCAGTTTGCGGCAATACGACTGACTGGATTCTTACGACGCGCGGTAAATGAGCCAGAGGAGTTCGGCGTTGAAAAAGAGGATGGCGGCGGCGACGATCCAGGCAATGATGGTGGTCAGGCGCGAGTTGGTGAACTCGCCCATTTTGGCGCGATCGCCTGTGAATTGAATCAGCGGAATCACGGCGAAGGGCAACTGAAAGCTGAGCACGACTTGGCTGAGAATGAGCAGCGAGGTCACTTTGCTCTCGCCGGCGATGCCGATGACCAGCGCGGCCGGGATAATTGCGATGGAGCGGGTGATGAGACGGCGAAGCCAGGGCTTGAGGCGAATATCGAGAAAGCCTTCCATGACGATCTGGCCGGCGAGGGTGCCGGTAAGGGTGGAGTTCTGGCCCGAGGCGAGAAGCGCACAGGCGAAGAGCGTGCTGGCGAGGCTGGCTCCGAGGACGGGACTGAGGAGTTTGTAGGCGTCGGCGATTTCGGCGACGTTGCTCAGGCCGCGGGTGTGGAAGGCGGCAGCGCCCAGAATGAGAATCGCGGCGTTGATAAAAAGGGCGAAGCCGAGGGCAAGTGTGGAATCGAAGATGGCATAGCGCACGGCTTCGCGACGATCGCGGGAAGATGAACCGAACGCGCGTGTCTGGACGATGCTGGAGTGGAGATAGAGATTGTGGGGCATCACCGTGGCGCCAAGGATGCCGATCGCAATGTACAGCATCTCGCGGTTACGCAGGATTTCAGCGCGCGGAATGAAGCCATTGGCGGCTTCTCGCCAGAGAGGATGCGCGAAAAAGATTTCGTAGGCGAAACAAGCAGCGATCGAAGCAATGAGCGTGACGACGAACGCTTCGATCAGGCGGAAGCCGCGGCCCTGGAGCGCGAGGACAATCAGAACGTCGAACGCGGTGATGAGCACGCCGGCAAGAAGCGGTAAACCGAAGAGAAGTTTCAGCGCGACGGCGGAGCCCAGGACTTCGGCAAGGTCGCAGGCGGCGATGGCGATTTCACAGATGACCCAGAGAAAAATGCCGGTGCGGCGGGAATAGTGTTCGCGGCATGCTTGCGCCAGGTCGCGCCCGGTAGCGATTCCGAGTTTTGCGGAGAGCGCCTGCAGGAACATCGCCATCAGATTGCTGATGAGGACGACGCTGAGAAGCGTGTAACCGAATTTCGAACCACCACCGATGTCCGTAGCCCAGTTGCCGGGGTCCATGTAGCCGACGGCGACGAGATAGCCAGGGCCGGCGAAGGCCAGGACTTTGCGGATCCAGGAGGCGCCGGAAGAAAAAGGGATGGTGCGGTGCGATTCCGGCAAGGAGGGCGACATGACGCGAACAGACGTTGCAGAGGCAGAAGAAAGGTCGTCGGAAATTTCGCGGGTGACGGGGGGATCGGTTTCGAGTTGTGGGGGGGCCGTGCGTGCCATGGATTAGGTTAACTATGCTAAATACGAATTCTAAACTACATTTAATGCGGCCGATTGTCAATGGGACTCACACGGTGCCTTGCCGACAAGGTCAACGACGGAGCCGCGGCGAGGCTGGGGGACGAGCGAATCGTAAGGGCATGTGGTAAGTTCGAAGCGGCATTCCGGGAGAGGAACGAAATGGATCAACAGCAGCCGGTGCAGGGGCAGGTGCAGATCAAAGCGGACGAGAAGGAACTGCAGGGGCAGTACAGCAACCTGGTGATGATTCATCACAATCTGGAAGAGTTCACGCTGAATTTTATTTACATTTTTCCCAACGGCACGCAGGGGAAGCTGCTGACCAGTACGATTGTAAGCCCGGGGCATGCGAAGCGCATCTGGCGGGCGCTGGGAGAGAATCTGGCGCGGTACGAGGCACAATTCGGGAACATCAAGGAATCCCCGGAGGGCAACCTGCCTCCTCCCAACGTAGGATTCGTGCAGTAGAGAGCAGCGTTTTCTGGGGAATACTTGCTGCGACGTTGGAGTTGTGCGGGGCGTCCCCCGCCTGCTAGAATTTTGAAGCTGTTCTTCGATGTGGGCCTGTAGCTCAAGAGTCTGTTGTTGATTCTGCGTTGCTTAGGTCCATTTTCAGGCCCTTCAAACCCGCCTTCTTGTACACAACTTGTACACAAATCTTGACCGAGGGATACACTTCAGGTCGGCGCCTAGAAAGCGCATCAAGCCGCTTCTGTGTCTGGGCTTTTTGTTTGCTGGAAAGTTGAGCTTGGCCTCTCATTTCGATCACAGGGGTAATCATCCCTCCAGCTTCTTTCGTAGCGGAATCCTGGCCCGGCATAACTTCCTGTTAGCCCGTAATCCGCCCAGAATCGATGCCAGGCGCGAGATCAGTTCCTGAAAGCCGACTTCTCGGTACCAATCCGGCCAACCCCCTCTAACCCCGTTTATGGCCAGTGAGGGTGTAGGAGTAATCCCAGCTGTGGCTGGAGAAACGGACTGCCTCTCTTGCCCCTTGGGTTTTGCAAATCGTTTTTAGATCAAAACACCGAGCTCAGTTTTGCGTGCAGGCAACGGGTTCTGCAGGACCCGATGGAACCAGGGCCGCATTGGACTGCGAATAGCCACCGGTTCCGGCCACGGTCGCGTCGCGGACAGCGGGACAACTGAACGTAACGGTCTCTGAATCCCCATCGATAATCATGTTGGAGGCGGAGTTCAAGTAGGTGCAAGGGATGCCGACTCCCAGCATCTGGCTCACCTCGCAAACGCGGAGCACCTGTTTCGATCCGCCGGTTTTGCAGCTCAGCTTGACCTTCGATCCTGCAGGACAGGAATAAGCCTTGCTCGGAGGCGTGAAACCACAATCGCGGAGCGGCCCGACTTGGCCGCGGTCGCACGGATTATTGACGAAGCTGCCCGGTCCTTGTGACACCGAAACATGTGCGACGTTGTTTGCTGCATAGTTCGGCGAGAAATTGCACCGAACGCGTGAAATCGGATTCCCTTGAGCATCTGTGAGTGATGTCGGGTCGAACACCAGTGCCGACAGATTCGTTGGATCAACAGGCTGGTTATTTGCGTCGAGAGTCTGTCCTTCGCAGAGAAACTGCTGCGGATTCAGCACATTGGTCAAGTCATGAGGCTGCGTGGTATCGACATTGGTGACATCGACCCATTGCCCGCTAATTCCGAACTGATATTCGTCGCCCCACCCCGAAGAAATTCCTTGGAAGTTGCAGGTCTGATAGGCACCTGCCAATGGCGTGGACTCATCGTTGTGATAGCGGTTCGTATCTTCAATACAGAAAGCTCGCTTGACGCCGGTTGCAGTGTTGTAAGCGAAATTGACGTAGTAATTGAAGTCCCATTCCTGGTCGCAATTTCCGAATTCAAAGACGTTGCTGAGCAACCAAGGGTTGTTGGGATTCGTTAGGTCGCCAATGTGAATCGGCTTCGTACCATCATTCCGTGTATTCGCGGAGAAGGTCCAAAGCCTGCGCCAGCCGGGCTGCGAAATTGTGCCGTATTTAATGTCACAGGAATCTGGCGTAAAAAACCGGTAGTACACGCGGTTCTCGTCTACCAAAGCTTCTTCAATCGCGGCGAGGTCCGGCCCAGTGCTGTTGGTAAACTGCCCCTGACGGAAATCCGCCGCAGTCTCTGGGTCATAGGCCACGCGCGTGAAGTGCATGTTGGGCTGCAGCATACCCACATGATTTTTGAGCGCCTGTGTGCAAGACTCCTTCGGAAATTGCGTGACGTGACACGCCGAGGTCGCCGGTGTTTCCACCTGGCACGTCTGGTCGTAGAAATAATAGACGCTCTCTTCAAACACGCTGTTCGGCGGAAAGCCGAACTCGTCGAGGCACGCATACCCGGTTCGTTCCATCACCAACTCGGGATCCGCGGGCAGATCAAACGGTTCGTCCCAGGTTCCGCCGACCGTGCTCAGTGCCGGCTCACTGGCCCCTGGAGAAGCTGGGTCGGTGACGATGTAGGTCTGGAAATGATATGGAATCGCGACATAGTCATGCGCACCAATTTGCACACGACTCGGTTGGTCCAAGAATTCAAACCTCCACGCAGCGTGCGGGGGAAGGGGCAAATCGCCGCGCGCCGGCGGCGCAGTGTAGAAAAATTGGCGGAAAACGAGGCGATAATAGGTCAAGTTGACCTGCTCTGTGGCGCGCTTCACCCAAAAGTTCTTGTCTTGTGAAAAGACCCAAGCCGCCGCGGCTTCGCGCTGAGGACCTGCGGGGATTTCATCCAACTCGACCCCCACGGTGGTGTGCATGTCCATGCGAACAAGCGCTCCCGGCGGATTGCCGGATCCAGCCGTGGATTGCCCGCTGGCACTCCTGGGCAGCAGCAGTGCTGCGGCCAACCCGAGAAGCACCAATGCTTCCGTTCCTCGTATCAGACTCCTGCAAGACATACAGACCTCCTTCCATGCTCCCATGGCTGTTCACCGCGCCTGTCCCCAGAATGGTTGGGCCATCCAGGAAAGCGACGGTACCGGTTCGCGCGGCTGAACCGGGCCCGGTTTATTGGCAGCTCGATATATTCAGGGCTGTTTTCAGGTCATTTATTGCCACGCTGTCGAGCCAAAAATGGGTGCGATCATCTTGCTGATTAAAAGGGTTTCTTAGGCTCCCTGAAAGATCAATAGTAGCAGGGCCGCCGAAGGGAACTTCGGCGTGCGGCATATCCTTCAATGTGCAGACAAAGTTTTGAGCGGTCGCATTGAGGTCGCTGGAGTTGAAAAACGTCGGGCTCTGGGCCATGTGGCACATGCGGCAGTAAGGCTTGACGAGCTCGCTGTAAACCTTTTGCGAGCCGCTCCACCCGCTTGGAAAATAGATGTCCCGTGCTTTGCTGCCGGCGTTTTCGACAGGGGTGGCGCAATGACTGAGAATTCCTCCATGGATGTCGGGGCAGTACAAACCGTTGATGAAGTCCACAATCGCGGTTTGCTGTGGCGTTTGCGGCTGGCTCCCACCATTGGACGTCTTGACGAGTAGGTTCAACTGACGAAACGCTTCTTGTTGTTGATCTTGTCCCAGGGAGGGATTAGCTTGGCTGTAATAGAACGACGGTACGTCAAACGGAAGAAAAGAAGCTCCCGTTACCGACGCAGTCGTCGTGCTAGTGTGCGCAGTGTAGGACCCACCGTGGCACGCCAGGCACATTCGCGGAACGCTTTTGGCTCCTTCGTCATCGAGCGCGGCCCATGTGAGTATGCTCCCGTTTTGGTCGTACACGTAAAACGTGATGTTATTCGAAGGAGGATTATTAGTGCTATTGGGATTACCGTCGTAGACCATTGCCACTGTTGCAATGGGATTGTTTCCTGCGATCGCATCGTTGACCCCCGATTCGAGGTCCGGCCAATTACAAGTCGGGGCTGGATCGTCTTCGTCACCGTCCCCGGAAATATCGCAATCCTGTGGCGGCGGGCCGTAATTCGTCACATAGCAAGCGATTCGTTGCCCGCTTTGTACGCAATTCATATCGCGTCCGAGCCGCAGGTCGAGATTATTGGCGTACAACCCGCGGGCAGGTGGATTTCCAGTCGCTGGGAAACCAAAAGCGCTCTTAAAAGCCGTAAGATTTGGCGGGGCGCCGATGTCAAGGTAATAATTCATCCCTTCATTAAAGTCCGAAAGGCCTGGGCAATTCTGGCTTAGAACGGCCGAGCTGCCGTTTAGGTCGTTTGGACTATTAAAGTATGCTCCGCAGTTGAGGCCGTATTTGTAGCTAAGCCAAGCATTCGAGTGAGGTGGCACCGTCGTGGTGCATCCACTCAGCACCGACAAAAGCGCGACCGCGAACATCGTCCGGATACCAGAATGTCTGTGCATGACTACCCTCCAAGTTTGGCACCAGTCCCGATGGCGAGGTGCTACGCTCATGGCGTCTACTTCAGTCCGACCACTACGGTGTGAACCGTTCCGTCATCCAACTGCGCTTGCATCTGCCACGTTCCGGTTGAAAACGGCTGGGTGCTCCAGTTGAAGATGTACTGCGTCCCATCGAAGCGGAACAGATCACCGACATCCGCGTTGCCGGGAGCGGTGGCATCTATGGGCGTTCCCTGTAAGGTGTTCCCCGAAATCATCTGAATCGTAAGATGGGCGACTGCCGTCGAGATCAGCGCGCCCTTGGCATCGGTGAGCTGGAACTTCACGGGGACCGTACGCCCCAGCTTGAACAGGCCGCTGCCGTCGTTCGGGATCGGTGGCAAGAAGCCAATGAAGTTGTAAACGACGGCGAACGTCGCTGTCTGCGTTGCGGTATTTCCGGCAACATCGGTGGCCGTCAGAGTGAATGTGTTCGTCGCCAGGTGGGTCAGCGTCAAGGTCGTCCCACTGGTGATGGGTGTTCCGTTGAACGTCGCTTGCATGCTGGCCACGCCGGAAAGCGCATCCGTGGCTCCGAAGTTGAACGTCAGCGACGAATTGAGCAGATAGCTCGGCGCGAGTGTGGGCATCGTCAAAACTGGGGGCGTCTTGTCCAGGTTGATGGTTCGCAAGGTTGTCGCGGAGTTTCCGGCTTTATCCGTGGCCGTTCCGGTCACCACCTGGCCGGCGCCTTCAGTACTGACGGCAACCGGCGCCGTGCAGCTGTCTACTCCAGAAAGATTGTCTGAGCAAGTGAAACTCACCGTGACATTACTGTTGTTCCAGCCTGCTGCATTTGCAGGCGGGGCCTGCGAGGAACTGATTTTGGGGGGCGTGAGGTCAATCTGTATCGTGAGTTGATGCGCTGCTTCCACGTTCCCCGCGTTGTCCACCGCGAAATAGCTCAGAGAAAAAATACCTTCGGTCGTGAAATTCACCGTGGCGGATCCACCCGGGACAACAACCTCCGGGTTACCCACGATGGTGTAATGAATCTCCTTTACCCCCGAGCCGTTCGGCTCGCTGTCCGTCGAGGTGAGCGCAACTGTGACGCTCATATTGTTCCATCCGTTTGCGTTCGGACCAGGAGCAGGCGCGGCAGTGGTTACCGGCGGGGTTGTATCAGTGTTGTTGAGTAGAATGGTTACCACATTGTTCGGAGTACTAACGGAAGCAAAATCCGGCGCCGAGTCCTGGTTGAAATCGCCGACGGCAACGGCCTGTGGGTCCAGACCCACGGCGAAGTTCTTGGGCTCTGCAAAGGTGCCGTCCCCGTTTCCCAGAAGCACGGAAACCTGATTGCCCGTCCTATTTGCGACGATCAAATCGTTATGGCCATCTTTATTAAGATCTCCAATTGCAACGAATGCCGGGTGCCTCCCTGCAGGAAAACTTGAAATTGACGAGAAGGACCCGGTCCCGTCCCCCAAAAGCACCGACACGGCGCTGCTGGAATAATTGGCAACAGCAATGTCCGCCTTCCCGTCACCATTGAAATCCGCTGCGGCAATGGAGACTGGCCGGACGCCGACTATAAAGGTCTTCGGCACGCCAAAGGTGCCGTCGCCGTTTCCCAGGAGAATGCTGATGCTACCGTCGTCCGCGTTGGCCACTGCCAAATCTGGCCTTCCGTCACCGTTAAAATCCACGACAGCGACGGCAGCCGGCTGAGTGCCCACGGCAAATGGGGAGCCTGCAGCCTGGCTGAAATTTCCCTGACCATCTCCCAGCAGGATCGTGACATTGTTGGTATTTAAGTTGGTGATCGCGAGATCCAAAAAATCGCCCTTGGGATTGTTGGTGTTGAAATGGCCCACCGCTACTGAGGTCGGGACTTGGCCCCCAGTATCAAACTGGTTGGAGTCTTTAAAGATGCCATCCCCGTTACCGAGCAGTATTGCAACTGACGAACAGGTATTCCCGAGAAACCCCGAAATCTTGCAGCCGTCATTGATTGGAATGTTGGTGATCGCCAGGTCCAGCTTTCCATCGTTATTGAAATCACCGGCTGTAATTGCGAGCGGTACGCTGCCGCATCCGCTGGTGCAAGGAGTCGGGAAGGGATTTCTGTTGATGATGTAGGCGCCAGAAAGAGTAAAACTGCCGTCGCCGTTTCCCAGCAGGATAGAAACTTTATTGTTTCCAGCGTCCACTACAGCAAAATCCAGTTTTCCATCTCCATTAAAGTCTCCAGTCGCGATCGCGACAGGAGTCGGCCCCGCTCCGGCTGGCGAAGCGGGCGCGGCCTTGAAAGACACATTTTGAGCGAGAGTAGCCGGCCCCAAAGCCCCGCTGAGCAGCCCCAGACAGGTGGCTATCAGCGGTATGGTCCTTCTGGCTCGTAAATGGTTCATGGCAATGTCCTTTCTTGCCTTGCGCACAATCGCCCGTCTTACTCGTGTTCGTTAAGTATCCTGACGGCTGGACCGCGCTCGACTGCTCCTCAGACTCGGCCAGGAGATACCGCGACGGAAGTCATTAGAACCGCTAGGAAGAGCAAGAACGACAAGAGCTTGCGCATGGAAACTCCTTCTGCCCATGCGAATGGGCTGGGTGCGTCTGACTTAAAGCCGCCTTTGCTTACCTACATATGCGGAAAAGAAGGACAAAGTGGCCCACGGGAATTGATTACAAAACCGTAGAGTCCTGGAGAGGCCCGTTCCCAGGCATCCCCGTTAGGTGAAAACTCTGTTGCGTTTGGCCTGGTTCGCTACCGGTTTTCGCTTATTGGAACAGGGAAAAGAGCGTAATGGGACTCATCGCCTGGGTCGCTACATGGCGCACAGCAGAATAGGGCACACCCGATGGCTCTGTGCATACCCTCACACCAAAGCGAATTGACTTCGCTTTGTCCTTACTCTAGGTTGTTAGCCAAGTGCGAACTCCGTGGAGCCAGGGGTGTGTGTGTGTCCGAATCGTCGCCGCAGCCTGTTAGCGCCCTCCTGATCAAATGGCGCGCCGGTGATCAGGAAGCGCTCCAAGCCCTTATCCCCTTGGTTTATCAAGAGCTGCGTCGTATCGCTCAGCATCACCTACAACAGGAACGTCCGGACCATACTCTCCAAAGTACCGCCCTGGTTCACGAAGCGTATCTCCGGCTCATGAAGCAGGGGCCCGCCGAAGTTGCGAACCGTGCGCACTTTCTGGCGGTCGCGTCGCGGTTGATGCGGCAGATTTTGGTTGATCACGCGCGCGGACATCGCGCCGCCAAACGGGGCGGCGGTATCAAGTTGGAACTCAACGACGCAATGGGCGCTCAGAACCCACAAAACATGGACCTTGTCGTCCTGGATGATGCGCTCAACGAGCTCGCCAAACTGGATCCTCAACAAACGCGGATCGTCGAGCTGCGATTTTTTGGCGGTCTATCGATTGAGGAGACTGCGGAGATTGTCGGCGTATCGCCCACCACTGTGAAACGAGAATGGGCCACGGCGCGCGCCTGGTTGCGCCGCGAGGTCCGAAGGGCCGAAACTCAATGACTCCCGAAGAATGGCACAAGGTCAAGGGAGTCCTGCAGACAGCGCTTGAGTTAGACCCGCGGGCGCGCGAAACATTTCTCGATTCTGCGTGCGCTGGCCAAGAATCCATGCGCAGCGAGGTCGAGTCGCTCTTGAATTGCCACGAGGAAGACGACGCCTTTCTCGAGCAGCCTGCAGCAGTGGAAGCAGCCGACCTTATGGCTAGCACGCCAGGCGTGTGGACGGGACGGCGCTTGGGTCACTACGAGTTACTGGAACAGATCGGCGAAGGCGGCATGGGCGCGGTGTACCATGCCGTGCGTGCCGATGGATTGTACGACAAGCAAGTGGCCATCAAGCTCATTCGGAGCGGCCTGAGCACGGATTTTTTCGTCGTGCGATTCAGGAATGAACGCCAAATTCTCGCAGGCCTGGAGCATCCCAATATCGCTCGGCTGTTGGACGGCGGAGTCACGGAAGAGGGCCTGCCCTACGTTGTTTTGGAGTTTGTTGCCGGAATGCCGATTGATGAATACTGCGCCCGCCATGGCCTTTCGACCGCTGACCGATTGAAGCTCTTTCGAACCGTTTGTTCAGCCGTACAGTACGCACATCAAAATCTCGTAGTGCACCGCGACTTGAAGCCCGGAAATATCCTTGTCACAAAAGATGGGGTTCCCAAGCTGCTCGATTTCGGCATCGCCAAAATTGTGGACCCCGAGCAGGAAGGGACGGAAGGAGATCGCACACTCACGGTGATGCGCATCATGACGCCGGATTTTGCCAGTCCCGAGCAGGTTCGGGGTAACCCCGTTACGACTGCAAGTGACGTGTATTCGCTAGGCGTGATTCTCTACTTGCTTCTTACTGGTCGGCGCCCCTATCACGTTTCTAGCACTGCCCCGCTCGAGATCATCAAAGCGATTTGCGACACGGATCCGGAAAAACCAAGTACCGCCGTGACGCGCTTCGAAAAAAGCAATGACTTCCACAACGTCGTCTCCCCTATCAAGGTGCGGGAGCAAAAGGGCCCGGACCCAAAACGTGAGAAGCTCCGCCACGTCCTAAGCGGAGATTTGGACAACATTGTGCTCAAGGCGTTGAGAAAAGAACCCGAGAGGCGATATGCAACGGTTGAGCAATTCTCGGAGGATGTTCGCCGTCATCTCGAACATTTGCCGGTCATCGCCCGAAGAGACACGCCCGGCTACCGGGCTTCGAAATTCGTGATGCGCCACAAAGCAAGTGTCGCAGCTACCGTGGCAGTTGCCTTTACGCTGATCGCAGCATTGCTCATAACTCTCCGCGAAGCCCGTATCGCTCAGAGGCGGTTCAACGATGTCCGCAGCCTGGCTAATTCGCTGATCTTCGACGTCCACGACTCTATTAAGGACCTTCCAGGCTCTACGCCAGCGAGAAAATTGATCGTTGATCGAGCGCTTCAGTATCTCAATGCCTTGGCTCAAGAGTCTGGCAACGATCTCGCTTTGCAGCGGGAATTGGCAACGGCATACGAACGTGTTGGGCTAGTTCAGGGCCACTACTTGCAGAACAGCTTGGGCGACACCCAAGGCAGCCTCATCAGCTATCAGAAGGCACTCGCCATTCGGAAGCTCGTTCGCGCGAAATCGAGCGACCGGAACGACCAACTCGTTTTAGCCCAAAGTTATCGATTGGTCTCGAACCAACAATGGGCGCTTGGAGTCTATGCGGATGCGGTTCAAAGTATTGCCTCCGCTGTTGCGATCTCGGAAGCTCTTAACAACGCGCACCCCAAGGATCTGAAGATTCTGAAAGAGCTTGGATTTGACTATGAGATCGCCGGCCAGAATCTAGGCAACGGCTACGCCGGCGGTGACGGTGATTCCGCGAAGGCGGAAGACAGTTATCGCAAAGCCCTCACCACAGATGAACTCATGCTCGCCCTTAGTCCTGATGACCTTGATGTTCAGCACGCCTACGCGAACGATCTCGTCCATCTTGGCGGCATTCTGACTTATCATGAAAAGGACCTTAATGCCGCCCTCGCGTGCTTCAAGAAAGAGTTGGAAATTGACCAAAAGCTGCGGGAGCGCTCCGCGGACACTCGCTACGCCCGAGGCGTCGCTGTTGCCTATAGTCATCTTGGACAAGCCTATGACAGACTAGGTGATACTCAGCAGTCGCTCGAAAACTTCGCGCAAGGGCTGGAGGTTTCCAGAGAACTGGCTCTTGCGGACCCCCAAAACACTCTCTTTCAGCAAGGTCTCGCCATCGCTTACGCCAATACTGCGAATGAGTCGGGCAAAATGGGCCGTTATGCCCAAAGCCTGGACTATATTGGGAAGAGCGATCAAATCATGCGTGCCCTTGTCGCTTCAGCCCCGGAGAACAAGCAGCAACAGGGCTATTTCGCGGCAATTGTCTCCACAAATGGAGTTACCTTCGGCAACCTGGGCAAGCTCGATGCGGCGCTCAAAGATCTCAATGAGGCTCGCGCGTCTTTTGAGTCCCTTCAGAAAACAGATTCGCATGGTCATGGAATCCCGATACGCGCCCTGAGTTGCACGGAAAAAATGGGTGAAGCGGCCTCGCGGGCAGGCAATTCGAAACTCGCCGCAGACTATTTTCATCAGGTCCTGAACGAGGTTGAACCTGAGCTTGCGAAGCAGAATGCTGATGCCAGTGTGCCGTACCTGGCGGCGGACTCCTATTCGGGCCTAGGCGACCTTGAACTGCGCAAGGCTCGCCAATCCCGTGGAAATGGAGCGACTCAAAAAGCTACATGGACGCGGGCTCGCGTTTTGTATCTCAAGAGTTTGCAAGCTTGGCGCCGCGTCGATCATCCTCTCCCCATGGCTCCCTCCGGCTTCGACGCCGGGGATCCGGCAAAAGTCGAGACGAAATTGCAATTGTGCGAAGCCGCTCTGGCAAAGCTCGGCGCGCGGCCACAGTAAACGCCTCTCCGCCAGCTTTGTTTTCTTTTCGACGGATAGTGTCTTGGACAGTCGATCCCATGGAGACCGTCTGTGTTCCGAACAAAGGCGCTGGAACACACTGTGGGCTCTCCGAGTCCCGGGTTCGTACAGCAACTCAACGTGTTAGTTGTGAGTTAGGCGTGCTCGCGCTATAGCTTGGGTCTGAGAGTTGCCGCGAATCTCCCATTCGGAGCAGATGACGGGTTAACCGGAAGTTATTCCGGTCCAGAAGTCGGGTTCGAGGAAGCGACCTGTCATCGAAGGTCGGTTGAGTTCTGGTCTCCTCGAACACCGTTTCTGGATAGTTTCCGGTTTGCCGACAATTGCCCCAGAATCGTGTTGGGCGCGAACGACTACACGGACAAAATTTAAGAGCGCGCGGAAATGGATGGCATGCAGTAGAGGGTTGATCGATTCAGCCACCTTAGGGAGTTTTGGCCAACGACAACTCTGGGAGGTAACTAAATCTGTGTTTCAGCCATCGAAAATACTGATAGTTCGCAAGCGAAAAGGTGATTTGTAACGTCTAAGGGTATTAGGTACTCTAATTTCCTGTGAACGATTTCACCCCAACGAACGCTGCCTGTTGTCGTCAGAAAATGACGGCGAGGGCCGCTGCGACTTGTATGGGTGAAATGCCAGCTTTGTAAAAAGCCTTTCTATACAAGATTGTAGCCAACCCACCGCCGGAACCCCGGCAGGTGGGTTTTTTGTTTTTGGATGGAGGTTTATGGCGCACATAACGGAAGTCGTAGGCTCTGAATGGTCAGCGGTTGCAACCCCCGGCCAGGGAGCGGTACAGCATGCCCCACGACGGTTGAATCATTTGCAGGCGCTGGAGGCGGAGAGCATCCATATCCTCCGCGAGGCCGTGGCGGAATTTGCCCGCCCGGTCATGCTGTATTCCATTGGCAAGGATTCCTCCGTAATGCTCCGCCTTGCACAGAAGGCGTTTTATCCCGCCAAGATTCCTTTTCCTCTGCTGCATATCGACACCAGCTACAAATTCCCGGAGATGATCGAGTTTCGTGACGCTTACGCGCGCGAGATTGGCGCTCAGCTCATCGTGCACAAGAATCAAGAGGCTCTGGATGCGGGTGCGAATCCCTTCTCCCTGGGAACACAAAAATGTTGCGGTCTGCTGAAGACCAAATCGCTGCTTGATGCTCTTT
>Ga0210409_10003225_pt1 | contig 18547 bp, 20 predicted proteins | sample IncBWH17MmetaG_FD_161649 | JGI IMG/M metagenome (GOLD analysis project Ga0210409, IMG submission 161649) | Forest soil microbial communities from Barre Woods Harvard Forest LTER site, Petersham, Massachusetts, United States - Inc-BW-H-17-M | ecosystem: Environmental > Terrestrial > Soil >... | reverse complement strand
CCATTCAAAGAGCAAAGATGCACTGGAAGAAACCATCGGAGTGGCCCCGTGCTCTCGCCCACTTCGCCATCATGTTCGGAGACCGCTTGCCCGCCTGAGCAAGTTACACAGAGTTTCGGACACCTCCCATTCGTCACTGAAAAAGACGAATACGGAACAGGGAACAGGAATGGGAATGCGTGTCCTCGTCGTCCAGCCTTCGTGCGAGGACGTTTGAGCCACGCGTCCTCCTCGCCCAGCCTCATGCAAGGACGTTCGAGCCTAGCGTCCTCCTCACTCAGCCTCGTGGAAGGACGTTCGAGCCTGGCGTCCTCCTCACTCAGCCTCGTGCAAGGACGTTCGAGCCACGCGTCCTCCTCGCTCAGCCTCGTGCAAGGACGTTTGAGCCACGCGTCCTCCTCGCTCAGCCTCGTGCAAGGACGTTTGAGCCACGCGCCTGGCCGGCACGGCCTTGGGCGAGGCCGCTCCACGAAACGACGCAGGTCGGCCGCGCTAGATGCCTGACCACGAAGCTCTCCCGGCTGCGCTACAGCCCGTACGCGCGCAAGGCCCGGGTGCTGCTCGATCTCCTTGGCGCTCGCTACGACCTCGTCGAGGTCCCCTTCGGGCAGCGCGACCAGCTCGCGAGCGTCACCGGCGGGTACGTCTACGTGCCCGTCCTGGTCGACGACGACGGCAAGGTGGTCGTCGAGTCGCGCGACATCTGCGATTACCTGCTCGCGCGGGCCCGCGGGCGGCTCGTGCCCTCCTACTCCACGCGCAAGATTCAACAGGGTCCGCGTCTGTAACGAACCAAACGTGGCCCTGCAAGGCCCCCACTAGACCAACCGCAGAATTTCGGCGACCGCTTCATAGAGGGCTTCCGGGATTACCTGACCGGGAACCAACTCGACGAGCACCCGCGCCAACGGGGCGTCGCGCACGACGGGGATGCCGTAGTCGTTCGCGGCCTGCACGATGCGCGCGGCAAACCCGCCCTCGCCGGCGGCAATGACGAGGGGCGCTTCGTCCCCCAGCTTCTCGTCGTAGCGCAGGGCGCACGCGAGGTGCGCGGGATTGACCACGACCACGCTGGCCGCGCGCACGTTTGCGATATCCGCTTGGGCCACGAGGTCTCGATACGCGCGTTCGCGGGCCGCCTTCAGAAGCGGGTCGCCTTCGGTTTCCCGATACTCGCGCCGCACCTCCTCCTTGCTCATTCGCAGCTTGCGCAACCACGCTCGGCGCGTCACGAGAACGTCGAGCGCTCCGATGGCGATGCCCAAGAGCCCTACGCGCCAGACAAGACCGCCTGCGACCTCGCGCAGCAGAGGGCCGATCGAGCGCACCTGTCCGGCAGTCCGAGCAAAATCCACGATGTGGCCGCTTAGCGACTGCCAGGCGAGCCATGCGACGACCGACCCAGCGACGACGGCGCGCACGACGGCAAAGAACCGTGTCGCGGAGAACAGTCCTTTGATGCCGGCAAACGGATTGAGTCGATCGAGGCGTGGCGCAAGCCTCTTCGCGGTGAGAATCCCTCCCGTTTGTAAGGCTTGCGCGGCTGCGGCTGTGACCCCAGCGGCGAGCAGCACGGGGACGGTCAGAGCCGCCACGGTAGCGCCAAGCTCGCCGGGATCGAACTGTACGGCCGCGCGCAGCACACTCTCTCGGCCGACGGCGACTTGCAAGTCGGCCCCAGCCCGCGAGGCCAGCGCGGTGATGGCCGAGGGCGCGAGCGCCACCGCCACTAGAAACGCCACCGCCTGGGCGCCGTATGCGCTGACGCCGCTATCGCCTTCTTCCCGGGCCTTGCGGAGCCGGCGCGGGGTCGGGGCTTCGGACCGCTCGGACACGCTGGGTAAACGGTGCCAGTGCCCTGTACGCCGCGTCAACGGCTCCGAAAGGCCGGCGGCGACATGCGACGCGCGCAAGCCCCTTGTCCGACGTACCTCGTCCGCGGTATTCGGATTCGGTTGTGAACCACACTGCCATAAACGGACGCGGCAACCTGGGCGACGCGGTCAGTCCTGCCGTCGGCGACTCGAACGGCGCGAATGTCCTCAAACATAGCGACGTGGTCCCTGCCGCTGTCGTGCGCGAGCGGATGCCCGCCGCCCATGTGGAGCCGGCCTCGATTTCTCAAGTCGGCCGTGCCGTCGCACGCGCGCGAGCGGCGCAATACGAATGGCAGCGTAGGCCTCTCGCCGAACGTGTGACCGCCCTCGTGGAGGCCGCCCGCGAGATGCTCCGCCGACGACACGAGGTGATCGCGCTCGCGCGCGACGAAATGGGCAAGGTGAGTGTCGAAGGCCTCTTCAACGAGGCATTGGGGCCGCTCGACGCCGCGGTTGGCTGGGCGCGAGTGGTCGGGCGCGCAACGCGCCGGCGGCGTGTCTGGCTGAACCCGCTCAGCTTTCCAAAGAAGAGCGCCCACGTGGACCTTGTGCCGCGCGGTGTGGTCGGGGTCATCGCCCCGTGGAACTACCCGGTGGCGGCTCTGTACCGGTCCACCCTTCCGGCGCTGATGACGGGCAATGGGGTGGTGGTCAAGCCGTCGGAATTCTCGCCGAGAACGAGTGCATGGTTCGTCGATCGACTTGCCGCAGCGCTCCCGGAGGGGCTCATCCATGTAGTCCACGGGGATCGGCAGGTCGGCGCAGCGCTCATCGACGCCGGCATCGACGCATGCGTCTTCACCGGTTCCTCCGAATCAGGGCGAGCGGTCCGGCTCCATTGCGCGCAGCGAGGGATCGCATCGTCCATCGAGATGGGGGGCAAAGACCCGGCGATTGTCCTCGCCGATTGCGACCTGCGGCGTACGGTCGCGGGGATCACAAACTGGACCCTTTCGAACGCGGGCCAGGCCTGCGGCGCGATCGAGGTCGCGTACGTCGACGAACAGATTGCCGATGCGTTCGTCGCGGCCGTCCGCCGCGTTTGGACACGCCTTCGAGTCGGACCCGAGCCCTTCTCGGACGTAGCACCGCTTGCCAATCGCAGGCAGTTCGAAACCGTGCGCTCGCACGTGGAGGACGCGCGCGCCAAGGGTGCGGTCCTTGTCTGTGGCGGCGCATGCCCGGAAGGTAGCCTCGCGTACCCGCCGACACTCCTGGACCGATGCGATGAACGGATGAAGGTCGTCCGTGACGAAACCTTCGGTCCCGTGCTGGCCGTCGTGCGAGTCGCGGGCGCCGCCGATGCAGTTCGGAGGACCAATGCGTCCCGCTACGGGCTCGGCGCCTCCATTTGGACGCGCGATACGGCGCGCGCGAAACGCCTCGCCGAGCGGCTCGAAGTCGGTGTCGTGACGATCAACGATCATGCCTTTTCAGGCGCCATTCCGGCACTGCCCTGGAGTGGAACACGGGACACGGGCTTCGGCGTCGCCAACAGTGAGTACGCACTTGCGACGTTCGTGCGACCTCGCGCGATGCTCATCGACAAGGCAACGACGCCAGAGCTGTTCTGGATGCCGTATGACGACACGCTTTGGCGCATCGGCGACATTCTGGCCGACCTGCAGCTCGGTCACCTGGGGACACTCTGGCGCTTGCCGCTCCTTATTCGCCAGCGAAAGAGAGCGCTTCGCGACTTTTTCACGCGAGAGGATTAGGGCCTGTCCTCGAATTGCGCTCCCGTAAACGTGCCCGTGCCCATGCCCGTGCCCGGAAAGGCGAGCAACGTGAAGGCCCGCGGTGCCGATAGGAGGGCATGGAGCTGGATCACGAACGACTCGACGTATACCACTTGGCGCTCGACTTCCTGGTCATGGCCACTGGCATCATCGAGGCGCTTCCACGTGGGCGAAGCCATCTGGCCGACCAATTCACGCGCGCATCAACGTCCATCGTGCTCAACCTTTCGGAGGGTGCGGGCAAGCTCTCGAAGCCAGACAAGAGGCGCTACTACCTGACGGCCCGAGGGTCGGCGACAGAATCTGCAGCGCTGCTGGACGTATGCCATCGGCTCGAATTGATCGACTTGGTCCGCCACAAGACGGGCAAAGACATGATCGTGCGCATCGTCTCGATGCTTGTGAAGCTGGCCCAAGCCTGCGAAGAGTAATGGCTCAGATCCGCAGCCACAGCAGGGCGCAGCCGATGGCGACGACGGCGGCGTAGTTACGCAAAGTCTTCTCGTAGCGAGTCGCGAAGCGGCGTGCCTGTTTCAGCAGGTTGATCGTGCACTCGACGAGCACGCGAGCCTTGGATAGGTCCTTGTCGAATGGCGCGGGGGCCTTGCGGTTGACCTTGGGCGGGATCACGGCGATCGCATTGCGCGCTTTCAAGTCGTCGCGAATCGCATCCGCATCGTACGCCTTATCCCCCTTCCGGCGCCGCGTTTCGCTTCCAGAATGGCCGCGACCTTCGACCACTGCCGCTCGTCGAGTTGCGCTCGAACCATCGCGGCTCCGCCATGGAGCACACTGGCCCCGCCATGGACAAGTCTCCTCCACCTCCGGGCACGGGCACGGGCACGGGCACGTTACGGGCACGTTTACGGGAGCGCAATCCGAGGACAGGCCCTAGCAAGAAGATTCAGAAAAGGCTCACAGGCGTTCGGCGATCTTTACTGCCGCGCGTGTGGCCATCGCCATGATCGTGAGCTGGGGGTTGACCCCCAGCGGACCCGGCACTGTGCTTCCGTCGACGATGTACAGACCCTGGACCTCGTGGCTCTCGTGATTCGTGTCGACGACGCTCGTCGCGGGGCTGCGCCCCATCTTGCAGGTCCCGAGCGGGTGATAGCTCGTCCACACGAAGTCGCTTGCACGCAGCGTGGTCTGTTCAAAGGCGCGGAGATCGCTCGCGCCGTCCAAGACGCGCATCTTGAGCGCGGTCGGGTGTAGCCGTGTAGCGCCGGCCGCGAGACACATCTCGCCGGTCCGAACCATCGCTCGGCGCAAGCGATCCGCGTCCTCCGGGGCTACGCTGTAGGTGATCGCCGGAAGGCCGGCAACGTCGCGCCAAACGCGACCGCCCCGCGTCGAATCGCGAATGAGCAGCGCGAAATACGCAAGCCGGTCGATCTGTCCAAGAAGCTCCATCAGGCGTCGGCCGAACAGGGGCACGACGGGCGCGGCGATGTTGCGGTCGGGCTGCGCCGCGGTGATGAAGAAACCCTCGCGCAAGAACTCGTCGCAGGCATATCCCTGCGGAATGTGGGCATGGCCTTTGATGTCCTCGGGGAAGATCGCGGCGAAGCCGCTACTGGGGTGCGCCGTGAGGTTTCGGCCCACTTGATCGCTCCCGTTGCAGAGGCCTTGTTTCAGAAGCAAGAGGGGGGTGGGGATGGCCCCACCGGCCAACACGACAGCGCGCGCGCGAACGCGGATGGTTCGGCCGTCGGTCGCCGTGGCATCGACGCCGACCGCGCGCCGCCCTTCCAGTACGACGCGATCGGCTCGAAGCCCTGTCAAAAGAAGCGCTCCTTTCTCGAGGGCAGGCGGAATGTACGCGAGATTGGTGCCGCGGCGCGCGTCGGTGCGGCATCCAAAGTCGCAAAAGCCGGAGCCATCACACCCGGGCGCGTTGCGAGGCATGACGAAGTGGCTCCATCCGAGCGCGTCGCAGCCACGCGCCATGACCTCACCGATGGGGCCGATTCGACTTCGTTCCGCCGGTTGAACGTCGAGAACTCGCTCGACCCGCTCGAAGTAGGGCCTCATCGCGTCGGGACCAAAGTCGTCACACTGCGTTTCTTCGCACCAGCGATCGAGCACCCAAGGCGGCGCTCGCAAACAAGTGCCCCCGTTGATGGCGGTCGAGCCGCCGACGAGCCGTCCCATGAACACCGGCATCGCGACGTTGCCCACCGAGAATGCGCCGCGATAGAAGCGTTGATGGGCACGCACCGAGCTTCCGTCGAATGCGTCGCGCCGGTGATGTTCGCCCTCCTCGACGAACACTACGGCGAGCCCGTGGTCGGCAAGCTCGCGTCCCACCACCCCGCCGCCTGCGCCGGTGCCGACCACGACGACGTCGCATTCGAGCGAGTCGCCTTTCCACTCTTGTGCTCGGTGGACCTGTCGAAGCCAGCGCGGGTTCTCCAGGCCCGTGACTACGTTGAACTTTCCACCCATCGAGCCGTACACCGCGCGGTCGTCGAAGTGAACGAACTTGTAGACGAGCGACACGAGCTCGAACGGGGTCTTGAGAATCGGATCGTCTGCCCACCGGCGCAGGAGCTGCTCCTGGCGGAGCGCGGACAAGACGTTGAAAGGGCGACCTGTTTGGGCGACGGCCGCGGCGGCGAGCGTGGCTTGTGCAACGCGCCAAGCTCTCGCAAGCGCGGGATGAAAATCCCGCACGACGTCGTGCGCGCGCGCGACCGTCCTTTCGTCCGCGCCGGGGATCTCGGCCGACCCCGGAATGATCGCCTCGGCGAGCGCGAGCGCCGCTCGGTACTGGAAGCCGCGCGGACCCATGCGATTGGGCCAGGCGGGTGCCGGACCGGACGCAAATAACGGTCCGGAAGCGCTCATTGGGGCAGCAATGTACACGGATCTCCGGTCGAGAGCGCTTGTATCCCCAGCATTCGGCGCTCGCGCCCCAGGGAAAACCCATGTAAAAGCGTCGGTTGTGGACATCGCCGTCCGAGATCCGGTCTACAAGCCGACGCCAACGTCGGACGCCTGGGGCCGCATCGCGGAACACTTCATTTGCGACCGGCGCGATCTACCGTTCCTCAAGTTGATGGCCATTCAGAGCGCGACGGTCATTCCGACCGGCGTCGTGCTCTTCTTGCCTCACGGTTTCAGCTGGTGGCTGGCCGGCTTGCACGTGGCTCTCGTCGTCTACTTCCTCGGGCCGTTCGTCCTGATGCTCCACAACACCAGCCACCGCAGGCTATTTCGGCAGCCTTGGGGCTGGATGAACCGTTACATCCCGTGGGTGCTTGGGCCTTTCTTCGGCGAGTCGCCCGAGGCGTATTTCGCTCACCACGTGGGAATGCATCACCCGGAGAACAATTTGGACGACGACCTGAGCACGACGCTTCCCTACCGGCGTGACAGCATCGTCGACTTTTCGCGCTACTTCTTCCACTTCCTCTTTTTTGCGCTCTTCGAGCTCGCGGAATATTTCGGCGCGAGAAAGCGGCGAGCGCTCTTTTGGCGCACGGTCGTCGGCGAGCTCTCCTTCTATTCGCTCGCAATCGCGCTGCTCTTCGTGTCGTGGCGCGCAGACCTCGTCGTGTTCATTGTACCGCTCGTCGTCACGCGCTTCGCGATGATGGCCGGCAATTGGGCCCAACACGCGTTCGTCGACGAGGCCTCGCCGGAGAACAACTACCGGAACAGCATCACGTGCATCAATTGCGTCTACAACCGACGCTGCTTCAACGACGGCTATCACATCGGGCATCATCTGAAGGCGACGCGGCACTGGACCGAGCTACCCGAGGAGTTCGCGAGGAACGTTGCGACGTACGCCAAGGAGGGGGCGATCGTCTTTGCGGGAATCGATTTTTTCGGCGTGTGGTGTTGCCTCATGTTGCAGCGGTACGAGTGGCTCGCTGCGCGACTGGTAGAGCTCGGCGAAACGCAGAAATCGCCAGAAGAAGTCATGTCGCTTCTCCGAAATCGGACGGCGTGGACTCGGCCTCGCTCGAGCGCGATGGCTGCTTGAGGACGTTCCACAGCGCCAGCAGCACATCACGGACGCCCTCGCCGGTCGCCGCGGAGACGAGCTTGAGTTCGATGCCGCGGTTTGCAAACTCGCCTCTGGCTTCCGCCCAGGCTTGACGCACATCCGGCAGGTCGGCCTTGCTCATCGCGACGACCTGCGGGCGTCGAGCGAGCTCGGGGTCGAACTTGGACAGCTCCGCGTTGATGGCATCGAAGTCCGCGAGCGGCTCTCGACCCCGGGAAGGGTCGACGGTGACGAGGTGCAAAAGACCCCGCGTGCGCTCGACGTGCTTCAAGAATTGAACCCCCAGACCCGCTCCCTCCGCCGCGCCAGGAATGAGTCCCGGGATATCGGCCAGCACGAACGACTCCTCGCCCAACCGCACGACGCCGAGGTGAGGCACGAGCGTCGTGAACGGGTATTCGGCAATTTTGGGCCGCGCGCGCGACACGGCGCTCACGAACGTGCTTTTGCCGACGTTGGGAAAGCCGAGGAGTCCGACATCGGCCATGACCTTGAGTTCGAGACGCAACGCCTTTTCCTCACCCGCAAAGCCCGGCTCGGCCCGGCGGGGAGCCCGATCGTACGGCGTCGCGAAGTGCATATTGCCGCGGCCGCCGCGGCCGCCGCGAGCGACCACTACCGGCGCTCCTCGGGCCTCGATGTCGAAGAGGCGCTCGCTCGTGTGGGCGTCGAACCCCTGCGTGCCCAGCGGCACGCGCACGACGAGGTCCGCGCCCGCCGCACCGTATTGGTCCTTCCCGCGACCGTGTTCGCCGGGCTCCGCTCGAAGGACCCGCGTCAACGCGACGTCGAGCAACGTCGTCTTGCCTTCGTCGCCGACGAAGACGACGTCGCCTCCCTTACCCCCGTCGCCTCCCGAAGGTCCGCCGCGTGGCACATACTTCTCACGACGAAACGCGACGCACCCGCTGCCGCCGTCGCCCGCGACGACTCTTACTTCACACGAGTCGACGAACTTCATCCGGGCGATTTTTACATCGACAGGGCGCCGGTGCGGAGCAAGTACGCCAGCTTGGCTCTCTGCTCTGGCCGCAATAGGGCGTGGATACGCCCGAGCGCTCGAGCAACCGCCGTTTGCACGCGCTCCGTGCTCTTCACACGGTCGTCTGCAACGCTGCGCGCCTTCGACTCGTCGAATGACTCGGCCGCGACGACGTCCGCCAGTGCGGATGTCGTGCGCCGGTGATCGACTTCGGCCTGCGCGCGCTCCGTCTTCAGCTCGTTCAAGATCGAAGCAAGATCCGACACTTGCCCCTCGTCGAGATCGAGCTTGTAAGCGAGAAACCTGAGCGGACGACGCACGCCGAAGGCGCCGCCGCCGAGTTCGTCGCCGCCACCGCCTCCGCCACCACCGTAAGGCGCTCCCTGCCAGCCCCCCTGATTGCCGCATGCCGCAGCGCGGCGAGCATGCCAAAAGAACATTCCCGGATGCATGTCACTGTCCTCCTCGCCGAGGCGTTCGCTCTCAGCGGGTTGTGCCAAGCGTGACGCAAGTGCCACCCTTGGACGCGGGCATTGATGCCGCGCGCACCACGCAATGTGAGGCCTTGGGGCTTTATGTCAATGCTGCAAGTCGACCGGCACGGGCTTCTGCACGTTCCAACTCAGCCGGTACGCCGGGAGGGGCGAGCGTTAGCCCCTTCCCTTGTTGTCGTCCTCGTTTTCGCCGCCATCTTCGTTGTCGTCCATCTCGTGGCCGCCGTCGCCCCTCTTCCCTTGATCGGCGTCCTCTTTCTCGTTGTCGTCCCCGTCCTCGAAGTCGCCGCCGTCGCCGTTGTCGTCTTGGCCTTGGGCACCCTGGCCGTTGCCATGGCCGTGACCGCCGTCAGACCTCAGATATTGCGACAGTGTCGAGGTTGGACTCGAGTTGCTACCGCATCCGAGAGCCAGAGCGACGAGTACAACGCCAAGAGCAGTGAGCAAGAGTCGAGGATTCATTTCGCTACCTCCGGGTTGTCGTTGCGTGCAACCAGCGTCGGCGCCGTACGCAACGGGCGCGCCACCCGCGATTAATTCATCGAGCCTGCATGATTCCGTTATTCATGCGCGAGGATGGCCACCACTGGAATCCTTGAGGACTCCACGGACATTGACGTTCCCCGCCTGAGAGCACCACAGGCCTCACATGGTCACCCGTGTGACCACTAAGTACAGCCCAGTGCAAGAGAGTGATGAGCCCGTCCCCGTCCCCGTCCCCGTCCCCGGCCTGCGACGACGAGAATCGGGTGCGGGGAGGGGGACGGGGACGGAGTCGGATGCGACTAAATGCCGCTGGGGTCGAATGCTTCGCGGGCGCCCCCGGTATGCGCGGGTGCAGGGCGGACCACTCGAGGCGCGGGCGACAGGGTCGGAACGGTCGTCGGGGCCGACACCGGGGGAGCAGATGCGCTCAGCGCAGTAGGAACGAGAGCAACGTTCGGCAGCGACGGCGCAGACGCCGCTTCGACGAGCCCGGTCGCCGCAGACCGGGGCTTCAACTTTCCGCCGAGCCACATTGCCGTGGCCACGCCAAGGGGGAGACCTATGGCGGCCGCGGCAAGCCACCGGTTTTGCCACCACCGGCGCGGCCGTTTGTGGAACGGGGCGGGCGGCGTGGTTTCCGCATCGCGTAGCCGGTACTCGCGAACCATCTGGCTCGGCGTCTCGGGCGTGACGATCACGCCTTGCTGCTTCGCCAGCGCCGTCAATAGATCGACTTGCGAGACCAGCCTCAGATCCAAGAGCACGCGCCCGAGCAGCTTGCCGCTTCGTCGCTGCTCGGCCAGCGCGTGGGTCAGGTCCGCATGCGTGAGCAGCCCGTCGGCCACCAGGATTTCACCGAGCTTGCCACGCCCCGGTGCCGGGCCGGCCGCTGCCGGTAATTGCTTCGGCCCGAAGGGCTCGAGGGCCTGCGCGAGCTCTCGCATGTTCTGGAATCGATGCTCCGGATCCCGCTGCAGCGCCCGCATGACGAGGCGCGCGAGCTCGCGAGGCAGGTCCGAACGCAGATCGTTGGGCCAGGGAACCGGGTCCGAGATGACCTTCGTGATGACCGACGTCGGGGACCCCACGAAGGGCGTCCGCCCGGTGAGAAGCTCGAACAGAATCGCGCCGAGGGACCAGACGTCGCTGCGCGCGTCGGCCATGCTCGCGGAGCGAAGCTGCTCGGGCGCCGCATAGTACGGCGTCCCGAAGTACTCGTGGCTGGGCGTCAGTTTCCTTCCTTCGCTCTCGACCTTGGAGATGCCGAAATCGAGCACCTTGACGACGCGGCGCGAGGGCTCGCCCACGCGGCATACGAACAAGTTGGACGGCTTGAGATCGCGGTGCACGATGCCGAGCCCATGGGCTTCCGACATGGCGTCCGCAACCTGGAGCACGATATCGACGGCGTCTTCGACGGCCATGCGGCCGGTCGCCGCGAGCTCTGCATCCAGATCGCGGCCGTCGAGGAACTCGAGCACGATGTACGGGAGACCGCTCGGCAGGGCATCGACATCGATGACGCGCGCGGTGTGGATGGACTGCAACTGCGCCGCGGCGCGCGCTTCCCGTTCGAAACGGGCCACGATCTCCTCGAAATCCGGGACGTCCGGACGCAAGATCTTGATGGCGAGGCGCTGGCGTAGGCGCAGGTGGGTGGCCTCGAAAACCACCCCCATGCCCCCCTCGCCAATCGTTCGAACGAGCGTGTATTTGCCCGCAATCGTGTCGCCCGCCCGGGGTAGCGCCGGGATAGCACGAAGCCGCCGGCGTGAGCGCTCGTTGTCGACTTGCGGGTCGGCGCCTACGCGTGGCATCTCCAAGGTGCAAACGGCTCGAAAGGCGCGAAGGGTTAGCGCGAGCGTTGGAACGGCGCGTGGCACCCATGTAAGGCGATGGGGTGGGGGGACCACCCGGCTAACTAGTTCTCATCCGGAAAGTGGCTCTGCGCTTCCCGTACACGTGCCCGTGCCCGTGCCCGATGCGTTTTCTCCGGGGATTTCGGGCACGTTCACGGGCACGGGCACGGGCACGGGCACGGGCACGTTCACGGGAAGCGCAGAGCCACTTCTCGGACGAGAACCAACTAGAAGCAGCGGCCCATTCCCGACTTACACCCCTGCATGCCGGCCCTGTCACAGCAGTAGGACGCTCCGGTGCAGTTTTTCGTTTCGCAAGTCGCGCACGCGTCTACATCACACATTCCAACGCACCAGACGAAGCCGCAGCAGACGGCGCTTAGTCCGAGGGGCGGCGAGCTGGCGCACCCTCCTTCCACAGAGCTTTCCGACAAGCCATCGGTGGCGTCGAGCGCGTCGGTCGACGAGTCGCCTATCGACGAAGAAGCATCCAACTGGGAATCGGCGGCCCCGATAGCGGCGTCCATCCCCGAACCGCCGGTCGTCGAAGCATCGTAGGGGAATTGAAGCACGGGAATCGAATCGCAACCGCCAAGCGCGATTGCGCACGCTCCGAGCAGGCCCATCCTGCAAATACGCGGCATCATCGAAACTCTCCGGAGAGCCCGATGCCCCCCGCTCCGCCAGTCACCAGCGGGGCGAGGCGCATGGACGCGGTATGCGCCGAAGAAGCGTCCTTGGACGAGAACACGAAATACGCGCCGATTCCCGCCGTAAGTAGACCCACGGCGCCCAGGCCGATCGCGATGGGACCCTCGGCTAGAGCGCGGTTTCGCGTGGCTCGCAAGTCATTGGCTTGCTGCGAGGCTGGGTCCACCCCGTAGCATTCTCCGCCCGGGCACTTGCTGTTGATCGTCGAAGTGTCCAGGCTGCGGACAATGGCAACGACGCCGGCGCCGACGAGGAGAGCAGCGCCGGTGCCGACGGTGATCCAACCGGCAGTGCGCCGCCCCGTACCCGGTGACGCTGGTCGGGGGAGCGCCACGTCGGCGCGAGGGACGCTTGGCTCATGGGTCGAAGGAGCCTCCAGCGCCGGAGGTTCCGGCGCGGCGGCGCGCATAGGCTCGAGTGAGATCGTGAGCGCCATGTGCGCGCCCTCCGGAAGCACGATTGAACTTCGGAAGGGCGCTGCGTCGCCGCCCGTGGCGGTCACGACATGGGGTCCCGGTTCCAGCACGATCGGGTCACTGAGCGCGGTCAGTGGCACGACCGCATCGTCCAAGCGCACCTGTATGTCCTGCGGCGCGTGCGCCGGAAGCGCAAGCGAAAGCCAGCCCAAATGCTTGGCCAGGGCGTGGAGGCGGTCGAGGGCTGCGGCGACGACATCCGCGCTCTTTAGCTCGTCTTGTCCGAGGACCGTTGCTTCTCGGAACGCTGCGTACGCCGGCGCCGCCTGCCCGAGCCCTTCGTAGCAGCTCCCGATTCGGTACTCGACTTGCGCCGTATCCCGAACCGCGCGCACGCGCTGAAACTTGTCGAGAGCCTCGCTGAAGCGTTTGGCCTCCTCGTCTTTCAGGGCCTCCGCGAACAGCGACCGGGCGGCGGCAAGTTCGCTCTCGCTCGCACCTTCTCCGCCCTTCGGCCATGCATTGGCAGGCTGCAGAGCCAAGCCCAGGGCGAGCCATGACGCCATAACCGCCCGCCGTGATCGGCCGAACATGTCCCGTAACCTACGGCGCACCGGAAGCCGTGGGAAGTCGGGTACGATGCTAGGCGTCATGACCCAGGAGACGAGCGGAGGAACCGAGGTCCATTCTACGGAAATCGCCGAGCGCGTCGCCGTCGCGGCGGTGCCTCGCCTCACGGCAATAAGCGGTCCGGGCGCTGGTCGCGCGTTCGCCATGGCGCGCTCGCTTGCCACGGTGGGGAGGCACAAGACGAATGACCTCGTGCTCGATGACCCGAAGGTGAGCGGTGTGCATCTCGAACTGCGCCGCGTGGGCGATCGGGTGCACGCGCGTGACGCGTCGACCACGAACGGCACGTGGATTGGCGCGCACCGCGTGTTCGATATCGAACTCGCGGCAGGCGGCGAGCTGATGGTGGGCTCGACGTTGCTTCGCCTCGATATCGACGAAGGCGCATCGCCCGCGGCGCTGAGCGCCGGCGACTCGTTCGGGGAGCTGGTCGGCCATTCCAACGAGATGCGCGAGCTCTTTGCGACGCTCGAGCGCATCTCGCCGAAGGAACTCACGGTGCTCGTGCAGGGGGAAACGGGGACCGGAAAAGAAGAGGTGGCGCGTGCCATTCATGCCCGATCCCCGCGGGCCTCGGCCCCCTTCGTGGTGATCGATGCGACGGCCCTGCCCGAATCACTGGCGGAATCGCTGCTGTTCGGTCACGAAAAGGGCGCATTCACCGGCGCCGACCAGCGACGCATCGGGTTGTTCGAGGCCGCCCATGGCGGGACTGTGTTTCTCGACGAGATTGGCGAGCTCCCGGCAGCGGTTCAGTCGAAGTTCTTGCGCGTGCTCGAGCGGCGCGAGGTAACGCGCGTCGGCGGCACGATCGCAACGAAGATCGACGTGCGCGTGATTGCCGCGACTCACCGGGAGCTGCGTCTCGAGATCGAGGCAAGTCGCTTCCGCGAGGACCTGTTCTTCCGTCTCGCGCAGGTGCGCGTGTTCATCCCGCCGCTGCGAGACCGGCCCGAGGACATTGCCATCTTGTGCCAAAAACTGCTCCAGCAAATCGCGGGAGGCAACGAAGCTCCGATACGGATCGAAGCGGACGCGCTGGAGCACCTAAAAGCTCAGCCGTGGCCCGGCAACGTCCGGGAGCTCCGCAACGTACTTACTCGCGCATCGGCACTGGCGCCCAGTGGCGCCATCCGGCGCAGCGATGTTGCGGGCGAGGGCGTCGGCTTTCGGGGCACGCGCGAAGAGCGCTCGGCCCTCGATCTCTCCGGGACATTCGCGAACGCAAAACAGCAGGCGATCGAGCGCTTCGAGTCGGCTTACCTCGCGGCGCTCATGAAACGGTCGGGGGGTAATTTATCGGTTGCGTCCAGAGAAGCGGACATCGCGCGTCACCATCTCCGCGACCTGCTGAAGAAGCGCGGACTGTACGGGATTTCCTAGACGTTAATGCTTTGCGCGCCGTGTGAGGTAGGCTGTAGGCACAGCGTGCATGCTTCCCGCGTACCGAGCTCTGCCGGTGGCTCAGACATTTGGCAAGTACACGCTCATACGGCGGCTTGGCGTCGGCGGGATGGCCGAGGTCTGGCTCGCCCGGAACCAGGCGACCCGCGCGGAAGTAGCCGTCAAGCTGTGTCTCGGGAAAGTTGCGACCGAGGAGGCCGTGCTGCGCTTTCGACACGAAGCGCGCGTCGGCGCCATGCTCTCGCACCGCAGTATCGTCCGAATCTTCGACCTCGTCGAAGAGCCGGATGGAACCCTGCTTCTCGTGATGGAGCTTTTGCGCGGCGAGTCGCTCGAACGCTATCTCAAGACGCACGGACCGCTTCCGACCAAGGATGCCGTTGCGATCGCGATCCGTGTTCTCTCCGCGCTTGCGCACGCGCACGAGTCCGGCGTCGTGCACCGCGACGTCACGCCCTCGAACATCTTCCTTGCCATCGACCCGGACGGTCACGTGATTCCCAAACTCGTGGACTTCGGCATCGCGAGGCTTCCCGGGTCGGGTGTACGAACGCTGGACGGGAGGGCGCTCGGAACGCCACGGTACATGGCCCCCGAACAGATCCGCGCGCCGACCGAAATAGACGGCAGAAGCGACCTATTTAGCGCCGCCGTCGTCGTGTACGAGATGCTCACGGGTAGCTGCCCATTCGCGGCGACCTCACCATCGGCATCGCTCGCGTCGGTGCTCGAGTCGGTAGTGGACCCGGACCCGCGCATCGAGCCCAGTGTGTGGATCGAGCTGCAGCGTGCATTGGCCAAGCGCCCCTACGAGCGTCACGCTGGAGCCAATGAAATGGCCGAGGCGCTGCGTACGGCGGCTGGCATCTCAGACGCGGAGCTGGCCACATTGGATCTGCAGTCGCCTCCTTCGCGGGAGGAAGTGACTGCAACCTCGGGGTCGACGCGCGACCTCGCGGCGCCCGCATTGGGCCGCTCCGGCGCCCTCGTCACGCGGCGAGCTCGTTGGAGAGCCAGCGCGAATTGGCTCGCCGCAGCAGTCCTTGTCTCGGGCGTCGTGTTGGCGGCGCTCGCCGGGCTTTATCGCGTCCGCAGCGCGAGCGCCGTAAGCGCGTCCCTTCCGTCACCCTCGATCGGCCCGCTCGCGCCCACGATGAAGGCGACCGCACAGGCCCTTGCGCCAGACCCGCAAGCCCCCTCCGCCTCCGGCGGTTTCAACGGCGCTTCAGCGCCGCCTTCTGCCTCCTCGTCTGCGAACCGGCCCTCTCATACGCGCCGTGTCAAGCCCGTCGCCACAACACCTGGCTTCTAACGATTGCGCCAAAGCTCACGACGAATACGATTGGTTCGAGGTAACTGATCGTGTTCAGTGTGGCTGTACGGCATTGCTTGTCGGTCGTGCCCGCGCTCCTGGTCGGCACGGGGTGTAGCGGCGTGTCGCCGAACAGCGCAAGCAGCGATCCTTGGGGCGGCGATGACGGCGGTGCGGAATCAGGCGGCGGCGCCGGATCGGGCTCCACGACATCGGGCGGCTCGGGCGGCTCAAGCGGCTGTGGCTCCTGCTCGGCGGACATCGACTGCCAGAGCGGCTGCGGCAGCCCGGGGCCGAACCAAGTTTGGTGCTGCTCGCAGTCGGTGGGCTGCTACCAGTTCTCCTCCACGTCGTGTCCAATGTCATCCGCAGGCGGTAACTCGAGCCGGGATGGAGGGGCAACATCCGGAGCTGCCTGCAACAGCTCGTCGACCTGCAGCAACGGGATGAAGTGCTGCATCGGGCTCTCCGGACAGAGCGGCGCCACTTGTCAGGCGTCTTGCTCGAGCGGCCTTGAGGCTTGCCAAAAAAACACCGATTGCTCGGGGAGCGGACTGTGCCTCATTGGGGTCTGCCTGCCGAACCTCGGCGGCGGGGGCTCCCGGTTGCGCGATGCCGGGCCCGGCTAAAAAAAACACGTCAGCTTCCCGAGCCGGCCATCCCGTCTCGCAGTGCGTCCGCCGCATCGGACAACCCAACGCCCGCATAGAGCTTCGCCAGAAGCGCGGTGCACGCCGCGAGCGCTCTCGGGTCCTGCGTCGCTCGCGCCCATGCCAGCGCGTCGATCGCCTCGAGCAGCGCCTCCTCGGGGCGGCCCGCTTTCGATAGAGTCATGGCCAGGGCGAGCGTTGCCTGGCACTGCGCCGAAGGTGGCCTTTCCGATCGAGCACGCCTGAGCTCGGCGATCGAGTCAACCACCCACGACGACGCGGTTTCTTGACGTCCAGCCTGCGGGTCCATCACGCGCCCCGGCGTCCACGGATTGTCGATGTCAAGCTGCCAACGGCCCGAGGGCCGCCCCGACTCACTGCCGTCGACGCTGCTTACGCCAAGCTGGTCGCCGTGCAGCGTGCGGAACTCGTCGTGAAGCAATACCTGACCGGGGCGCGCCGAGTCCGCGCGCGATGAGGCCCACAGAAGCGCGGAGCCCCACGCGAGAATGCCTTGTCCATCCGGCGAGAGCGTCTCGAGGTGGCCCTCCGCCATGCCGACCGCCCAAGCGTGCTCGGGGGACGGAGACTCCCCACGAATGCTCGCGGCGAACGAGACGGCCTGTTCGAGGTGATCGACATCCCACCCGACGGCAAACCCGGTCGCGCTCCAGGCAACCAAGCTCCCTGCCATCTCTTCGGCGCGCATGCACATCGCTCGCGCGCGGGCGAGATAGCCGTCCCGTCCGGCCGTGACAGCGTGTGAAGCCATGCGCAGTGTGACGACGATGCTCCGGGCCATGCCCCACGCTCAAGGTTTCTTCGTCAGATGCGGATTCGCTTCTTCAGGGCGGCCAGTTCATCGTCCACATCGCTCGCCGAACCGCTTGCGCCGCCACCCACTTGCCGCTCCAGCGCGCGGAATTTCGCTTCGACGTCTTCTCGCGACTCGCCCTTGCCGAGGGACTCTTCCACCTCGGCCATGGCCGACCCCTCTGCCTCGCGCCCTTCAATCTTTTCTTCCATCCGCCGAAAGTTCTCGAATGCGTTCGTGCTCCCTTTCGCCCCGAGTTGCTCGCCTCCCGACGCTCCCGCCCGAGCGCGGTTGGCGCGCGCCACGATGGCCGGCTGGCGAAGCTTGAGTTCGGCGAGCTTCTGCGTCATGCGCTCGAGTTCGGTTCTCATGTTGGCGGCGGCGTCGCGCTGCTCGGCACGGGCCTTGTCGACGGTCGCCAGCTCGCCCACGACGCGCTTTTTCTGCTTGAGCGCTTCGCGAGCAAGAGCCTCGTCACCGCTCTTCAGCGCGAGCTCCGCGCGCTTGTCCCAGCGATCCACATCAGCCTGCAAGTCATCGCATTTCTTGCCTAGCTGTTTTTCGGCCGCGACGGCTTGCACCAGTTCTCGATGGCCGGCTTTGACTTGCTCGTCCATCTCGTCCAGGTTGAGATTGACGAGCTTGCGATCGTCCTCCGCCTTGTCGAGCAGGGCGTTGAGGTTGCTCTGAATCACCTTGCCCATCCGATCAAAGATGCCCATGGCTCGAGCCTCGAGGCATCAACATAACATGCGCCCCCTCACGTCACCTGTTGAGCAGGTGGACCGACTGCCTTAGCCCATGCAGGCTCGCCTCCATCATCGATTCTCCGAGAGTCGGATGCGGGTGGATCGTGAGCGCCACGTCCTCGAGAAAGGCGTGCATCTCGAGCGCCAGCGCGCCCTCGCTGATCAGGTCCGTGGCCGACGGCCCGACCACGTGAAATCCAAGGATTTCGTGCGTGCTCTTATCGGCGACGACCTTCACGAAGCCGTCGGTTTCGGCGACGGCCATCGCGCGACCGAGAACGCTGAACGGGAACTTGCCCACGACCACGTCGATGCCTTTCTGCTTGGCTTGCTCCTCCCCGAGACCCGCTGTCGCAATCTCCGGGTCCGTGAATATCGCCGCGGGAATGGCCACCCAATCCTTCGC
>Ga0210409_10003223_pt1 | contig 18558 bp, 9 predicted proteins | sample IncBWH17MmetaG_FD_161649 | JGI IMG/M metagenome (GOLD analysis project Ga0210409, IMG submission 161649) | Forest soil microbial communities from Barre Woods Harvard Forest LTER site, Petersham, Massachusetts, United States - Inc-BW-H-17-M | ecosystem: Environmental > Terrestrial > Soil >... | reverse complement strand
AAAAAAATAAGCCTATGGCAGATCCAACGAAACCGCAGATCCCTGTGCATCCGGTCTTAGCGAATTTGACACAGTCGGGCCAGCAACCTGAACCAACGGTCAAATTTTCCGGCTACGCGGGTCCACCTAGCCGAGCAGGGCAGGTTCGGCTTTATCATTCACTAGAAAATCTTTCGCATTACATTGAATTTGATGAAAGCTGCGTTGTGCAGAGGCAACCGGCTTCCGAAGCCGTGACGCCCGATAAGGGCCTCTCCGTGTGGGTAAAGGCGAGTGCTCTCGTTCGGTGGACACGCGAGTACAAGAATGCGCAAAGCTTGGTGGCCAAAATTGCAGGAATGGCTCGGCGCGGTGCTGGGGCCGCGCGCCGGGGAATTGCCTAGTTACAGGAGGTAAGTAGTAGCGAGCGGGCTCCCCGGCTTGCTGCCGAGTTCCCGCGTCTCCGGGTTGAACGCCTAGATGTCGGCAATGCATTGTTCAATGGTGACAGGCGGCGACTTTCGCGCGACGATCGCGTCGAGTCCAGCTCGAGCGGGAGGCCTTTTATAGGTGGTGCGGTGAGGCTCGAAGATTATGCCCATCCTCAAGGAATCTTTTCAGCAGGGAACCGGCGCCCATCCTGATCGAGGATTAACCCGGCGATCTTGCCGGTAGACTTGCGGATGAAAGTTATCCGCGCCTCAACTACCTTATAAAAGAATTCATCCTTTGCCGACGCGAATATCGCAGCTGCGCGCTGCCCGGTGGCCTGCGCCTCCAGACCCGTATCCATGAGCCGCACGGTGATCACCAAGCCTGTTCTCATCGAGTATTGCCCGGTGTATTCGGCAAGTGCGGCGCGCGAAAGAACGATCTCTTTCGGCGGCGGCGGCAGGTCACTGCGGAAGCCGACGTACTTTTGGCAATTGTGGTGCCAGGTAAGGGATACGACCTTGCCGGTGTCATCACGTTGGAATGACACCTCGGCGGGCGCCGTTGGCAGAATGAAGCGGTCGACGGTAAGCGGTTTCAGCCAGCCGCCAGGCTGCCCCGTTGCTTGAAAAAATAAAGCCCCGTTCTGTTCGGCGACCCTGATCGCGAAAGACGGAGAAAGCGGATACTGCCCCACATAGTCACCGGCATTTGAAATTACTGGCGGAATCGGCACGGGAACCGTCAGGCCGAGAAGCGAACACCCCAAGGCCTCAATATTGGCGATGGTGTTCGCTAAAATCACAACGCCATGGTGGTTCTCCGGGACAAAGCCGAGGAAACTTCGGTACCCACCGATCCCCCCGCTATGCGAATAGGTCAGACGCTCAGCATCACTCGTGATCCCCCAGCCCATGCCAACGAATCCGTAATCAATTTTCCGTAATGGCTTCATCGTCTCTGTTAGGTCGGCATGCATCGGGCCGTCGGGTCCCGCCAGACAGGAGCTGAGAAACTTGGCGAGTTCGCGAACTGAGCTGCGCAGACCGAGAGCTGGTGCTGCAGCATCAAAAGTCCAATTATTGATCCTCTTGCCGTTCGCGTGGCCCGGAGCCAAGTCGTCCGAGGGCGTCGTTCCAGGCATGGCCACAATCGTTAGGTCGAGTCCCAACGAACGGAGCACTTGTTCCCGCAAAACTTGGGGGTAACTCTCGCGCCAGGCGTCGGAAAGCGCTTGGCCCAGAAGCGAGGCGCCAAAATTCGAATACGCGAAGACGAGATCGGAGGGAGCGCCCGGGCCGTCGATGCGCATCGCGTTAATCAACTCTTCGCGTGTGTATTCACCGAACGCATAACAATTGGAGTCAACCGCTGGTGGAACGTTCGAAGGTTCCCTCGGCAGGCCCGAATGGTGCGTCGCGAGCAGCAGAAGCGTAATTTTGGCCAACTTTGCCGCGTCAGGATCGTCTGTCGGCAAGAGATATTTTCCCACAGGATCGTTACGGTTCACCTTTCCCAGCCGTTCGCTTTTGGCGAGTAATATTGCTGTGAAAAGCTTCGCGATAGAAGCTACTTCGAACTGTGTATCGGGTGTGATGGGCCGCGGATTTTCAGGATCAAATGTTCCAGCGCTAAGGAAAGAGAAACCGTCCGCGTCCACCCATGCCATCGCGACCCCGCCCTCCGTGCCTTTAGCGAGGGTATCCAGCTTCGCTTGCGCCTCGGTTAACATACGTCGATGAGTGCAATGGAGCAGCCGGATACAACACCTGTGTTCATATAAGGCGCCTACGCTGACCAATACCATGCAGAGGAATTACAAGCGGCTCGAGCCCTCGCCTGCCTGGCATACCCAATCGCTCCGGCACACTGTAGAATGTCGTGAACAAGGCTCACGCCACGATACGTGTCAATTTTTGATTAGATCTCGCCCCCAGTCAAGGCCATACAAACCGCCGCCCGCGACCGATTGACAGCTGCAAAGGGTTTTGGCGATGCCACCAGCAGCGCTTCATCCGCCGTTTTGCTTGGCGACGAATACTATGTGACGGCCTAGTCGTGCGTGAAGGGTGCGAGCTGTAGGAACCACCTTGTCGCGTTCCCAGCGACTGAAGGGGACTGTCGTAACCCCCGGCCAGCGGGCCGGCTCAGGTTGGAAGATTCTCAGTTGGAGCCGACGACTTCGGAGGTGACCGCCAATGGTGGTCGACTCTTTTGGGACTGGAATCCCACGGTTGTCTCGTGGTAGATATCTGTCCCGTGAGACGCGAACAGCCCGACCACAAAAAGGCAACATCGCGCACGCCGGACGGCAAGATCTGGCACGAATCGCGCAGTTCGCGTTGGAAATGGGAAGGCGTGCGTATACCCATTTCCATGACAGATGCCCAACACGCTACTCAACTGTTGGGTTCTTGGGCCAAGGTGATTCGCGAAGGCCCAAAGCTTTGGCTAGTACTGCCCACTGCGATTGGTTGGGCCTCCGTAGATCCTCCTCCCAAGGCCTGACTTTCATCATAGTAACTCGCAGCTTTTCAGCCAATTCGCTTTGCAGAAGCCCCGTCTTGAACCGGGCGAACTGGATATGATCTCCCAAGGTCTTCAGGGTCGCTGGGATCGGTTTTTCGGCTCACGATTGGTCGGAATGTGGCTGCGTGACGCGTGAATTGTTCGATGTGCAAAACCCAACAGTTGTATCCTCAAGGGAGAGGGAGAATCGCGCGCCGACACTTGGCGCATCCCAGACTGCCGCCATTTGCCTGAAACAGCCGTGGCTATGCTGCAGCCGGTGACGGGGCGGTGACAAGCGGTGACAAGTATGATGCGGAAGATGCTTGGGTAGGGACGTTAAGCGGTCGGGGGGCCGTTGGCTTCGTCGTGGTTGTCGCCGTTGAGAAGCCGTTTGAACACCGGTTCGAACTGGGCGAGTTCGTAACCTTTGGTCCGGTCGTCCCCAATCCGCATGGCGTGCGGGCGGATGCCGTAGGGTTGCAGCAGGCGCGCGAGGGAGGCGGGGGTCAGGACGAAGCCGCTGGGCTTGAGGTTGTCGGGGTAGGAGTAGGGCCGTTCGGGCAGCGAGCAAAGGGCGTGGAGCAGGTCGGTGGAGAAGAGGCGAGGGAGGGCGGCGTCGGCGAAGACGCGGCGGATGTCGGCCAGGAGGAGTTTGCCTTTGTCCTGGGTGGGAGGTTTGGCGGTGAGTTTTGCAAACGCGTCCGCGACGAGGGCGGGCCAGTGGCCGCCGATGACCTGGGCGAGGGCGATGAGGGGACGCCAGTTGTCGCCGAGGCGGTTGTAGGCCGCGGGAGGCATGACGGGGTCGCAGGCGGCGATGGCGGCGAAGTTGTCCTTAGTCCAGCGGGCGATCTTACTGCCGAGGAGGTTTTCGGCTTCGACGTGGCGCTTGTCGAAGCGGGCCTTGAGGGTCCCAGGCGGGGCTTTGACCAGGTGAATGACAATGGAGCGGTCGCGGAGGGTAGGGGTGAGGGTGCCCAGACCGGCCAGGGCGGTGGCGGCGAAGATTTGAAAGGAGCGGACAGTGCCACCTTCGCACCGGTAAACGCAGGCGCCGGGGCTGTGGCCAGCATTGATGAGGCCGCGCAGTTCGGGGTAGAGGCGGAGGTAGGCGTCCAGTTCGTCCAGCAGGACGGCGGGTCGGGCGGGTCCCTCGCGGTGGATGACGCGGAACATGACGGCCGGTTTCATGTTATCGGTGCGGAGGACCTTGGGAATCAAGGCGGTCGTGAGGTCGAGGGCGGTGGTTTTGCCACAGCCCGGTTCGCTGGAGGTGAGGTTGAGGCGCGGGGTGTGGCAAAAGGCGCCGACGGCCGCGGCGTGAGCCGGCCAGAGGGTGAGGACGACGTCGGCGCCGGGCGGCAGGTATAGGTAAAGGAGGTAGCGCTCGTGGACCTGGTCAAAGAGGGCGGGGGCGTCGAGGATGGGTTCGGGCCAGGGTTTGAGCTGAGGCAAAACGTAGGCGTCGGCCTGGGCGTCGTCTTCGACGATGCGGGCACGGTCCACGGCGTCGTCGAGGGTCGCAAGGCGGAGCTGGAGGCGTTTGGCTTCGGCGCGGCGGGCGAGGTCGTAATCGAGCCGAGAGAGCTTGGCGAGGCGGGCGATCGCCTCGTGGATTGATGGATTGGGGACGGAGGGGGCGGGGGAATGGGAGGTTGCAGGTTGAAGGGCGCAAGTTGAAGGTTCGCAAGCGGTTTCCGGAGCCGGCGGTTCGGGCAACGCGGGTGGGGTTGCGGGAGTTGCAGGTTCGGAGTGGGGAGTTGAAGGGTGCAGGTTGCAGGTTGAAGGTTCGCAAGCGGCGCCTGGGGCCGGCGGCTCGGGCAACGCAAGTGGGGTTGCGGGAGTTCCAGCTTCAGAGTGGGCTGCAGGGCGTTGAGTTTCGGGCGTTGGTTCTGGAGGGTTTCCATTCTGATTTTGTGTGGGATTTGATTCCGATTCCTTAGTATCACTCATAGTTTATGCAACTTTCTATTTTTTGCCCTTCAAATAACAAGAAGGGAGAGGACTAATACAGTCCACGGATAGAATGAGAGCAGCTTCCGTGCCGAATTTCGGTGACATGGGTCGGGACTTTGTGCTGACGAGTGCGCTTGGGTGAGCCGAGGTTCGCCAGAGGCTGACCCTGGGAATTTCCTAGTGGCAACCATCTGGCTCAGTCCGACGGTAACTGCATCGCGGACAGAAAGTGCCAGAGGCGGCCCATGAATCGTTCTGAAAGAACTGTTCGTTTAGCGTGTTCGGGAGTTGGTCTGTGGCGCAGTGCGCGAAAGGAGGCCTCACGAAACCCACCATTCTTTGGTTGAGGGAAAAGATTTTTCCATTTTGTTGAAAGATCGTCCCCTCTTTCTCCGAATATACTCGTAGAGACTACGAATCACCGGCTGAGTCGCGGGCGAGCTCCAAGCGGGGACGCCGGGGACGGCGTCCTTACCTGAGTTGTCCTTCGCTGCGAGCGAGTGGCAAGGCCGGCTTTTTGCGGGAAGATGATTCCGTAGGCTGACCGCGATCGTAGCAGCGTGGCGGGGTCGCCGGCGCTATAACAGAAACTGAAGGATTCCTTCGGGAACGAAGGGAGAGGAGGTTTATGCTCGTCGAGACACCCCAAGCGCGCTCGAGAATTCGCCACATGGTCGAACAATTGCCCTGCCCTGCCAACCTGCGCGAGGACTTTGCGCAAGAGGGACAAATCCATTTCTGGGAGACCGAAACGCAGCAGCCTGGCAAGACTCTAAGTTGGTACTGCGAGGCGTGCCGCTTTTATCTCCGGCATGAGGCGGACCGGGGCCGGAGTGTGGATTCCCCCAAGCGACGGCATTTGGGGTGTCCGCTCGACTTGAGCAATTCCGCAGATGAACTGCAGGCAGACGAACTCCCCTCCGGCGATGCCACGCCCTTCGAATACGTTTGTGCCCTCGACATGCTTCAGCAACTCGCGTCGCGCCTGGATTGGCCAGCTCAGCGGATTCTGAGCCTTCTGCTACAGGGCCACACGGTGCGTGGAGCCGGCGCGCTTGCAGGCCTGTCACACCCTGCGGTGCTGAAGCAGCGCAAGCGCATTGCGAGCATCGCTAAGGAATTGGGGCTGGCTGAGCGCGGAGAAGCAGGGCACTGAGGTTTTGAACACGGATTTCACGGATTCCACACATGACTGGAGGGGATTTGCTGTGCGGCTCGAAGGCGCTCGGGTGCTGAATTGTCTCGGCCGCACAGCGCAATGTCAAACTAAGACCATTTTCCGGTTACCATTTTTGTCAACTAACCGTTTGTATAAATGTGGCCCATTATACAAACCAGTGTCGGCGCGAGTTTGAGAAAGGAATTCATCAACTTATGAAAGAGCCATCGCAACCAGTTGCTTTCTATCGGGCGGCCCTGAAATGCCGTTATCTCGCCACTCTTGCCGAACTCTCCGGGGGCGTCGCGACGCTCCGCCAGATCGTGAATCAGCTCGTCGAATTGAACGTCTCGCGCTCCGAGCTCATCCGCTGGGCAGCGGAGGCCGGCCACAACGAGCGCTCTGTCCGCACGCTCGTCAGCCGGCTGCTTTGCGGCTCCGGCATCCGCGAGCGAGAGCCTGGGGCAGGCCGGCGGATTCCGCAAGAGGCGTTATTCCTGCTGGCGTTCGCGACCGAGAAATACGGTGATCGCGCGGCCCGATTCCTGCGCGCAGCCGCGCGAGCCGCCGCAGAGCCAACAGGCGCCGCTCAACCCGAGGCACTGGTGCAACTCACCGTCGCTGCCTGACGCCAACCGCCCTTATTGATGTACGCAATAAGCCTCCCATAACCAATGACGCTTATGAAAACCAACTTCGCATGGATTCTTTTACTCATTACCTCGCTGGCCGCAGCGGCTCCGCACTCGGCCCGAGCGGCGACGGTCCCGCCTCCGACCCCGTACGCGGTGGTCGAGCAGGACGCAAACCATAAACTCTGGCAGCAGGTGACGTGGATACCGGACCCGTTCGGGTCGTTCATGCCGGTGACCAACTCATACACTGAAATCCAAACATCTATGGCCCACCTTGTTAATGGAGCATGGGTTGATTCGAGCGATCAGATTCAGATCACCGCCACGGGTGCGCAAGCGACGAACTCGGAGCATCGGATCACGTTCCTGGGTGACATAAATGCGTTGGGTGCGGTGGATGTGACGACACCTGAAGGCAAGCATTTGACAAGTAACATCTTGGGGCTAACATACTTCGACAGTGCCAGTGGTCAGTCGGTGTGGGTCGGCACGACGAAATCGTCGAATGGCGAAAGGTTGCCGTCGGGGAATGAGGCCTTGTTTCCAGATGCGTTTAGTGGGTGCGTCGCAGACGTCCTCTATGTCAATCATGTTTCTGGCTGTGAGCAAATCGTTGTCATCAGGGCCCCGTTGCCAGATTGCGCCCAGTGGGGCCTAAATCCAGCGACGACGTTTTTGGGTGTGGTCACCGAGTTCACCAACCCTCCGCAGCCGGTGGTCTCTCAGCAGGTAGTTGATGGCGCCTCCGATTCCCACTTGGACTTCGGAATAATGCAAATGGTGCATGGCTCGGCATTCGCCGTCGGTGACGAGACCAACCGGGTCCCGGTCACAAAGCAATGGCTGCTGCTCAACCAGAGATGGTGCCTCGTAGAGCAAGTACCGCTGTCCGCCGTTGCTCCAATGCTGAAGGCGTTGCCGCCTCCGCCGCCCGGGACTGCCAGTCTTGACACGTCGCCGGGGTCGGTGTTGCACAAGCTCTTTGCTGGGGGAATAGAGGTGAAAACAGGAGCGAACGGGGCCACTGTTAGCGCCGGTTCTGGGCTCGTGTTGAACAGGAGTGGCCACGAAGGAACGCAGAGAACACAAAGGAGCTCTTCCGGGACGGGTGCGCTCGGCGCTTTGGGCACTCCAAGCTTTCCTTTGCCTGCGCCCAGACTCGCCCGGCACGACACACCGGCGTTGAAACTGGTTCGGTCGATGCCGGCCACCAAAGGATTCGCGCTCGATTATAGTTTGTTAACGAGCCAGACTAATCCGTTCGTTTTTCAAGCTGACACAGTTTATTATGTGTCTGGGACAGTGACGCTTAGCGCGACGAATAACGTCGTCGAGGGCCTGAGCGTCATAAAATTCACCAACTCTCCTGCAGCTACCATCATTCCCAGCGGATTGATTTGGAAAACGGGTCCGTATGCCCCGGTGATCTTTTCCAGCAAAGATGACAACACCGTGGGCCTGGGCGATCTCATCTCCGGCAGCACTGGCAATCCGAGCGGGTTCTATGGCGGGATTGCGCTGGACCTTTCCTCGATCTCGAACCCCATCGTTTCCAACGCCCGCTTCACCTACCTGAGCAACGGTGTCAAGGGAACGAGCCTGACTCTGCGCGACGTGCAGTTCAACCAGTGCGCCAATGGTCTGGCTGCTGGCAGCCTGCACTCCAAGTTCTATAACGGGGTGTTCTACCGGATCGGCACCGTCATTAATGCCAACAACGGTCCGTTGGGCCAGGACAATCCCGTGCTCGAAAATGTCACCGGCCATTTCTGCACCAATTTCATCGGGGACACGACCGGGAGCATTAGCCTGACCAATTGCCTGTTCTCGGCCGTCACGAATTGGCAGTGCAGCACCACCTACACGAACAGTTGCGCGTTCCTCAACTCCGACACTGGCGTGTTCCAAACCGTCGGCGCCGCAAGCCACTACCTCGCCGACCAAAGTCCTTATCGTAACGCGGGCACCACCAACATCGACGGGTCCCTGCTGGGCGACCTCCAAAAGAAAACCACTTATCCGCCCATCGTTTATTCGAACGTTACCATTGCCGTCGATAGCACCTTTTCTCCCCAAGCTCAGCGCGACACAGACGCACCTGACCTCGGAGTACATTATGACCCGCTTGACTACGCGTTCGGAGGATGTACGTCCAATGCAAATCTCACCTTCCAAGCCGGAACTGCCGCCGCCTGGTTCCGCACCACCTCCGGCTTCGGTCACCTCGGGCAGGGCATCCACCTCGCGGACACCAAAATCGCGACCTTTAACGGCACGGCGACGGCGCCCGCGTGGTGGGTGCGCTATAACACCGTCCAGGAGCAGTCGAACACCAACTGGTCGGGCGGTGTCGGCGCCGGCGGCATCACGGGTTGGGCGCTCTATCTGACCAACTCGGCGGAGGTCCACGCCAACTTCCTCCACTGCGCGGTCCTGGCTGGGGAGGGCGGCAGCGGCAACCATTTCCGTGACGACAACGGCTACCTGCTGGTGCGCGCCTGGGATTGCGAATTCAACAGCGGCGCTCTCGGAGGCTACGTCTGTTCCCAATTCCATACGAACTGCTTGTTCAACCGCGCATCTCTTTGGCTGGCCGGGGGCCAGCCCGACACGGCCTGGACGTTCCGCAACTGCACGCATTATGGCGGCGGGTTCAACATCAACCGCTACGCCAACCCGACGCCGGTCAGCGCCCGCGACTCCGCCTTCGACTCCACCGCGGTCTCCACCAGCGACTCGTATTCGGGGAACGCCAGCGTGACTGATTACGATTACAATGCATTTTTCCCGGGCACGACTAATCTGACCTCTCCAACTGGCTCTCATTACGTCATCGTCACCAACAGCTTCAACTGGCAGACGAGTTGGTTCGGCAACTACTACCAGCCGACCAATTTGCCAACTTTCCGGGCCGGGTGGGTCACGGCGGACGTCGCCGGGCTCTACCACTTCACCACCCAGACCACCCAGACCATCGAAGGGTCCAACCAGGTCACGATCGGTTACCACTACGTCGCGACTGATGCCAATGGTAATCCATTGGATACCAACGGCGACGGTGTCCCTGACTACCTTTCCGATCCGAACGGAAACGGCATTGTTGATTCGGGTGAAATCGGCTGGAACATCGCTGGGGATTTGGGTTTGAACGTGATCATCACCCAGCCGGACAGCAGATGGAATATCCCTTGATCGAATCGATTAAAGCAAAACTTCAAAAACGGCAATTACTATGAAACCTGCGCCGGCGCTATTCCAAAACGCACTTTCCCTGATTTTCGCGGTCGCCATACCAGCCTTGGCACAGCCAACCACCAACGCCGATTTGCTGGCGACTCGTCTTGAACATCGGGTCATTTTTCCCGACCCGCTCAACTATATTTCGACGGCTCCTCCGACCGACGCAGATACACAACCTTTGTGGGATATCGTTGATTGGGTGGCCACTGATCCGCCGGTGCAAGACCAACTCGCCGCATTCGAGGGATTCATAAGCGCGAACCCTGCCTCGCCTTGGACCCCCTCATTAAGGGCGAATCTCGCGGCTTTCTACCGCAAACAGGGCAAATTCTCCAGCGCCCTAGCTCACTGGGAGGCTGCTTGGGTAGCTGTGCGCGACCAAAATACCCCCGGAGCGAAAGTGGTGGGTGATTATGTTTTGGGCAACTGGACAGAACTACTGGCTTCGCTGGGCCAAGTGGAGCGGCTGAGCCAGCTTCTGGCCGAGACGAGCGGACGGAAACTGGATGGAGGACCTTGGCAGCAGCGTTACAGCAGCAGTCGCGAAGCGTGGGCGCGGATGGTCAGCCATCCTCGCGAAAGCTATAGGTGTGGAGTTATAGCACTGGCGGCGGTGGCTAAAGCGATGGATCCCAATGGAGCCATTATGCCGTGGCTCAAGGGAGAACTGGCAAACGAGGAAGGTCTTTCCCTGGCGGATCTGTGCGGTCTGGCGCAAAAATACCGCCTCTCCTTGGTTGCCGTGCGGCTTCCGCCGGGCGCTGATCCCGTTTCGCCATCGATCGTCCATTATCAACTCGGCCATTTTGCAGCCATCCTTAAGCAGGACGGCAATCGTTACCTTGTGTCGGACCCGGCATTTCGCAACCCCCACTGGGTCGGTGGCGACACCCTGAAAAGCGAAGGCAGTGGATGCTACCTGGTCCCCAGCGCTCAGGTTCCCGCAGGCGCCCAAACCCTAACCTCAGCCGAACAGATGCAGACCATCGGCCGAGGATACCCCAACGTGATTGACGATACCGTCGACAGTTTTCAGCCGATAAAGGCGGGCCTGGGACTGCCAGGCTGGCGCATTTCCGAACCGTACCTTAACCTCTGGCTCGAAGCCCCGACTGTCCGTTACCCGCTGCCGGGCGGCGCATCCTGTTCCTTCGATCTAACCTTCAAGCAGCGAAACAGCCGTAGCACGTCATCTGCGTTCAATTTCGGCCCTTCCTGGGAGTGCTCTTGGTTGAGTTATGTGGATTACACCTCTGAGGCCGACGAAATAAACCACGGGTGGTACTACCTTTATTTCAGCGATATGTATATGCCCTCTGCCGGCGTTAACCTGTACAGCGTTGACCCGAACTCTGGTGACGGCTCGACTTACTACAATTTCTCTAAGTTCGTTCAAGGGCACACCCATGCGATGGTGCAAACCACCGGTTTCAACGTGACATTGGTGACCGGCACGACCATCTCGTACCTGCAGCAACAGTCGTTCGCGTTGGGCCAGCACCGTGCGTATGTATCCACGCTGTCAGACCCTCAAGGGAGAAGCGGCACGTGGAACTACTTCCTGACGAACGGGGTGATGTGTCTAAGCAACGTCACCGATTTCAACGGAACGTCGGCCACACTGTTGTACGCCACCACCAACGCTGGTCTGGTGACCGGGATTGTTGACCCCTTTGGCCGGACGAACCTTTTCGGCTATGGCGCCAGCGGCTACCTCACGGGGATCACTAACCCTCTCTCCTTCGGCCCAACCTTTACCTACGATTCCCAAGGAGCAATTACCAACCTCGGCACACCGTACGGCAACACCGCTTTTTTCTACACGGTGAACACTAACACGGGAAACGTAGTAAATCGCTCAATGAAAGTAGTGCAGCCGTCCGGTGAAACGCACCTTTACATTTATCGGGACCAATCGACCTACCTAAACCAGACCTCAAACGTTCCGTTGCTACCGTCTTCGTACTCAACCAACGAACTTCCCAACACAGGCAGCTTCACAAACACCTTCGATAACACCTGGATGGATGCGCGAAACAGCTTTCACTGGAGCCCGCGCAACTTTGTGAAGCTGTCCGCTGCGTTTCAATCATCCGGCAACTTCGATGCGTTGACCGCCACTGATTACTCACTCGCCTGCCTTAAGCACTGGCTGCGGCAGAATACTATAGTTGACACCCTTAGCGGCACCCTGTCCATGCAGCGGGATCCGAGCCCGGACGGCGTGCAAAACGGACAAAAGACTTGGTATGATTATGCAGGTAAGAGCCCGACCCTGACCACCAATGGGAGCGTTGTGACCACCAACTGGTATTCGGGTGGATCATCGGCGCTGCCCAAGGTTGTCGCTTTTGTCCTTCAGGACGGCACATCTCGATTCACGTTCAAGGAATACAACGGGCTTGGCAATCTGACGAATCAAGTATCCACCTGGGGAGTCGCCGCGGGCGACGTGCTCACCCGCACCAACACCTTCATTTACAGCGTCAACCAGATCGACCTCCTGAAGGTTGTCAACAGCGCCGGAGAGTGCGTGCTTTCCAACGTTTGGAACGGCTTGCACCAGGTCACGACTAACTATAACGGCTTGGGTGAAGCTAGCATTGGCTACTACCAAGGTTCGAGTCCTTACCTTCTTCTTGGAGGCGTCGCGCCGAACGGTCTCTCCACCACGAACTACTATTACAGCAGTGGCGCCATAAACTACCTCCAATCGAAAGTGATTCCTGCCCTCGGCATAACGAACACTTACACCTACACGAATGGGCTCGTGTACACCTCCACCGACGAGCGTGGACTCACCGTGACGAATGTTTACGACAACCTGCGCCGGTTAATACGAACCTCGCGCCCGGACGGGACGAGTTTTGCTGCGTTCACCAATCTAAGCTTGGTGTCTGCCGTCGATCGCACGGGTCATACGAATTCGTGCGGCTATGACTCATTCGGAAGAAAAACATGGGACTCTGATGCTTTGGGGAGAAAGCGCTTTTATTCATATTCCAGCGGTGGCGATTTAGTTTCAACCACGAACACGCTCGGAAATGTGACCACTTCCTGCTTCGATAACCTTGGGCAATGCCTCACTGTCATGAATGACAATGGGCGCGGCACGACCAATCAGATCAATCTGCTGGGCCAAACCACGAGCACGACTGATCCGCTTGGGGTTAGCACGACCAACTATTACAACAACCAACGTTCTGTCGTCGCCGTGAGCAACGCGATGGGACTGGTCAGGCTGCTTCAGTGTGATGTCCGAGACCGCGTCACCAACGCGGTGAGTCCTTCCGGCACGAGTGTCGCGACTACTTATGATTTGTTGGGACGTGTACTGACCCAAACCAATGCCGACGGGAGCTCGACGGGTTACGGCTACTCCCCAAACGTGGCGGGCCCAACCAGCATCACAAACCAGCTCGGCAGGGTGACGCGGATAGGTTACGATCTTGCCGGCCGGGTGATCGCGACCACCAATGCAAATAATGAGGTCGTTCGCAAGAGCTACGGAGTTAGCGGAGAATTGTTGAGCCTCACCGACGGCAAGAATCAAACGACCACTTGGGGATACGACGTTTATGGGAGGCAGATTTGCAAAACAAATGCTAACGGCATCCAGGTGCTGACATTTCGGTACGATCCCTTCGGGCGATTGACCAACCGTTGGAGCGCGGCACGCGGGAATACGGTCTTCGCTTACGATGCTGTCGGCAACCTCCTCACCACAACATTTCCGATCAGCCCTGCAATCACTTTCCAGTACGACGCCCTCAACCGCGTCACGAATCGCACCGACGCTTCCGGCACGACTGTTTACACGTACGACAATGTCGGAGCCCTGATCACCGAAGACGGCCCATGGGCAGATGATACGGTGACCTACAGTTACACTAACGATTGCCTGCTTCAGTCCTTTTCTGTTATCGAGCCAAACGCATCGCTCTGGATGCAATCTTACGCTTACGACGCGGCGAATCGTCTGCGAAACTTAACCTCATCGGCAGGAGCTTTCGGCTATCAATACAACAACGGTCTAAATGGTTACGCTTCAGATTCGCCCCTCGTTCAACAAATCTCAATTCCAAATTCCGCATTAGTTACTAACAGTTTCGATGCCGTCGGCCGGCTGTTGTTTACGAAGCTTATCAATTCCCAGGGTGGCGTGTTGGACAGTCATGCATATTCGTACGACCCTGCGGGCGAGGTCACGAATCTGCTCCGTTTCGAAACTGGCACCAACACCAGCTGCGTCAATTACCAATACGACGCCATCGGCCAACTGACCTCCGCCAAAGCCACTGACCAGGGAAGCGTTCCGCGCCTCCAGGAACAGTTTGGATATTCCTACGATGCTGCGCAAAACTTGAGCTCCAGGACGAATAACGCGCTGGCCCAAAGTTTTGCTGTCGACGCGCTCAATCAGCTTGCCAATATCAACTGGAGTGGCACATTGACCGTGGCCGGAACGACCACCGGCTCAGCCACCAACGTGACAATCAACGGGACCACCGCGAACCGCTACGCCGATAACACGTTTGCGAAAGACGGCTTCTCGGCAATTCCGGGAGCCAATACCTTCACCGCCGTTGCCAAGGATGCCCTAAATCGGGCCAGCACTAACTCCGTCACCGCGAACGTGGCATCCAGCGCCGGTTACTCGTATGATCTTGACGGCAATCTGCTCAGCGACGGGCAACTCGGCTACGTTTACGACGACGCTGACCAACTGGTCCGTGTCACCGCAACGAACGCCTGGAAGAGCGAAATCGTCTATGACGGACTAGGGCAGCGGCGGGTTCGTACTGAATACTCATGGCAGATCGGCAACTGGCAGATTACGTCCGTCACGCGATACGTTTACGCGAATGGTTTGGTGATACAGGAACGTGACGGCAACAACCTGCCGCTGGTCTCTTACACGCGCGGCCCGGATCGAGGCGGTGGGATTGGCGGTTTGCTAGCCCGCACTGATAACGCCACACAGACGCACGCTTATTTCCATTGCGACGGTAGCGGAAACATCACGACCATGCTCGATGCCCTTCAGGGAGTCGCCGCTCGTTACCTCTATGACCCGTACGGCAACGTCTTGGCGGCTTCCGGGCCGCTCGCAAAGCTCAACGCCTATCGTTATGCCTCCAAAGAAACTCACCTGGCAAGTGGCTTGATCTACTTTGGTTTCCGATTTTATAGCCCTATGCTCCAACGATGGCTTAATCGCGACCCGATACAGGAGGTAGGTGGACTCAATATGTTCGCATATGTGGGAAACTCGCCACCAAATGCTGTTGATGGTCTAGGGCGCAACGATGAATTACTGTACCCAATAGATGGACAAGAAGGTACTCCACTCGGAGGTCCACTCGGAGCCGTGGCGGAGGAAGGGTCTCCTTGTGGTTACGGGGTTATGGTAGGGGGTGTTCTACAGATGGTTGAATGGAGAAAGTTTGGAGATTTCGGCGTTGGGGATGAAGAGGCCGTCAGCACTGGCGACAGTGCGAACTCCGGCTACAAGGATGTATACGACTATTACCAAGAAGCTGGCAATAAACAGGCTGTTGACGATGCGTTTGTTGATGATGTGTTTGGGCAGGGGTTCTCGGATGATCAAAGACGAGACGAGCGTGTTTTCGAGCAGGACCTCGAGGCAATCGGCGGTCTTACTGGTCTAACCCAAATCTTTGAAGGGGTCAATAACCTCGCGTCGAATCCCGGTCGCGCAGTGCTTCAAATAGCGCTTGGCGCAGCGGCGCTTGCGACCTTTGCCATGGTTGGTCCAGAGGAGGCGGGGGCTGAGATATCGGCTCGTGTAGTCCTTGCAGAGGCAGGAACCAGCGCTGGAACGAGGGACTGTATCGCGCAGGTAGCTGAGCACTTGGCGGGATCGCTGGGGGGTGACGGACAACGACTAGATCAGCTTTATACACTCGTGAACGCAAAAAATATTGGCACTTGGCAAGAAGCGACCGCGATTATCGCGGACCACACTGGTTTGACTGCCGGTAGTCCTGTCGCTTGGGAAGTTGCCGCGCCTGGACAATATGCTGTTTTCACTGATGGCCACGTCGTCTATGGATTTGTTCCTGAGGCAAACCCCAACATCGGTTCTTACGTATTTGATAGATCGGCAGCTACCGTTTTCCCTGGTACAGCGCCTCAATTCAACGGCGCCATCGCCGTCCCCTTTACGAAAGGATTTTGATGCAACCACCGTTTATTGACTTCATCCATACGGGCTCAGTTGGTGATTTGAGCCTTGCCAAAGGCCGTTCTGAGGTTGTCGAGAAACTTGGTCAGCCCGAGAGCTGGCTGGGCAAGCCACCCTGCTTTGGTCCGGTTGTTTCGCATCCCGCCGAGGCGATGACATGGTTCTTCTATGGCGACGCGGTCGGAGTAGAATTTGATCAGTGGGACTCAATTACGCGGGTTAGCGTTTTTCCCGACCGGATCCGTGGCGGGGGACCGTTCGACGAGTGGCCGATTAGTCCGCAGGCTACGATGTCGGACTTTCGAAATTATCTCGTGCAGAGGCATATCCCGTTCTACGAAGAACCCGACCCTGACGCCTTTATTTTGTCGCACCAACGTTGCGTCGCGCAGTTCGGGGCCTACCGACATGGTAAATTGGTCCCTGCAAAAGACCAAGGAATGACCATGATCAGCACGGTGGCGAGGGATGCAGACCTTCCGCCTTACGTCACAAGCACGCGCCAAAGGGAGTGGTCCCTGCTACGGGCGTTCGTCGGTGCACTCTTCGACCAAGACCGGCGGCGCGAGTGTCGAAATCCTGACGAAGTCTTGACCGCATATCTGCAGCAGGGTGCCCCGGGAAACTCACGAGCGGTAAGCAGTGCCCTCTTGCATTACGCGCGTAGGTTTGAAAATGACGATGAGCTTGAGAGGAAGCTGTCTTCCGAGCTTGGTTGCCGGTATCAGCCAAGTTTAGAGGGACGCTCCGCCAAAAACTGGATGGAGTCTGTCGCGTCTCGCTTACAGGGCCAAAATGTTCAATAGGGTTCGCTGGGATAGGTTCCTTATAGCAAAATGTTGCCCGTGAATGCCGTCATGCTGCTGGCTGCGATTGTTCAAGGAACTGTTATAAAGATAACATGGGGTCGTCAAGTGCAGCGAGATTCACTACACCTGACGCCCTATGATTAATTCTAACAAAAGCAACGGTACCAAAACACTGCGCCAAAAACAAGCGGCGGTGAGCACTGAGAACACGGTCGGACCGAAGACGATTAAGCTCGGCATCGATGTGCATCTGGATCGCCACGTGGTCGTGCGGATCGTCGATGGCGGTACGCCGCAGCCACCGCAACGCTTCCAGCGCGCTGAGCTCCTGCTGTGGGTTGCAAAGCAAATCACCCTGGCCGAGAAAGTGTTCACGTGCTATGAGGCCGGGCCTTTCGGTTACCAGTTGCACCGGAAGCTGGAGAAGATGGGAGTTACCAATTACGTGGTGCGACCTCGCGACTGGGATGAGTATGGCAAGAAGGTCAAGACCGACAAACGGGACGCCAAGCAACTGGCCTTGCACCTGGATCGCTACGTCAACGGCAATCTCGACGCGTTTTGCGTGGTGCGTGTACCCACGCCCGAGCAAGAACAAGAGCGTAGTATTTCGCGGCAGCGGGAAAGTTTTCAACGCGAGCGGCTACGCTTGGCCGCGCAAGGCCGCAGCCACGCCCTTTATTACGGCGAGCACCTTCAAGGCGAATGGTGGCGGGAGGAAGTTTGGAAAACTTCGGCCGCGCAGTTGCCGGCGATCGTGGTCAACCTGCTGGAGCCCCTGCGTCGGCTGATCACCGCGCTGGAAGTGGAACTGAAAGCTCGAACCCGGGAAGTAGAAGCTGCCGCGCCCGAACAACTGCCCGTCGGCCTGGGCAAGCTGACCAGTGAAATTCTGGAGCGGGAAGTGGCCGATTGGAACCGCTTCAAGAACCGGCGTCAGGTGGCCAGCTATACGGGCTTGTGTCCCCGCGAGGACAGTTCCAGCGACCGGCGCTTTCAAGGCTCGATCAACAAACACGGCAACCGCCGGCTGCGTCCGGTCCTGGTCGAGTGCATGTGGCGCTTGAGCGCGTTCCAGCCCGCGTATCGCGTTGTCAAAAAGTGGCGGCCCGAGCTCTCAAATCCCAAGACGAGCAAGTCGCGGCGCAAGAAGATCATCGTGGCCATGTCCCGAGCGTTCAGTGTGGACTGGTGGCGGGTGCGCACCGGCCGCTGCAAAGCCGAAGATCTGGGTCTCAAACTGCAGGCTCCGATCCGGAGCGCTCAGGCAAAGAGCGCCAGCCTCAACTGATTGCAAAGCCAATGAACACTAAATGAGTTTGGCGCGAACAATTTGGAGCGTAACGGAGCCCGTGTTGACCCCTGGGTCTTTGAGGACCCGTTTTAAAGAATGGGTTCCGTGCGCTTCTCTGGCCGATCTTGGAAACGATATAATGTGCGCCCGCGTGGCTGCACGGATAGCAGGTGAAGCCAGGTCATTGAGCCCTGAGCACTGCCAGAGGAGGCGAGCCAAATTTGCTGAAGAACAGAAAAACAGAGAAGAAGACAAAGACCGCTTTTAAGTTGAAAAAAGAAAAGAAAAAATAAAACTTCGCCCGCGCTTGACAATTTTCCCCATAGCAGGGGTCA
>Ga0210409_10003222_pt1 | contig 18559 bp, 16 predicted proteins | sample IncBWH17MmetaG_FD_161649 | JGI IMG/M metagenome (GOLD analysis project Ga0210409, IMG submission 161649) | Forest soil microbial communities from Barre Woods Harvard Forest LTER site, Petersham, Massachusetts, United States - Inc-BW-H-17-M | ecosystem: Environmental > Terrestrial > Soil >... | reverse complement strand
GGAACGCCTGGTGAAAGCCACGATCAAAAGTCTCCGCGAAGCTAGAGTAAACACAAATTGGAGTTCACCCAACGAGCCGTACGAGCATGCTGTTACTGATTTTGTTTTGGACACTTTGAACCTAGAACGGTCCGAAGCGTTCTTTGCGAATTTCTTGCCCTTTCAGGAGCGTATCGCTCTGCTCGGTGTTCACAACAGCCTGGTGCAGATTGTGCTGAAGCTAACTTCGCCGGGTGTTCCGGATTTTTATCAAGGGAGCGAGCTCTGGGACTTGAGCTTGGTGGATCCTGACAACCGCCGACCGGTGGATTATTCGGTGCGTCGGCGCATGCTGGAACGGATCAAAGGGATACCGCAAGAGTCCAAATGCGAAGAGATTCGGGATATGTGGCGTCACTGGCAGGATGCGCGAATCAAGCTATTTGTTACCAGCACGTTACTGGAATGCCGGAAGGCAAATAGTGAATTGTTCCAGAAAGGCAGCTATCACCCGCTTACGGTCGAAGGAATCGCCGCCGAGCAGGTATGCGCGTTCGGTAGGCACCATGAATCTTCAGAATTGCTGGTTGTTGTTTCAAGGGATGCGCGGCTGCACGCGTCTTCGTTTCAAGAAACCAAGATTCCTGTTCGCGGACATGCCGCCAGCACAATGTGGTCTGATCTTTTCACCGGCCGGGCCGCACATTTGGAGGGCGGGTGCCTCTCCCTGAATAAAGTGTTTTTCGAGCTCCCTGTGGCAGTACTGATTCCGGTTCACATACCATCTCCAAGCATCTAAACAGCTTCTGAAACGGAGCCCATGCCGTCCGTGGAGCTTGTCGCTACACGCTCCACTGTATTGATTGCCGTCGTCATACATTCTAAAAAAGTTATGTGCGTCGAATCACACCTCGAAACACAGAATTGGGGATCCAATGGCAAGCCAAACCGCTCCTGCTAAATCCAAAGAAGCTCCGGCAGCAGTTTCCGTAAATTCATCGAAACGCCAGCTCCACGAACGCGCGCAATCGCGTATCGCCTCCAGAGCCTATGAGCTCTACGAACAAGATGGCCGCAACCACGGGGAAGACACGTCTCACTGGCTGCGGGCAGAATCCGAAATCTTGAACAGGGTGCCCGAAATTCACGAATCGTCTTCCTGGTTCACCATCAACGTTTCGTTGAAGGGGTTCTCGGCCGACGAGATACAAGTGGACGTAGAGCCACACCGCGCAATCATCGCAGCCGCAAGAACGGAGTCCTCTGGGCAAGAGCAAAGCACCGAGAAGGGCTCCTTTCAAGGAGCCACGTTTGCCGTGGCAAAATGGCCCAGTGAGGTTGATCCTTCGACAGCGAGCGCGTACTTGAAGGATGGAACTCTTACCCTTGCAGTGAAGCGGGCCTTTCCCGCAGGTGGTACCCTCGCAAGTAGCCATTTCGAAGCCAAGCGGCCGTCGGAACCAGCAACAAAGTAGCATTCGACCGCAAATCGTAAGACGAGACGTTTCGTTCCGAAGACGTCTGCAAATTGCTTAGAATCGCGAAGCAAGCACCTACGAACAAATCCAGATGAACTCGCCATTTCCCTGGTGGTATGCGACGGGAGCCCAACTCGACAAGAATGGCGTCCACTTTCGCATTTGGGCCCATGGCCACCGAAGTGTGTCTGTTGTTCTTGCAGGTGCCGAACATTCGCTGACTGTGGAGAAGGCCGGATATTTCTCCGGCTACGTAAAAGGCGCGAAAGACGGAGACACCTACACGCTGCTGGTGGACGGCGAGGGGCCGTTCCCCGATCCTGCGTCCAGGTTCCAGCCGAGCGGACCCCACGGGCCTTCACAAATTGTGGACGCCGCTAAATTCCAGTGGACGGACCGCGCGTGGCGCGGTGCAAAGCTGGAGAGCCAGATCATTTACGAGATGCATGTGGGGACGTTCACCCCAGAAGGCACCTGGCAGGCGGCCACCGAGCAGCTCTCCGCTTTGGCAGAGCTGGGTCTGACGGTGTTGGAAGTGATGCCGGTCGCGGATTTCGTCGGGACGTTCGGCTGGGGTTATGACGGCGTGAATTTGTTTGCACCCACGCGCAATTACGGAAGCCCAGACGATTTTCGCAGATTTGTCGATCAGGCTCACGCCCTGAAGGTGGCGGTAATCCTGGATGTTGTGTACAACCACCTCGGACCAGACGGTAATTATCTCCCGCAATTTTCCGAAGCCTACTTTACAGAGGAATACAAAACGGATTGGGGCGCGGCTATCAATTTCGACGGGGAGCACTCCGATCCGGTACGCGAGTTTTATCTTTCCAACGCCGCTTACTGGATCCAGGAATATCACCTCGATGGATTGCGGCTGGACGCGACGCAAAACATTTACGACAAATCTAAGGACCACATTCTTGCAGCGATCGGGCGAGCAGCGAGAAAAGCGGCCGAGGGGCGCGACATCATTCTTGTTGGGGAGAACGAACCGCAAGAAGTGCGTCTGCTTCGCGGCGGCGAGCAGGACGGATATGGTCTCGACGCGCTGTGGAACGACGATTTGCATCACTCTGCGATGGTGGCCGCAACGGGCAAAAGAGACGCGTATTACATGGACTATCTGGGGACCGCGCAGGAATTGATGTCCGCGGTCAAGTACGGCTTCCTATATCAGGGGCAGTGGTATTCCTGGCAGAAAAAACGGCGAGGCTCGCCGAATTTTGGTACTAAGCCGGCGGCAATGGTGGCCTTTCTGCAGAATCACGATCAGGTGGCCAACTCGGCGCGCGGCCAGCGGCTGCACGAATTGACGTCTCCTGGGATTTACAAGGCGCTCACGGCGCTGATTTTACTTTCGCCGTCGACGCCGATGCTTTTTCAAGGGCAGGAGTTTGCCGCGTCTTCGCGGTTTCTATACTTTGCGGATCACAAGCCCGAGTTGGCCAAACAAGTTCTTCAGGGACGTGCGGATTTTCTTTCACAATGGCGGAGTCTGGCGCTTGGCGAAGTAAAATACGATGATCCGAGTCTGAGAGAAACCTTTGAGAAATGTAAATTGGACTTTTCAGAACGAGAGAGCCACTCCGAAATGTACGCACTGCATAGTGATTTGATTCGGCTACGCGACGCGGAACAAGTCTTCTCCCGGCAGGACCGGAACTTCGACGGCGCAGTTTTGGCTCCGGACACGTTTGTTCTTCGCTTTTTCTGCAGCGATCACCTGGATGACCGGCTATTAATGGTCAATTTGGGGCGCGACCTGACGTTCAATCCCGCACCAGAGCCGTTGCTCGCACCGCCTGAGCGAGCCACATGGAGCGTGCTGTGGTCCAGCGATAGCGTCAAATATGGCGGGAATGGCACTCCTGCGTTGGACTCAGATCTCAACTGGTTGATCCCGGCGCAGTGCGCCATTGTTCTTAAAGCAATCACAATGGATGGAGGCAAAGCGAATTCATGAGCGCGCCGCTGTGTCGCATCGCCTATCGGAAGACCGACGCCAACCCGGCGGAGATCCTCGTGGACAAGGAGTGGCTGGTTACCAACGGGTTGGGCGGATACGCCTCTGGCACCCTCGCTGGCGTGATCACTCGCGGATTCCACGGCTATCTGGTGGCAGCGCTTCCTACTCCGTTGGGGCGCGTGATGATGCTCAACGATTTGCTGGAAAAGGTCGAGCTTCCGGACGGAAACTCGATTCAGCTAAGCGGAGAGGAGCGAATGAACGCGCCCTTAAGAGCGCATGGCTCCGACTACCTGCAGGAATTTCGCCTGGACGACGGAAACCCTGTTTGGACCTTCCAATTTGGCGAAGTGCTCCTGGAAAAAAGAGTCACCATGGTGCACCGGCAGAACACCGTGCACATCAGCTATCAGCTGAAGGGTGCTGGAAGTCTAAAGCTTTTGCTGCGCCCCTCTGTTAATTTTCGGCCGCACGAGGCTCCCGTCAGTACTCCGCTTGCCGGCGATTATGCCTTCACGGTGATCGAAGATACGTTTGAAGTGTCTTCGCAAACCAATATCCCACCGCTGCGCCTGATACTCTACGGTCAACAGAAGTCGCTGACCATGGACCGCACACGAATTCAGGAAGTGGTTTACCGCATCGAAGAAAGCCGGGGTTACGCGGCCCATGGCGATTTGTGGAGCCCGGGATATTTTTCCGTGCTGCTCACTTCCAGCGAGCCAGTTACCCTCGTGGCTTCCGCGGAATCGTGGGACACCATCCGTGCGGTGACGCCGCAATACGCTATCGTTGCGGAAAAGACCAGGCGCAAACGGTTATCGGCGCGAGCTACCAGCGTTCCCGCTACCGGTCCGGCAGCGGAGCTGGTGCTAGCCGCGGATCAATTCATCATCGTGCCGGAGGGCCGCGTGGATGACACTATGCGCGCGCGCGCTGCCGGCGACGACGTGCGCACGGTAATTGCCGGCTACCCTTGGTTCACTGACTGGGGCCGCGACACCATGATCACCCTTGAGGGGCTGACTCTTGCTACCGGTCGGCACGTCGAAGGCGGCTACATCCTTCGAACCTTTGCTCATTACATTCGCAACGGTCTGATCCCGAATATGTTTCCAGAAGGCCACGACGAAGGGCTGTATCACACCGCCGACGCAACTCTGTGGTTTTTTCACGCGATTGCCAGATACATCGCGGCATCCGGAGATCAATTGCTGTTGCCGCAGATATTGCCGCTGCTGGAGCAGATCGTCGACTACCACATCCGCGGAACGAGCTTTGGCATCGGGGTAGACCCCCATGACGGACTCTTGCGACAGGGAGCACCGGGATATCAGCTGACCTGGATGGATGCGAAGGTAGACGATTGGGTAGTCACTCCGCGGCGCGGCAAAGCAGTTGAGATTAATGCGCTGTGGTACAACGCGTTGTGCTATCTGCGGGATTGGCTGCGGGATGACGAGCGTCAACAAGCTTCCGACGCGATTGCGGAACATGCCCGCCGGACCTACGATTCGTTTCAAAAGCGTTTCTGGTTTGAAAAAGGCGGCTACCTTTACGACGTGGTGGACGGAGAAAACGGAGACGATTCCTCTCTGCGCCCCAACCAGGTATTCGCGATTTCGCTGGACCATCCAATACTTGCGCAGGACAAGTGGCAGAGCGTGATGAGCCGGGTCGAGAAGGAATTGCTGACGCCACTAGGGCTCCGAAGCCTCGCACCGTCCGACAAAGATTACAAGCCCAAATACTACGGTAGCCTTCGCGATCGTGATGCTGCTTACCATCAGGGAACGGTTTGGCCCTGGCTGATCGGCCCGTACGTGGACGCCTACTTGAAATTACACCAGGATGATTTGAGCGGCGCGGAGAATTTGCTGCGTGCGTTTGACGACCATCTGGGTGACGATGCGGTCGGCTCTATCGCCGAAATTTTTGATGCGGAGCCACCTTATCTGCATCGAGGTTGCGTGGCGCAGGGCTGGAGTGTGTCCGAAGTGTTGCGATCGTATGTGCAAATCGCAAACCTCCGAAAGAAAAGAGAAGCGAACAAGAGTGCATAGTAGCTTCTTGATTGCCAAATGAAAATCGAGCGCGCCAGCGGAATTCTTCTGCATCCCACTTCCCTGCCGGGACGATTCGGTATCGGGGACTTTGGCGCCGAAAGCTATCGCTGGGCGGATTTTCTGCATGTGGCTAAACAGAAGTTGTGGCATGTTTTGCCGCTGGGGCCAACCGGGCCGCAAAACTCACCGTATCAGTGCCGATCCGCGTTTGCGGGCAATCCCCTGTTGATTAGCCCAGACAAATTGCTGGAGGAAGGATATTTGAACCGGCGGGAGCTCGCCAAGGTTCCGAGATTTTCTTCCACACGGGCAGATTTCCGCGAAGTGAAGGTCTATAAGGAAGGCTTGTTCCGGCTAGCGTTTCAAGGCTTCAGCGAGACTCCCGCGTACATCACATTTGTAAAGAGAAACGCCAGTTGGCTGGAGCCTTTCGCGCAATTTATGTCCCTGCGCACGGCAAATCACGGGATTTCCTGGACCAAGTTCGATCCACGAATCCGCGCCAACAGTGAAGAAATTCGATTCCACAAATTCCTGCAGTATGAATTTTTCCGGCAGTGGCAAGCTCTAAAGAGTTATTGCGCCGAACGGAATATCCTCGTCATGGGAGACATGCCGTTCTACGTGGAACACGACAGCGCGGATGTGTGGCAGTCTCCGCAATTGTTCGATCTCGACAAACATGGCGAATCCCGAACCCTAGGCGGAGTTCCGCCCGACTATTTCAGTGCAGATGGGCAACTTTGGGGAAATCCCACATATCGCTGGGACACCCTGGAGCAAACAAAATATGCCTGGTGGGTTGAACGGTTCCAGTCAGCATTTCAACTCGTCGACCTGCTGCGGTTGGATCATTTTCGCGGATTTGAGAAATTCTGGAGCGTCCCTGCCACTCGCGCCACCGCGAGAAAGGGAAAATGGGTTAGCGGTCCCGGGCTCAAGCTTTTTAGAGAGGTGCGCAAGAAGCTCGGCGCTCTCCCGTTAATCGCAGAGAATCTCGGAGTGATTACACCGGAAGTGGAGGCTTTACGTCGAGGCCTCGGATTGCCCGGGATGGCGGTGTTGCAATTTGCGTTCGGCGAAGACGGTACCCACCGGCCCTCTAGCTATGTGCGCGAACTGGTTTGCTTTACCGGAACGCACGACAATGACACAACCCGCGGGTGGTGGACAAAATTGAAAAGTGCCGCAAGAAATCATTCCAATTCCCAGGCTAAGGCGGAAGTGGAGAGGGTGAAATCTTACCTTCAGACGGACGGCCACGAAATTTCCTGGTCTTTTATTCAGGCAACTATGACTTCCGTGGCGCAAATCTCCCTGATACCGCTACAAGACGTTCTCAATTTAGGAACCGCGTCCAGGATGAATATTCCCGGGCGTGCAAAAGGCAACTGGGGCTGGCGCTATTCTTCAAAAGCGATCAACTCGGCCCTAGCGGCTCGGTTGCGAAGTCTTACCGAAGTTTCGGATCGCTAAGAACCGTTTTTCCTGAGACAGGGGATTAGAGTTAAACTAGTGCGTAGGGCATTACAGGCTAATGCATACAGCTCTAACCCTATGGGAAGCACTCTACAGCAATCGCTAACATGGCGTTCCGCATGACAATAAATCACAAGCTTTCGGCATAGACACACCAGGTCCCCGCAAAACGCCGAACGGCTAAAAGGAAAAAGGATGCGCACTTTCCGATTCTCGCTCTTTCTCTTGGTCGCTCTCACTATGCTTACCCTTTCCGGTGCCGCCTTCGCACAAATTGGCGTGGGCGTTTCTGTATCGTTTGGACCTCCAGAGCTACCGGTTTACGATCAGCCGCTCTGCCCCGGCGATGGCTATATCTGGACGCCCGGGTATTGGGCGTGGGATGGCGATGACTACTACTGGGTGCCTGGCACCTGGGTTGAGGCCCCGGAAGTCGGCTACCTGTGGACACCCGGCTATTGGGGTTGGGAAGGCGGCGGCTTCCTGTTCCACGAAGGCTATTGGGGACCGCAAATCGGTTTCTATGGCGGGATTAATTATGGATTCGGTTACTTCGGTCACGGCTACGAGGGCGGACGTTGGGACAACGGGCGTTTCTTCTACAACCGTTCGGTGAACAACGTGAACGTCACCGTAATTCACAACGTCTACAACACTACGATTGTCAACCGAACGGAAACTCGAGTTAGCTATAACGGCGGCAACGGCGGAGTTAACGTACGAGCGAGCGCGGCGGAAGAAGCGGCGGCACGCGAGCGGCACGTTGGACCTGTCTCGGCACAAACGCAGCATGTGCAGGCAGCACGGTCGAACCCAGAGCTTCGAGCTTCGAGCAATCATGGAAAACCCCCTATCGCGGCCACGGAGCGGCCAGGAACTTTTAGCGGCGGAGGCGTGGTTCCGGCGAGAGAAGGCGGGAAGTACACTCCACCACCGAATCGGGGCGCTGGAGCAAATACTGGAGCAACTAATCATCCCGAAAATAACCGGCCGGAAAATACTGCCGCTCGTCCGGCTACTCCAATACACCCGAATGAAATTCCACCCGCAGAGAAGCGACCGCCCTACAACACTGGCAATCCCAACCTCGACAACAAATATCAACAACAGCAGGATAAGCTGAACGCCAAGCAGGAGCAGGACCACGCCAAACTTCAACAAAAGCAAGATCAGGACCACCAGCGCATGGCAAAGCAGCAGGCAGACGAAGCAAAAAAACAGCAAGTCGAGCAGAAGCATCAGCAGCAAACGCAGCAACTGGAGCAACACCACGCGCAACAGCAGCAGCAACTACAGCAACACCAGCAGCCACCGCCACATCAGGCGGCAGCTCCGGCGCCGCACGAGAATCCGCCGCCTAAGCACTAAGGCGGTTCCGGCGAGAGCGGGTTGGCGCGCTTAACTGTCCGTTAAATGGCAGGTGAGCGCGCGAAGCTGTGTATGGTGAGGAACAAGAGTTGCAGTTCGAACTGAGTTCAGTTTTATGAATTTGCGAACTGGCGGCCCGGGTGGCTTCCAATCGGTCAAACTGCAAAGGCCCGAGTCGGACCACCGTGTGCAGTCACTCCCTGTTCGAGGGGACAAGGCCGCCAGCCTTTTGTTAACTGACAAGCTTACCTTAGCTCGCTCGTTGACGGGCCTCCATCCATAAAATACTGCAAGCGACGACAAATATCCTTGCAGAAGGCCCGCCCAATTCCGTTGCTTGGCGGCTAGAGCATCCATTGAGAGAAACCTGAGCGTTTCCGTGTATGGAATCGTGGAGTTGGCGAGCCGCAAGCTGAAGGCGAGAGTTACCTGAGGAGGAGCGATGATTAAGAAAGTCGGAGGTGAATATAAGGTTTTGTCCGAGAAGGGCAAGAACCTTGGCGGCCCGTACAAAACCAAAAAGGAAGCGGAAAAGCGTCTCCGCCAGGTGGAATTTTTCAAGCACAACAAGTAATGCGTGGAAGAGATACTCGATCAACACTCTTTGACACGGATTTCAAGAGTTCTTGGATATGCCGGTAAAGAACAACTGACCCGTTCCAGGCCAGCTTACTGTTTAGATTGTGGAGTCGCTGCCCGAGAAGCGTACGCCGACGACCGGGCGCCATGATCGCCACTTCCTATGATGAACAAATTGCCAGAACAGAGACCCGCTCACACCACTCAGCAGAACGTCGCATCCATTGCAAAACTGGAAGAGGAAGCGCTGGGGCGGCGAACTCCCACTCAGCGAGCCAGCGACACGATCGTAAAACTAATCGGTAGCACGACTTTTCTCTTGCTGCACTTGTTGTTGGTCGTAGCGTGGGCCGCCATAAACTTAAAATTGGTTCTGGGTATAAAAGCGTTTGATCCATTTCCCTTCGGTATCCTGGCTCTGATCGTTTCTTCCGAGAGCGTTTTCCTGACGATTTTCGTGCTGATCAGCCAAAATCGAATGGCTCGCGCAGCGGAGCGCCGCTCGCATCTGGATCTTCAGGTCGGCATGTTGACGGAGCAAGAACTAACTACCGTGCTTCAGTTGCTGAACAAGCTTTGTGAACATGCGGGTGTCGACGTCAAATCGACGGCACCACAGGTCCAGCACTTTGAAAAGTCAACCGACGTACTGAAACTGGCGGACGAGATTAAAGATAAATTGCCGGACGAGTAGCGAGTCGAGCGCCCGAACGTGAATCCACCCTGCAGGTATTACCTGATTGCCAGAGCGAGGCTTGCCTTGGTACGGTGACGTGAGTCAGGTGCTCTCCAGCAAGCGGCTGTCACCTTTCAGGGGAAAGGTGACATTGCAAAAATGCATCCTCATCGTTGACGACAGTCAAACCATCCGGACGGCCGTACGTAACTTTTTGGAGTGCCAACCGGCATTCACGGTTTGCGGCGAAGCTGTAGATGGATTCGATGCCCTTGAGAAAGTGCTTAGTTTGTCTCCGGATTTGATCATCCTGGATCTTTCCATGCCTAGAATGAACGGCCTGCAAACCGCTCGCGAACTTCGCGCCCGATTGATTCCCGTGCCGATCATCCTCTTTACCATGTACGCCGAAGAACTACAGCCTCAGGATGTCGCGACATCCGGTATCAGCGCGGTGGTGTCCAAGACGAACCTACCAGTTCTGCAGCTGCAAATCGAAAGACTGCTCGTCGCAGCATCCTAACGCGCGACTTGCGTCGTTCCTGTTCTTCTCCTTACTAGCCGCGATCGCTTTTTCGCCGCGCCCGGTCTTTCCAGGGACTGAGTACCGCGTAGCGGGGAGTTGCCGTCACATTTTTCTTGCTGGCAGCAAGCAGCCGGCGGCGCACCAACCAGTTCACCGAGGCTTGTGCGGAACTTTTTGATACCCCGACGGACTCCGCGAGTTCCTGATAGCTGATCTGTACCGCGTCGCCCCGGCGCTGCTGCTCCGCCGCCAGCCACAAGTACACCAGAAAGCTGACCGGCCTGCGGTCGTGACCTACCAGGTCGCGCATCAGCACGTCGGTAACATAGCTGTCGATGGCCGGCATCGCTATACCTACGGTTAATATAGCATTGATTGGCAGATTGCAAATGCAAAACCGTGCAAGTTATTCTCCCGCTGGCAATCAGGAGGCCGAAAAATGATTCGTAGACTGAAATTCGTCAGCATTCCGGTACGCAATCAGGATGCTTCGTTGAAGTTTTACACCGAGAAACTCGGATTCAAGGTAGCCACCGACCAGTACTTTAGCCCGGAGCAGCGGTGGATCGAGTTGCTCATTCCCGGCGCGGAAACCGGGCTGGTGCTTTTCACGCCGAAGGGCCACGAAAACCGCATCGGCGATTTTCAACCCATGTCTTTCTGGTGCGATGACGTCGTAGCGACCGCGCAGGCCATGAAGTCCAAGGGCGTGGAGTTTGAAAGGGATCCCAAGAAAGAAGATTGGGGAACCAGCGCGATTTTTAAGGATGTGGATGGAAATAAGTTCGTCCTCTCCAGCCGGTAGCGTTATTTCACTGGCAGCCCCATAAGCGCTCCGTGTGCGGTAACATCTTTGGCAATTCACGGGAGAACTTATGACTCGGCTTAAGATTTTGCTGGTTGCTGTAGGGCTGCTGGGAGTTACCTTCGTCGCTCGGGCGCAAACGAAGCCATCGACGAAGTGGGAGGAACTTACAGCGGCAGACTTTCGCGATGCTATTGGCAAAGCGCAAGGTACCTGTCTGTTGCCATTTGGAATACTGGAAAAGCATGGGCCGCACCTGCCGCTGGGCACCGATCTTCTGAATGTTCGTTATGTGTCCGAGCGCGCCACGCAACAGGAATACGCTGTGATTTTTCCGCAATATTACGCCGGGCAAATCTTCGAAGCAAAGCACGAACCAGGAACAATTGCCTACAGCGCCGAACTGCAGTTGCGCCTGCTTCAAGAGACAACCGACGAGATGGCCCGCAACGGCTGCAAGAAAGTGGTGATCGTGAACGGCCACGGAGGCAACGAGAATCTGCTTCCCTTTTTCGCACAGTCGCAATTGGAGAAACGCCATGATTACGTGGTCTACGTGCAGTGGGGCCACGAAGCCACGAAAAAAGTAGACGCGGAAAAGAATGGGCCGGACTGGCACGCCGGGGAAGCGGAAACTTCCAACACACTGGTGACCCACCCGGACCTGGTGCACATGGATCGGGCCGGCAGCGAGTCCGGCGCCGACCAGCACCGCGTAAAGCTACCCGCCAACGTTTACACCGGGATTTGGTGGTACGCGCGGTTTCCGTTTCATTATTCGGGTAACGGGGCGGCAGCGACGAAAGAGCAGGGTGAGGCGGACGTACAGGCTTGGATAAACACGCTAGTGCGGGCGATTCGCGCGATCAAGGCGGATGACGAAAGCCTGAAATTGCAGAATGAGTTTTACGACAAGAGTGTGCACCCGCTGGATACGCCGCACTAAGGATTAGAAAACACCGGACGCCGGCTCTTCAGGGACCAGGGCCAGCGAGAGGTCAGCGCTGCCGGGGCAATCACTTTGAGGAGTAGTGGGTTACTTTGCCGTCGGCGACCGCAGCTACGTATTGGCCGGACTGAAGAATCTGCATGATCTTGGCGCCTTTGCGGGCAAGTTGCGCCCAACGTGATTTGGTATTCGGGTTTTGCTCGAGAGCGCGGTAGGTCACGCCTTCAAAATCGAAATCCACTTCCCGCAAACCCTTGCTGGGCGTTTTGCGAACCGGAAATTCACGATCGTCCAGACGCACGAACCTCTCGTTTTCACTTAGCACTTGACGTACGACTTCGATCAAGACCTCGTCAAATTCGGAAGAACTGTGCTCCATGGGAGTGATAATAACGCGAATCGGGGCAGGCAGCTTCCGACGGCAAGCATCTAACTACCGTGTGCGGCGGAGCGACTCAATCCAGGCAACCAAGCGCTGGTCGTTGGGGGACTCGAGATCGAAGAATTCGATGCCCATGCCTACACGCGGCTTAACAATGCGCACGACGACCAGTCCTTCCAGGGACTGGCTTTTACGGGTGAGTTTCATCCGTGCGCGGGAATTTATGCTCAAAGGCTTGCTGGTACAGATGAAACACCCGCCCAGTGAAATGTCCGAAGTGACTCCATCGACCTGCTGGCCGCTTTCGAGATCGATCAACACCGCATCTGCGGCAAAAGGATAGCGAATAGTGTAGCGGCGGTCACGTACGCCCGAGAGACGCGGCGTCCAGGTGCCAGTTCGATCAGGCATGGAGATGACTTTGCTCACTCAGATGTTCCGGTGACCCGTGAACTTCCTACGCAACGAATGCAATAAATAGCGACCAAGATAGTTTGGACAAAATGAGGCCAGAAGGGAATGAGCTACCGCCTGGTGCGCGACGTAAACATTACCTCCATCCGGCTCGCCGTAATCTAACGGCTAGTTATTAGTGCGTACGACAAAATTGAACACCTCCGGGCAGGTGAAGTGGCCCGCCCGTGCTAGCTTTGAAGAGTTAGGCCCCTTTCTATGCAAACTATCAGCCCCCAAACAATGCGACAGAGCGATCGCGTGTCCGTCCGTATGGACGTCGAAGCCTCGTGGTTTTCGTCCACCGGAACGGTAATCAAGGAATCCGCGCACACACTGCTGGTCAGCCGCAATGGTGGCGTCCTTCGACTCCAGGAAAAACTCTTTCAGGGCCAGGAACTTACCCTCCACCGGACGGTGGACGGCGACCAGACCAAATCAGCCCGTGCCAGGATCGTGGCAGAGATTGACCACGAACCCGAGGGCTTCCTTTATGCATTCGCGATCCTGGAGCCGCGCGCTGACTTCTGGAGCATCGAATTTCCGCCACCGCATCGGGCGGAAGAAGCGCTCGCGCGTATGTTGATGGAATGCAGCTTCTGCCAGCGACGCGAAGTGGTGTACCTGAACGAGATGGAAGTGAAGTCTTTCGAAGTCCGGCGGTGCGCTGCGCGGCTATGCAAACATTGTGACGCCCCATCCATCTGGATTGAAGCGCAACCCCCAAACAGGATCGACGAATCCCTTGCCTCGCGAGAAGCCGAGGAAGAGAGAGTTATTCCCCGCAGGAACCGGACCAGGGTAAAAGCTCGCGTTCTTGCTTGTATTCGGCGTCGGGGATTTCAGGAAGAAGTTGCGGTGTGTGAAGACCTATCAAAGGGCGGAATCAGCTTTCGCAGCCGGAATCAATATCCGGAAGGTTCGCGCGTGGAGGTCGCCGTGCCGTACACGCCGGGTTCCAGCGCGATTTTTGTGCCTATTCGAATTGTTTTTTCGCAGGCCATTCCTTCAGCTGGATTATTTCGGCATGGCGCAGCGTATGTTCGGCCGCCGGACTAGAGGCCGCTGCGGCTACTGCTTCGATTTTGCCGGCGAGATAATCGCTTGCCAGTTGATAATCGCGTTCCACAACATGCGCTGATCTCCGCGATTCATATCACGATGAATCGGATTGAAGTTGAAGGCGACGATGTGTCCCGCGCCTACCGGAACATCCAGAATCGCCGGCCGGCCAACTAAGTTCCCTTCCCCCCACGCCTGACCGCTTACAACAAATGGCGCACCCTCTTTGTCGCCCCATTCCAGCACGACGTCGGTGGTATCCGTCGGCCCGTCCAGGCAAGTGGTGCAATAGGCCATGCGCAGCCAGCGGCGCGGCACGGAGTAAAGCGCGAAGTTCTGCCGAAATACGTACGTACGCGGTGAATATCCATATGCGATGGGATGGTCCGCTCGATCAAAGGTGACGCGCACGTGCGCGCCGGGGGTGCGTGTAAACGCCTGCTGTGATGCGGCAGAGGAGTCCGCGCCGCCGCCTTGCGTGCTGCGGGGCACTCCGCCGGAATCGCGGCGCACTCCACGGATCAGGCCACCTTCGATGGCCAGCATCGTTCCGCTGCCCAGCGTCACCAGCAGGCCGCCGCTATCGACAAATTTCTGAATCTGCGCCAAGCCCTCGAACCCAATCCCGCCGGTAATGTCATCCGATTCCGCTGGTGTACCGAAACTGGGCGTCTGCACAGTCTTCTTGAACGGCATAGGGCCCCAGGTTTTCGGCAGACCCTGAATCTGTTCGGTGAGTTCCAGATCCACGTGGCCGTAGAGCAACACGTCGAATTTATCGTGAAGATTCCCGGCACGAATATCTTCGTCACGCACGTAGGTGTAGGGAATCCTTCGCTGATCGAGCGAATAGCGAATCCAGCCGATGGAATCCGTGTCTGCCCAGGGAACCCAAACGCCAAGACGCGGCACTTTCGCGGCGTGATGGCGAACGTCCGGCGCAACAGGAACGCTGCTGAATTCCAGCGCCAAGTCCGTCGAGATCTGCTGCAGCGAACCGATTAGGCCGGATTGCCCAGGCAGAATCCAGGTGCCAGCGGGATATTCCACGTTGCCGGCAGAAAAAGGCTGCTCTGCGATTTCGACGGAGAAATTCGCCAGGCGATAGCGGGCTTCCAGGAACGATTCTTGCCCCGTGTCCTTCAACAGAAAAACAGGACCGCTGCCAGCGATTTTGCCCTGCGGATGCGGCGTGTCCGTAAGCAAAGTGAGCGAAGCATTTCGGATGGAAGCGTCCGCGGTGGGGATGGCCTGCAGATGATAGTTTGCGGCAAATTCCCAAGATACATCATCGTAGGGCTCGCCGCCGTCTTTCGGATAATGCTGCGGGGCTAGAAGGTCTACCGCATAGTTGCGATAGGGCTGATCCAGACGGACTACAAACGTGCCCGTTGGAAATTCGCCTTCCTTGACTTTCACGGTTGAAGTCGCGCGGCTGACTTCGATGTGTTGTTTCTGGAGACGCGCGACCAACTCCGCAACGCGCAACGGATCGCCCTGATTTTCGGGAATGAGGAAAGCGTAGGGCGCCTCTTCCACGCCCTTGCGATAGGAATGCATACTCTTGTTGTAGAAATTGCGCAGCAGTTCATGAGAATTTGTGGCCGTATAGTCCAGCGCGGCGAGCATGCCGGTCTCGTTGTAATTTACATTGTCGCGCGCCGACCAGCGAAACTCTCCCTTTGGTCCCGGGAGAACGCGATACCATTCCGTCGAAGTTTCTTCCGGTGTTAGCATGCGGACCAGCGTCTCCGCCGTGCCATTGCCAAAGGTTTCGAAACCACGGCCGATGGCGTTGTGATTCATCGCGACAGAATCCAAAAACATGTGGGCGAAACCCTCGCCGAAATTCCAGGTGGACACTCCCGGCATGCCCATGCCAGTCATCGTTTGCACCTCGTGAAAACTGAGCGCCAGAAATTCACTGAAGGTAATGGGATCGATGTTTGGGTTGTAGGGACCGGTGCCGTTCCAGGACATCAGCAGCGGAACCGCTTCGTGCAAATCGTGCACCACCGTCGGATGCCACTCAAAAAACATCCGATTCACAGCCTTGGTTGCCTCGTGCGTCACTTGATGGGAGTCGCGGTTGATGTCCACGTATGCATACTTCGACCAATACGGCGGCGCCTGTCGCGGCAGAGTGGCCAGATCTGTTTTCCCTTTGAGATAGCGGTAGAACCATTCCACTTGTTTGTCGCGGCCATCGGGATTGGAAACAGGATTGATCAACACGACGAGGTTTTCGCGGATACGGCGGATCATCGGCTCTTCGGAAACCGCCAGGCGAAACGCTAGTTCGAGGACCGATTCGGTGGAGCCCGTTTCATCCGAATGCAGCGCGGCATTGAAATAGTAGATGGCGCGTGAATCCGCAATGAGTTTCTCGGCTGCGGCGGCGTCCGCCTTACGGGGGTCGGCAAGGGTGGCCGTGGCCGATTTCAATTGCTCAAGATTAGCGATTCCCTTTTCGTCGGTAATCGCCAGCAGAATAATGTCGCGGCCCTCTTCGGACTTGCCGATGGTGTAGACACGGACTCGCGGGGACGCTGCGGCCAACGCGCGACAATACGCATACGCCTTTGCCGAATCGACGAGTTCTCCAGGCGCACCCATGATACGGCCATAAAACTTACGCGGGGAAGGAACGGCGGCGGACTCCGGAAGGTAGGAAACCCAAGGGGAGAGAAAATTTGGAGCGGTGGTGGCTCTGCTGATTTCTTCGATTGATCCGGGTTCGGGAGTGTCAGCCGATTTGGGAGCTTGTGCAACCAGTGTGATTGCACACGATAACGCAAGCGCCAATGAAAACGAAAAACGATTCGACATGAGCCTCCGCCCTCGGAGGAACCTCTGGGATAGATGAGGGCGAGGGGAGTTTACTACAAGGACGGGCGCGGAGCGGTTTGTGTCACGCCGGCGCTACGATTTTTCGCTGTACTCGACCCTGCGGTAAAAATGCAGGCCCTTTGAGGATCAGGGCAGGCCGGAGAGCAGGGCTACTGTGAATCTAGGAGCGCTTAGTCGAGAGCCGCGACAGTCGCCTGCTCACGTCGGCGGCGGTGCAAATAGTGCATGGCAATGTTCAGGTAAATTTCCCCGCACGGAGTTTCGACGCAAAGCACCATCGCTTCGGTGTCCACGCTTCCGCCAAGCCCTTCCTCACTCATATGAATTTCCGGCGGAAACACCTTGAATCGAAATCCCTGGTCGTTCAGCAGGGTCACGGAATTGCCGATCACCATGTTCGCTAGTTCACAGACGGTTTCGCGAATCACCTGCTCACTTTCGGGCAATTCCGCTCCCGCGAGTTGGTTGGCCACCTTCATGGCTACCTCTGGCGCGAGATCGAGAATCACGCGACCTTCGATGTCGCCCTTGATGGCGATAAGCGCAGCAATGCCCTTGCGGCGATAGGTGTTCTCATCCATCGACAAGTCCACGATCTTCGTTGGCGCCTGCAGGGATTCGGCAAATACCGCGTCCGCGGCATTAATAAACGGCTGAATGAGTTCCATTCTCATGACTGCTGCTCCCCCGCGAGCGCAACTGGCATACCCGCGGCGTTTGGATCGTCTCCCAGAACATAGCGAAGAATTTCGTACAACACTTCCGGCTTCACCGGCTTCTGCACGAAGTGCTTCGCGCCCTTCTGCAGTGCCGCCAGAATATTTTCCTGGTACCCGACGGACGAAACCATCACTATGCGCGCTTGCGGATGTTGGCGCACGATTCGCTCCACCGCTTCAATGCCTTCCATCTGCGGCATGGTGATGTCCATCAGCACGATGTCCGGCTTGATGCGGTTGTATTCCGCGATGGCCGTCAGGCCGTCGCCGGCTTCCCCGGCAACTTCCCCGCCAAAAATCTCGATCATTTTGATGAGGTTCTTGCGAGCGAAGACGGAATCGTCCACCACGAGATAGCGGACGGGTTGATTGTCCTTGCGAAGTAGAGCTGCGAACTGTTGCATAACCTTCTCCTTATGCTCCTTGGCCCCGTCAGGCTCCAGGAGTTGAAACTGGCGAACGTTCCGGCTTTTCGTTCTTGTCCTTGTCGGTCTTTTCGGTCTTCTCTGATTTCTCGGGCGGCTCAAGCTTTTCGTGGCCGGTGCGGTCATTTCCGAACTGGTACATCAGATAAGGCGCGAGAGCTTCCAAAGCCAGAATTTTGGAAGCGTGGCCACGTTGAATGGCCGCGCGCGGCATTCCGGCGACAACGCAGGATTCTTCGCTCTGGGCAATGGTTAGCCCGCCGGCGGCTTTGATCGCGCCGAGCCCTTCCGCACCATCTTCACCCATGCCGGTCATGATAAGTCCGACCGAAGTAGGGCCAAATTCCTGCGCCACGGAATGAAAGAGAATGTCGGCGGATGGTCTGTGCCCGTTGATGGGAGCGGTATCCGAAAGCACGACCATTTCTCCGCGAGGCATGCGGCGCGCCAGAATGTGCCGATTGCCGGGACAAATCAGAACACGGCCCGCGACAAGAAGGTCTCCGGATTTTGCTTCCTGAATATCCAGCGCGCAGCACTCATCCAGGCGCCGTGCAAACATTTCCGTGAATCCTTCCGGCATGTGCTGCACCACGACGAAAGCGGCCGGAAAATCGGCGGGAAACTGCGACAGCGTATATTGCAATGCGTTGGGACCACCGGTAGAGATCCCGATGGCAATGATGCGAGTGGGAGGCAGCGCCGGCCGCGAGCGTTTCTTGTTCTGCTTGGAGACCTCCGGCTGCGCCTTGGGCAAAGCTTTTGGGCCCCCCGCGCGCTTGGCCACTTTAATC
>Ga0210409_10003221_pt1 | contig 18572 bp, 15 predicted proteins | sample IncBWH17MmetaG_FD_161649 | JGI IMG/M metagenome (GOLD analysis project Ga0210409, IMG submission 161649) | Forest soil microbial communities from Barre Woods Harvard Forest LTER site, Petersham, Massachusetts, United States - Inc-BW-H-17-M | ecosystem: Environmental > Terrestrial > Soil >... | reverse complement strand
ATCAATTTCCGCAGGCGCGTCACCAGGTCGCGGCCGCGCTCGTAAGATTGCTCGCGATGGCAAATCATGGACAACGCGTCCACCGGCTCGCCGCCCACCAAAACGTCGAGCTTGACCAAATCGGATTCGCTGTAGCCCGCGAGGTGATAATCGAGCGAAGCGTAGCCGCGTGAAACGCTTTTCAGCCGGTCGTAAAAATCGAGCACGATTTCGTTGAGCGGCAATTCGTAGGTGAGCATGACGCGCGTCGGCGACAAATACTCGAAGCCCTTTTGCGTGCCGCGCTTGTCCTGGCAAAGCTGCAGGATGCCGCCGACCGAGTCGTCGTTGGTGATGATCATGGCCTTGATGATCGGCTCTTCGATCTTTTTGATGTCGCTCGGATTCGGAAATTTCGCGGGGCTGTCGACTTCCAGGACGCTGCCGTCCACGCGCGTGATGCGGTAGCGCACGCTCGGTGCCGTGGTGATCAGGTTTAGCCCGAATTCGCGCTCCAGCCGCTCCTGCACAATTTCCATGTGCAGCAGGCCGAGGAAGCCGCAGCGAAAACCGAAACCGAGGGCCACGGAATTTTCCGGCTCGTAGAAAAATGACGCGTCGTTCAATTTCAACTTGCCAAGCGCGTCGCGCAACGGTTCGTAATCATCGGCGAGCACGGGAAAGAGCCCCGCGAACACCATCGGCTTGATGGCTTCAAAGCCGGGAAGCGCGGGCGCAGGACGGTCCGCTTCGATGACGGTGTCGCCCATGCGCGCATCGGCGACGTCCTTGATATTCGCGACGACGAAGCCAACGTCGCCGGCTTCGAGTTCGTCGAGCGCGACCGGTTTCGGAGTGAGGGTGCCGAGCGTTTCCACTTCGTTGACCTGGTTGTTGTAGCACAAGCGAATTTTCAAGTGCGGCGTGATGCGGCCCTCCATCACGCGCACCAACACTACGGCGCCGCGATAGATGTCGAACCAGGAATCGAAAATCAGCGCTTGCAGCGGATTTTCCGCGCTGCCCTTGGGCGGCGGAACACGATGCACAATGGCTTCGAGAACGTCGTCCACGCCGAGGCCGCTTTTCGCGCTAATCAAGAGGGCGTCGTGCGCGGGAATGGCAAGAACGTTTTCGATTTGCTCTTTCACAAAGTCCGGCTGCGCGGCGGGCAAGTCGATTTTGTTGATGACCGGAAGAATGGTGAGATTGTGCCCCGCGGCGAGAAACGTATTTGCGACGGTTTGCGCTTCTACGCCCTGGCTGGCGTCGACCACGAGCAGGGCGCCTTCGCACGCGGAAAGCGCGCGCGACACTTCATAGGAAAAATCGACGTGGCCGGGCGTATCGATCAAATTCAGGCGGTAGGTGTTTCCGTCCTTTGCTTTGTAGTGGAGGCGAATGCTTTTTGCCTTGATGGTGATGCCGCGCTCGCGTTCCAAGTCCATGGAGTCGAGCACTTGCTCGTGCATTTCACGCTGCGAAAGCGCGCCGGTCATTTCGAGCAAGCGGTCGGCAAGCGTGGATTTGCCGTGATCGATGTGCGCGATGATACAAAAATTGCGGATGAACTTTGGGTCCATTTACCTTATGACCGGCAGGGGCTCTCTTTTGTGATGTCACATGCAGCGCGATATTCGGCGCCGCGTAATCATTCAGTGTGCCACAAGTGCTTGAGGCGGTCGACAGCCGAGCGTCGAAAGAAAACGAAGAAAAGGATTTAACACAGAGGTGGCGGAGATGGGACACAGAGGTCACAGAGAAGAGCGGTGTGAAATCGGCTAGAATGCGTTCGTCAAGAACGGGGGAGCAAATTGAGGATTGCTGGGATCGCTACGTTGTTTCTTGTGTGCGGTGCGTCGTGCCTGGCGCAGAAGAGGGCCGCGATTCCGGCGGCGCAAGTCGCGGAGGAGGTACGAACCTATCGCATCGCCAATGAAGATCGCATCATTCGGGAATTAACTGAGTTTCTGGCGATTCCGAATGTGGCCAGCGATACGGAGAACATCCAGAAAAACGCGGCGCACCTGGTGGAAATGCTGGAGGCGCGCGGGATCGAAACACACTTGCTGCCGATTTCCGGGCGCGGACCGGTGGTTTTCGGGAAGTTGAACGCGCCGGATGCCAAGCGCACGGTGATTTTTTATGCGCACTATGATGGCCAGCCGGTCGACCCTGCGGCGTGGACGGACGGCAAGCCATTCGAGCCGGTGCTGCGTAGCGATGCCATCGAGGCGGGAGGGAAACGCATTCCCCTTCCCGACAAGCATCCGGGCGCATACAACGACAATTGGCGCATCTACGCGCGGTCTGCTTCGGATGACAAGGGATCGATTGTAGCGCTGCTGGCGGCGCTCGATGCGCTGCGCGCGCAGCGAATTCCACTGGGCGTAAACCTGAAAGTGGTATTCGAGGGCGAGGAAGAGGCCGGATCAACAAATCTGGAGCGCACGCTGCAGCTGCACAAGAATTTGCTGGGCGGAGACTTGCTCGCCATGGCGGACGGCCCGGTGCACCAGTCTGGTAGGCCGCTGGTGTTCTTCGGCAATCGCGGCGACATCGGCCTGGACATTACGGTGTATGGCCCGGTGCGGGCGCTGCACAGCGGGCACTACGGGAATTGGGCGCCGAATCCGGCGATGGAATTGTCGCGCCTACTGGCGTCGATGAAGGACGAAAATGGGCGCGTGCTGATCGATGGCTACTACGATGATGTCGTGCCGCTGGGCCCGCTTGAAAAAGAGGCCCTGAGCAAGATGCCGGACAACGATGCGGAACTCGAGCGCGAGCTAGGCATCGCTAAACCGGAGGGAGGCGGCAAGAAATTAGTGGAGTTGATACACGAGCCGTCGCTCAACGTCCGGGGATTACGCAGTGCGTACGTAGGCGAGGGCGCGCAAAACGTTGTACCAGAGAAGGCGGAAGCGTCCATCGACGCCCGGCTGGTGAAAGGCGAGGACCCGCGCAGGAAATACGAGCAGATTGTCGGATTCATCCGCAAGCAGGGATTTTATGTAATCGACCACGAGCCGATCATGGACGAACGCCGCGAGCACGCGCGCATCGCCAAGATCGTGGACGAAGGCGGATACCGCGCTTCGCGCACGGCCATGGACTTGCCAGTCTCGAAAGCACTGGTGCAAGTGGTGCAAGACGCCACCGGAGGAAATGCGGTGATTGCGCCGACGCTGGGCGGCAGCGTGCCGATGTACATCTTCGAGGATTTGGGTTTGCCGTGGATTGGCGTGCCGATCGTGAACTACGACAATCACCAGCACAGCTCGGATGAGAATTTGCGGCTGGGGCAGTTTTGGCGCGGGATTGAGGAGTACGGCGCGATTCTCGCGGATTTGAATTGGTAGGCCCGATGGACGCAGTCGACAATGGGTGGGTCAAACTCCTCCGTTACTTAAGCGCATCACTCTGGTAGTTCGGCTTGACGGAAGGTCTCAAGCGTTCTAGATTGGCTGGGCAGTAGCTTTGCCCCCCTTCCTGTTGTCCTTTGCCGTTCTAGCTAAGACGAGTTCGTTCCTGGCTATTTCTAGCGAGCTACGTAAACGTGTATGAATCCAAGCTTAGGCGCGCAGAAGCAAAGTGGTGAGGCGTCTCAGGACGGCCGCCAAATCCTCGAGGCTTTATTCGAGTCTGTTCCGGAAGCTGTTGTGATTTCCGACGAGCAAGGGTGCATTGTTCGGGTCAACGTACAAGTGGAACGGCTCTTTGGGTACAGCCGTGACGAACTGCGCGGCCAGCCCATCGAGATACTGCTTCCTGAACAATTCCGTCAGGTGCATCTCGGACTTGGCGACCACCAGGACCATCAGCGCGGAGCACTGGATATGGGGCTCGAACGGTGCGGCAAACACAAGGACGGCAAAGAGTTTCTCATTGACGTTATGCGCAGCCCCCTGCAGACAGGACAGGGAAACCTGCACCTAAGTCTCATCCGCGACGTCTCTAACCGCGAGCCCGGCACGGGCCTCAGGTTTCATCTGGCGGCTCTTGTGGACTCCTCGGGTGACGCAATCATTGGCGAAACGATGGAGGGCGTCATTACCAGTTGGAACCGGAGCGCGGAACGAATCTTCGGCTATTCCGCTCCAGAAGCTATCGGTAAGCCGATTTCCATGCTGCTACCCCCCGCCAGGCCGGATGAGGAATTGCACATTTTGGGGTCCCTGAAGCGGGGCGAAACAATCAATGCCTACGACGCGGTGCGAACGCGGAAGGATGGGCGGAACGTGGAGGTTTCCATAACCATGTCGCCGATATTTGATCCGCTGGGCAACCTGGTAGGGGCGTCGAAGGTGGCCCGCGATATCAGCGACCGCAAGCAGATGGAGACAGAGTTGGAGGTGCGTCGAGCCCAGGCGGTGGCTTCGGCTCGCCTTTCGGCATTGGGAATGATGGCGGGAGGCATAGCCCACGAAATCAATAACCCACTGGCGGTCATCCACGCTTCCGCGAGCGACTTGATGGAAATGGCCGAAACCGGGAATGTGCCGTTGCAAGAATTGCAGGCCGCCAGCAGTCGCATCAAGCAGACTGCGAATCGTATCAACAAGATTGTGAAGAGCCTCCGGCAGACCGCGCGCGAAGGCAGCACCGACCCCTTTCAGCGCGCTTCCGTCGCCGAGATTGTCGAGCAGGCATTGGAATTATGCAAGGAGCGCTTCAGAGTGCATTCCGTGCGGCTGGAGATCCCTAAGATAGATCCCACGCTGCATATCCCCTGTCGCGAAGTGCAGATTGTCCAAGTCCTACTCAACCTGCTGCAGAACGCCTTTGACGCAGTTGTCGAGAGTGAGGGAGAAAAGTGGATCCGGCTGGAAGTGGCAAGCAGCGCGCAATCGGCCGTTTTCGATGTGATTGATAGTGGGCCTGGCGTACCTCCCGAGCTCAGGGCGCGAATCATGGAGCCATTTTTTACCACCAAGCCGGTCGGCAAAGGAACGGGATTAGGCCTTAGCTTGTCAAAAGCCATCGTTGACGAACATGGAGGAGAGCTGAACCTCTGCGACCGTGAAAATCACACCTGCTTCTCTCTTGTTCTTCCTCTTGTTCAAGGAGCCCGAAAATGCAACTGAAGGACGCCACCATATTGCTTGTCGATGATGAGCCTGACCTGCGCACTATCATCGCGGAATGGTTTAGACGTGAAGGGTGCCATGTGCTCGTCGCGGAGGATGGCGCGCAAGCTCTCCAGATCATTTCCGCGAATCAGGTTGATGTGGTTGTGTCAGACGTGCGAATGCCCGTCATGGATGGGATCACGCTACTAAAAAAAATCAAAACCAGTGGTTATCAGTCCAGCGTGATGTTTGTGAGCGGCTTTACCGACGTTATTAAGCCACGCGAATCTTATGATTTGGGTGTCGAGGCCGTGATGTCGAAGCCTGTGGAACGCAGGCATTTAATTAAGGCTGTAACTCGAATCCTGGCCGAGCGGGACGAGCTTTGGCGCTTCCCTCCCAGCGAAAAGGCCGAAGCCATTCTCGATGTCACCTTTGACAGCCTTGCCGCCGCACTGAGCCAGGGGCTGCTGAAATTGGGGCGCGGAGGCCTTTGTATCCACTCGACGCGCAACCTGGCAGAAGGCCCCATAGATCTGTTACTGGACTTTAAGGCCGAAAAGCGCAGGGTGACCGGACAGGGCATCGTTCGCTGGATAGCTTCCTCGGAAGCGGAGGTCGGAGTGGAAATAACCTACATAGACGAGCACAATCGCGCCTGGATTCTCAGCCTGACCGGACCGAATACGTCTCTTTCTTTCATTCCGCGAACAACTGCGGCCGCAAATGTGCCGGCCTTGGGGGCTGGTGGATGAAGCGCTCAAGAGTTGGCAAGACAGTGGTCGCTGCATAGCGCCAGCACCGACCGCGGCGGTCACGCGAAAATGGCAGAGCGGTGACTAAAGGCTTAGGAAATTTTGGAGGAGTTGCTTGCCGGATTGCGTTAGGACGGATTCGGGGTGGAATTGCACTCCTTCTAATTTGTGGCGGCGATGGCGGACGCCCATGATGATGCCGTCATCGGTTTCGGCGGTGATGGCCAGCTCCCGCGGAAGGGATTTGCGCTCGACGATGAGTGAGTGGTAGCGCGTGGCGGTGAACGGATCGGCCAGCTTGCGGAAAATGCTCTTGCCGTCGTGGTGAATCTGGCTGGTCTTGCCGTGAAAAAGCTTCGGAGCGCGAATGACTTTGCCTCCGAACGCCGCGCCGATGGCCTGATGCCCGAGACAAACTCCAAGAATCGGAAATTTTCCTGCCAATCTGCGAATCAGATCGATGCAAATTCCGGCGTCCTGCGGCGTGCAGGGGCCCGGTGAAATCACGATGCGCTCCGGCTTGCGCCGCGCGATCTCTTCTACGGAAATTTTGTCGTTGCGATGAACTTCGACGTTGCAGCCCAGCTCGCCCAAATACTGGGCCAGGTTGTAGGTAAACGAATCGTAGTTGTCGAGCAGCAGAACCATATCGTGGCGTCCTAGCGCCTCACGCGTTGCGCCGATTCGAGGGCGGTCAGGAGGGCGCGCGACTTGTTGACGCTTTCCTGATATTCGCCTTCAGGGGTGGAATCGGCGACGATTCCGCCTCCGGCCTGCACGTACGCGACGCCATTTTTTACCACCATGGTGCGCAGCGCGATGCAGGAATCCAGATTACCAGCAAAATCCATGTACAGCACGCCTCCGGCGTAGATGCCGCGGCGGGCGCGCTCCAGCTCTTCAATGATTTCCATGGCGCGGACCTTGGGCGCGCCGGAAACAGTCCCCGCGGGAAAGCAAGCCATCAGCGCGTCGAAGCAATCCACGTCTTCCCGTAGACGCCCGCGCAAGCTGGAAACGATATGCATGACGTGGGAAAAGCGCTCGACGGCCATGAGCTGCTCGACTTTGACGGTGCCGTAATCGCAAACGCGGCCGAGATCGTTGCGGCCGAGATCGACGAGCATGATGTGCTCGGCGCGCTCTTTTTCGCTGGCGAGGAGTTGTTTTTCCAGGCGCTGATCTTCGGCTTCGTCTTTGCCGCGAGGCTCGGTCCCGGCGATGGGGCGATAGAAAACATCACGGCCGCGCACTCTCACGAGCATTTCCGGGGAGCTGCCGACAACAGAGACATCGTTCATTTGGAGAAAAAAGAGATAGGGAGACGGATTCAGGGCGCGCAGCTCGCGGTAAATTTCAAACGGCTGCGCTTTCGTCTTCGCGGAAAAGCGCTGGCTGAGGACAACCTGGAAAATATCTCCCGCGCGGATGTACTGCTTGGCTTTGCGGACCGCAGCAAGGTATTCCGGGCGGCGAAAATTCGAACGAACACGCAGCTTGGCATCTTTCTTGCGCGATTCCTTGCGCGGGCGCTCGGCCGCGACCGGCTGCTCGAGAAGCTTGCGGGTGCGGCGAATCTCGCGCACCGCGGCGTTGTACCTGGCACGCAGGGTGCCGCCGTTGCCGCCAGTGTAAACATTCCTGACGATCCAGAGGCGATGCTGGACGTGATCGAACGCGATGAGGCCGTGATAGAAGGCCAGCATGGCATCGTACAGGCCGATCTCGTCGCGCAGCCGCTTGGGAAGCCGCTCGATGAGCCGCACCATGTCGTAAGAAAAATAGCCGATCGCCCCGGCCACCAGCGGGGGAAGTCCCGGGACGCGCACGGGCTGAAAGCGTTCGATGCGTTCGCGCAGGAACGAAACCGGATCGCGCTCTTCCCAGACGATGCGGTCCGGGCTTTCCATGACGCACGCACCCGCGTTGTAGCGAAAGATTTCCTCGGGATGGGCGCCGGCAAAGGTGTAGCGGGCGATCTTTTCGCCGCCCTCGACGCTTTCCAGCAAAAAGGAATAGCGCGCGCCCTGCGCGATGCGCAAATAGGCGCTGACCGGCGTAAGCAAATCGGCGGAAAAGACGTCGTACACCGGAATGAGATTGCCTTGCTTAGCGAGACGCTGGAATTCGCGGAAATCCGGGCGGATCACGGCGAACTCCGCCCGCGTTCGTCAGCGCGCAGCGTAGCCAGGACCGCTCTCCGCATGGCGGCTTCCGGAGCGCGACGCCTCATCCAGAGTTCCCATTGGACGATGCCTTGCGCGAGAAACATTTCGACCCCGGAAACCGTGGCGATGCGTTTTTTCACCGCGAGCTTCAAGAGTTGCGTCCTCTCCGGCCGGTAAATGAGGTCCATGACAATCCGACAGTGTAACTCGCCGGGCTCCAGAGGCGAAATTGCGGGGTCAGGGTACATGCCGACTGGCGTGGCATTCAGGATGGCGTCGAACGACTCCGTTTTCAGGGCGCGACGCGGAACGGCTTCGGCGCCAGCGGCCCGGGCCAGTTCGCGTGCCGCGGCGTTGCGGCGCGCGCAGATGCTGACGACGGCTCCGACGCGCGCCAGAGCGAAGGCTGCGGCACGAGCCGAGCCGCCAGCGCCTAAAATCAAGATGCGGCTCTTCGGCAGCGCCAGCTGTTTCTCCAGTGCGTGCAACACGCCGACGTAATCCGTATTGCATCCGTAAAGAGAGCCATCGCGGCGGACCACCACTGTATTTACCGCGCCGATTTCAGCGGACAGGGCGTCGCAATCCTGCAAATGCCGAAGAATGCTCTGCTTGTGCGGCAAAGTAACACTGAAGCCGCGCAAGGCGAAGTCCGGCGCCGCCTTCAGAAAATCGCGCAAATCCTTGACCAGGAATGGCAGGTAGACGGCGTTGATCTTTCGCGCGATGAAGGCGGTGTTGTGGAGAAGGGGAGAAAGCGAGTGCGCGATGGGGTCTCCAATCACGCCAAATACTCGCGTTTGGCGGTTCAGTGCGTGCACGCGATAAAGATGCTTCAATTCCTGGAGCGAAACCTGACCTGGAGCGGTTGCGGAGGACACCGGCGCATAGGCCAGGGCACTGCCTTCGCGCAGAGCGAGGAGGCGCGCCGGCAGGCCAACTTCGCCCATAGGCACGGCAACGCAGTTGCGCGACCTTGCCGCGAAGCGCAGAAGCCGCGCGCTATCCACGATGGTTCGCGCCGCTCCGGCAACCTTGATGGCATCGACCTGGCCGCGCCAGGGAGCCCCGAGCGCGGGGTCCAGCCGAGGCATACGGCGGAAATCGTGGACGGAAAGCAGGATGCGCGGCGGCAAGGAATACTTGCGAATGGAGTTGCGGGGAAGCCTGCGCAAGGTTTCGACTTCGAGGTCGCACCACAAGCACCCGGCTTCAGCGGCCTGCTTCAGCCAACGCAACTGGTCCTGGACGCTGCCTGCCAGCAAGCCTCCGCCCTCGCGACGACGGCAGGTGGCGATCAGCACCGCGCGCCTCGGACGATTGCGCCGCAGCCAAGCGAGAAACCGTCGCCGTTCGGAATCGTTCCTCAGCCAGTCCAGGCGCAGTTCGACGCTGGGCGTTTCACGCAAGGCGTGGCGGAGCTGCTCGGCCGCTTCCCTGGCGGAATCCGCGGCGACGACGGCGCAAATCCGCCCCAGACCAGTGCCAAATAGTCCCATTCGTATCCCTTTGAATGTGTCGAACTGGCGCCTTGCCGCCCGTTTCCCGGCAAATGATTGAAAATACGGCTTGTAGCATGCCGTATCAAAAGTGTAAAGCCGACCCGGCCAATTTGTTGACGCCCAGCCGGGTGCTTGCTACTTTGGCGAATGGAACTTCTTTCGCACGACCCTTCAGGGCGTGATTTCAAGGAGCGTTTTCAATGCGCGCTAATCTAGCTGCCTTGTGCCTGGTTGCCTTCGCAGGCACGGGAGTTTGCTACGGCCAATCGGCTCCGGCGACCCCCGCCGCGACCACGTTGCAGCCGGGCTACACGTCGATCTACTGTTCGGGTTTCTTGAAAGACACGAAGTTGCCGGACGATCTATACGTGATTTCCGGCGAACAGGCTGGCTACAAGATCATCTGGGCACAACCCGAAAACGTGTACATCAATCGCGGGAGCGACCACGGCGTAAGGATCGGCGACCGTTTCATGGTAGTGCGCCAAGCGACGGACCCGGGTCGCATCGAGTGGTTCAAGGGACAAGATAAGCTCGCCAGGGCGATAGGTGTCTTGTATTCCGATGTGGGGCAGTTGCGGGTGGTAAGCGTGCTGCCAAAGACTTCCATAGCGGAAATCATTTTTTCCTGCGACTACGTGGAGCGCGGCGATATCGTGCGACCGTTCGAAGAGCGTCCGATACCGCCGTACAAAGAGGTTGGTCCGTTTGACCATTTCGCTCCCGTAAGCGGAAAGCCGGTGGGGACGGTAGTGACTTCGTCCGCTTTCCAGCAAAGCGAGGGGCAAGGAATGACGGTGTACGTGAACCTGGGCGCGGCGCAGGGGGTGAAAGTGGGCGATTACCTGCGTCTTTTCCGCTACCAGGGAAAGGATATTGAGTACGCACCGCAAACGAAGGGCTACGCCTATCACATATACGGTTTTGGAGGCACTCCGGTGCGGTATGAGTGGAAAGACATTCCGCGCGAAGTGATAGGCGAAGGGATCGTCTTGAACGCCAGCCGGAACGCAGCGACAATCTTCGTGACCTATAGCTCTGTGGAAGTCTTTCCCGGGGACAACGTCGAGATCGAATAGGCTCCTCGCAGCCGCTAAATCGAGGGCCCGCTGAGTCACACTCGGCGGGCCTTTTTTGTGTGGGCGCGCCGCGACGCCGTTAACGCACTTTTTCCTCGCCGGATGAATTGGCGGGCCGGGGCTCGTCCGAAAAAATCTCACAGGTGAAGCCGCAAATGTTTGCGTCCATATCGCGCCAGGAATCCGGCGGCAGTTGCGCCTTGCGGCATGTTTCGGCAAGGAATTGCTCGGCGCTGAGATGGTGCTCGACGGCCACCTGGGGAAGCAGCAGCCCGCGCTGGCGGCCTCGCGAAATAAGCAGGCCGTGACGGCCAATTTCGATTTCTTCGGGGCGTATGGAAAGCGGCGGCGAAAGCAGCGATATTTCAATCTGCAGATCGCTCAATTCGTCGGGACGCACGGCCGGGAAGCGCGGATCTTGCAGGGCGGCGCTCGCCGCGCAGCGTACGACGCTATCCCCCAGCGGTTCCTCGGGCTCCACGACGCCAATGCAGCCGCGCAACCGCTTGCCGATGTGCAGCGTGACGAAGACGGCGTGCCGCTGCAAGAAAATTCCGCCGGCGGGAATGTCCGCCAATATTCTGCCGCGGGACACCGCTTCGGTGACCGATTGGCGCGCCAAGTCAAGCAACGCTTGGCGCTCACTTTCAGAGAGAGACGGCATCTCCGGTTTTCTTGCGGGCTTCCATCATGCGCAGTTTGCGCCGCTGCTTGATGCGGTCGTCGACATGCCCCCAGAAGCGCAGGAAATACTGCGCGGCAGATACCAGCGCGCTGACTACCACCAGCCAGAGCAGCAACAGGGCCAGGGGCTTGAGCGAGGGATGCCGAGCTCCTACGATGAGCACGGCTACGGCGCAGACCTGCAGAACCATCTTGGTCTTGCCGAGCACGGAGGCTTCGATGGTAAAGCCCTCAGCGGAGGCGATGTTGCGCAGGCCGAGCACGGTGAATTCACGGCCGATGATAATAACCACCATCCAGGCGGGAACGAGGTGCATGTCCACCAGGGAAACGAAGGCGGCGGAGATGAGGAGCTTGTCGGCGATGGGGTCGAGCAAGATGCCGAGGGTGGTGACCTGCAGGCGGCGGCGGGCGAAGTAGCCGTCGGCCCAATCGGTGGCGGCGGCCAGCAGTAGAATGGTTACCCCGAAAACCTCGAAGTGCATGTGAAAGCCCCAAAGCTCGACGTTGGGGCTGCGGGTCAGAAGTACGACGATGAGAACGGGAACGAAGAAAATCCGCAGCAACGTGAGTGTATTCGGAAGATTCATCAGGGCTTAGCGTTAGGAAAGCTGTTCTTTGCGGTCCGTAACGAGCCGCGCCTCACTATAGACTTGGCTTGTGCAGGCGTCAACGGGTCGAAAAGCGCGCGGGGAATCCGGGGCGGGTACTTTGTCAGCAATACGCGGCGACGCCGAAGAATACGGGAGTGGAAGCTGGGTTGTAGGGAAGATGCTGCAAACCTGTGCAAATGTTGGCGATGCGGGTTGCGGGACCAGGAGCGGGCAGGCGGGGACCGATGCTTCGGTGCCGCTCGTAAGTTATTGTAAATATTTGCCTTAGAGCAGAGGCTTAACAAAATGGCCGTAAATTTCGCAGATGCTTGGAAATCTCACATTTTGCAGGACTTCCAGTTTCCACAGGAATATCCACAGGCCGCGATGGAAACTGGGACACCAAGGTTGGCCATTCAGCAGCCTTGCTTATTCTCCAAGAAGGAAGTTACTTCGCGTCTAACTCCTTAGTTACCCTCGCGATGCGAGGCGCGGCGTTCAGATCGCGCGCGGGCCACGCAGGACGCGCACCGGCAGGAAAAATAGAGCAGCGAGCAGTGCGAAAACGCCATTCACGGCGATGCCCAGGATGCGGAACGGCAGCGTGATGAGCCAGACGATGGGGAAAAGCGCGACCGCCAGCAGAGCCACGGGCCAGCACAGAATGAACAAGATGCACCAGAGGAAAAATGCGGCCATGTTTGACCCCCTGATAGAGATTACGTATGCGGGGTGGGAGAAGTTCCACCCGCGGCATACTGACTCAAACGCAAGCGCCTGGCAATGGAGGCGGGGACCTCGGCATCCATCGTCATGTGCGAATCTTCCACCGCGGAGTGTAGCACGCGGCCGAGCGCATGAATGAGCGCGAGGGTGCGGCCCTCGGCGAGCGGCAAGCGCAGGGATAAAGTGACCACGGGATCGATCGGCAGGGCGGCATCGATGTGGCGGAGCAGGCCATCGATACCTTGTCCGGTCATGGCGGAGACCAGCACCGGACCGGTCTCGCCGGCGCGCGCCAAAGTGCCGTCTAGAGCTTCGCGCTGCTCGGGGGTGAGCAGGTCGACCTTGTTCAGGACCCGCAGTTTAGGGCGATCCGCAACGCCGAGCTCCTGCAAAATTTTGTCGACCTCCTCGTCCAGTTCCTCATGGTGCGGATTGGAAACATCGCTGACGTGAAGAATCAGAGCCGCTTCCTGCACTTCTTCCAGCGTCGCGCGAAAGGCGGTCAGCAGGCCTTTGGGCAAGTCGCGAATGAAGCCGACGGTATCCGAAACCAGCACGCGGCGATTCGATGGCAGGCGAATGGCGCGGATCGTAGGGTCAAGGGTGGCGAACATGCGCGAGGACACCAGCACTTCGGCGCGGCTGAGCGCGTTGAACAAAGTCGATTTGCCGGCATTGGTGTAGCCAACCAGGGCAATCGTGCCGAGTGGGACGGCGTTGCGCGCTTCGCGGCGCAGGGCGCGCTGCTTGCGCACGTCTTCGATGCTGGCCTGAATTTTGCTGACGCGATCGCGGATGCGACGGCGGTCGGTTTCCAGTTTCTTCTCCCCAGGGCCGCGTACGCCGATGCGGCCAGCTCCTCCACCCGCCCCACCAGCGCCGCCTCCGCCGCTTTTGCCGCCCAGGCGGGACATGGCCGTGCCGTGGCCGGTCAGGCGCGGCAAAAGATAGTTCAACTGCGCGAGCTCGACTTGCAGCTGGCCTTCGCGGCTGCGCGCGTGACGGGCAAAAATGTCCAGAATGAGCTGCGTGCGATCGATGACGCGGCGTTCGGTTGCAGTTTCGATGTTGCGCTGCTGCACCGGCGACAAATTGCCGTCGAAGATGATGAGGGGCGCCTTGTGCGCGGTGGCTTCCGCGCGAATTTCATCGAGCTTGCCGCGGCCGACGAGAGTCGCGGGATCGGCGGACTCGCGCACCTGGTACATGGTCGCAGCGACTTCCGCACCCGCGCTGCGCGCAAGCTCAACCAACTCGGCAAGAGATTCGCGGCCTTGCTCTCCCGCGGGCATGCCTGGCACACGGCGCGCGCGCTTCCATGTGACGCCGACAAGCAGGGCGCGCTCGGAAGACGATGTGGCGTGCTGGGTTTTCATACGTGCGAGAACCGAAGGGTCATGGTGCGGAGCGGGCCGTGCGTGCGAATGGTGACACCGTGTTTAACGTGCGAGGTCCCAAGGACAAATTATACTCTTCTTGCCTCCCCGCCGCGACCGTGCGTGACACCCTGCTCGCGCAACCATTGCAGAGCCTCTTGTTGCAAGAGAGGATCGTCGCCAAAACCTGCGAGCCAGTGCACCGCGGGTTCGCGCCGAAACCAGGTGAGCTGGCGCTTCGCGTAGCGTCGTGTGGCTTGCTGAATCGCGGCACGCGCCTGGTCCATCGTGAGCCGGTGCTGCAAGACTTCGTGCAATTCGCGATAACCGATAAAGTCGAACGGTTTCGCGTCTTCGGGCAACCCGGCATGGAGCAGGGCGCGAACTTCTTCGAGCCAGCCACTTGCGAACATGGCGTCGGTTCTGGCGAGGATTCGCTTGTACAAAGCTTCGCGGGCCGGGGCGAGCCCAACCTTCAACGGGCGCCAACCCTGCAATGGAGCGCGGCCGCTTCGGTGCAGCTCGGTGAGAGGCATCTTGGCGAGCAGGCACACTTCGATGGCGCGAATGAGCTTTTGCTCGTCCGCGGCGGAGATTTTTTGCGCGGCTTGGGCATCGAGGCGCGCCAAAATCCGGTGCAAGTGCCCGGGACCATGCTCCTGCGCGCTTTGCCGCAATCTCTCGCGAAGTTCCTCGGAGCGTTGCGGGACATCCGCGAGGCCTTCGAGGAGCGCGCGCAGATACAGTCCCGTGCCGACGGTGAAAACCGGGAGGCGCGCGCGGTTGCGCAGACCGTCGAGGACCGTGAGGGCCATCTGCCGGTAGCCGCCTGCCGTGGCCGCGTCTTGCGCGCCGAGCACATCAATCAAGTGATGCGGAATGCCGCGGCGCTCGGCAGTCGTAGGCTTTGCCGTGCCGACGTCGAACCCGCGATAGAGCTGCGTCGAATCGCACGCGACTACTTCGCCGCCGAGCTGTTCCGCCAGCCAGATGCCCAGCGCTGATTTTCCCGCAGCCGTGGGACCCACGACGGCGACGAGCGGCAGGCTCGAATTCTGCGAGTTCATCGAACGAGGAGATGACGCGCGCGCACGAACAGAAAGATAAGCACAAACAGCGCGATGAGAATGCTGCCTAAGACCTGTTGACGCGCGGGTTTCACTAGTGCGAGGTATCCGGCTGCAGATTATAGTAGTACGTAAATCGCAGCTCGATATAGGGGCCGCCGAAAGCTGGCGGCAAAGGCTCAAAGGGGTTGGAGGCGCGGATCGAGGAGATGGCCGCGCGATCGAGCGGTTCTTTCCCGGAGCCGAATACCTTTACAGGCTCTCCATCCGGCACGCCACCGTTTTTCATGATTTTGAATTGCAAGGACACCACGCCCTTGTCGCCCAACTCCACCGAGGCCGGCATTACGGCGAACCAATTGCGTTTGACGCTCTGATACACGCGCGCGAGGTAATCGCTGAAGTCGACGCCCTCGGTCGGCGTCAGCATTTCAATGCCTGCACCAACGCTGCCTCGTCCTCCGCCTCCCGGCGCGCCGCGCGTTGGAATTGGCCCACCACCCCCGATAGGACGTGGCGCGTTCATCTTGGCGGCATCGCGCATGGAATCCTCAATTGCACGCCCCGGAGAATTTTTCGGCAGCAGCAGGCTGTTCGGCTTGGGCTGTTCGTCCGGAGTCTCGAGCTTCAGCGGCTGCTTGGGCGCATCTGTTTTCGGCGCCGTGGTGTCTGGCGTGGGCACGACATTGGGTTTTGGCACCGGTGCGCTCGGCAGTTCCTTCACCACGCGCTCCGGCTGTTTTGGAGCAGGCGGTGCCGGCGTTGGCTCCGGCGGCGCTACCTTGCGGATGACGCGCGGGTCCACTTTCACGGTCTCGGTTGGGCGCTCGCGGCGCGCCGTCGGGCGCGCCGTTTCAAAGGCGCCGGGCGGAAGCAGGAGGGTCATTTGCCTGCGCGCGAGATCAAGTTCGTCCTGTGTCTTTGGGCGAGCTGGAAAAACTTTGGGTTCGACGATGATGGCCAGAATCAGCAGGATGTGAAACATCACCGAGGAAATGTTTCTGGCCAGGTCAGACTTGGCGCGGTCTTCGGTGCGCGCCTCGGTCAGAAGATTGACCTGGCCGGTCAGGAAAATATCGGGGTCAACAATTTCGGCCGGAAGAATGTTTTCCGAGGGAGCGATGATTTCCGGCGGCGCCGCGCCCTGCGGGACGGTAATGCGCTCGTCCATGTCCGTGGGCTGCAGTGGCAGGTTGCTGGGCTCCTCAACGGCGAAGTCTTCGCGCCTTATGCCGCGCGGAACGACGGTGCGCGCCGCAATGGACTCCAGCGGTAGAGAGGAAGGGATATTGGTGTGTCCGTCCAAGGGGACAATCGGCAGCATTGCTGGAACGAGCGTGCGTTCATCCAGCGTGGAAGGACGCCGACGCGTCGTAGGAGTGTCCACGGCAGGCGGACGGGCATTGAAGGGAACCAGAAGGCGAGGGATCATTTGTCTGTTTTCTGCGCCGCGGCAAACGCTACCAGTTGGACGCGCTCGCCGTGCTCCTGGATGCTCGCCATAACGCGCGCCGCCAATTCCAGGGCGGCGCGGCCGGCAGTACCGCTGACACGGGGCTCACTGCGCGTGCCCACAGCGTGCACAAAGGATTCCAGCTCGGCCCGCAGCGGCTCGACCGCGGGCGCGGGCAGCTTCTCATACGCGAATTCCGGCTGCGGGGCCGCTCGTTTCGCGGTGACACGCAGGGCATCGCGGCGGGCGTAATCGAGCGAAATGTACTCGTGCTGCTGGAAAAAGCGCACCTTGCGCACGCGCTCGGTCGATACGCGGCTCGCGGTCACATTAGCGACCGCGCCTCCCTCAAATTCCAGGCGGGCATGTGCGATATCGACTTTGTCCGTGAGCACAGGAATTCCGACCGCCTTCACTTCCGTAACCGGCTGCTTCACCAGCGCGAGCAGGATGTCGAGGTCGTGGATCATCAGGTCGTAGATCACGTCGACGTCAAGGCTGCGCGGCGTGAACACACCCAGCCGGTGCACCTCGAAAAAGAGCGGATGATTCAGAATCGGTTCGACGGCCAGCACCGCCGGGTTGAATCGTTCGACGTGGCCGACCTGCAGCAAGCGCCGATGCCGCTTGGCAGCGTCCAGCAGCGCATCCGCCTCCGCTAGAGTCTTCGCCATGGGCTTCTCGACCAGAACGTCGAGGCCCATCTCCAGCAAGCGGCAGCCAATCTCGGCGTGCTCGGCGGTCGGTACGGCAACGCTGACAGCATCGGCCCGGCCGCGCAGTTCGTCGAGAGCATGGAAAGCATGCGTCCGGAATTCGGCGGCCGCAGCTTGCGCGCGCTCAATGTTCTTGTCGAAAACGCCGACGAGTTCGGCGTCCTGGATTTCGCGGTAAACGCGCGCGTGATTCCGCCCGAATTCACCGGTTCCGACAACGGCGACACGTATCTTGCCCGCTTGCGTTGCCGCCGTCATTCCTTGTTCATTCCCGCCGCAGTCTCTTTTGGTTCCGGGGTCGACGCCGCCAGAGGGACCGCCTGGATAGCGATTCCCGCCGCGTCTGCCAACTCAATCAGTTTTGTGCGATCGAACAGCAAGGTTCGTCCGGCGTCCACCGCCAGAGCCGTGACTTGCGCCTTCTTCATGTGTTCGATGGTGGGCAGACCGATGACGGGTACATCGAAGCGCATATCCTGCCCCGGCTTGCTGACCTTCACCACCACAAGCGGCTTGCCGACCGCAATGCGTGCCGCGCGCGCGATGGTTTCGTCCGTGCCTTCCATGGCTTCGACGGCCACGCAGGCGCGATCGGAAATCACCACGGTCTGCCCGATGTCCATGCCGGAAATTTGCCGCGCGACGCCCAGGCCGTACGCAATGTCGGCGGCTTCGCGGGCATCCGGCGCGCGTCGCGTCAGAACCCCAGCTTCCGGCACCAGCGGCTTCAGAAACAGTGTCGAATCCACCAGGCGTATCCCTTCGTCTTCCAAGACGCGGGCTACCGCTCCAATCAGCGCGTCCGTATTTTTGCGCGGCAGGGCAAACAGCAGCTTGGCCAGCTTCCAGTCCGGCCGGATGGAGCTGAAGATTTTGTTGTGCTTCACTTGCCCGGCCATCACCGCTTGCGTCACGCCTTCCTGATGCATCAAGTCGATCGCTTTGCTCAACTCTCCGAGGCTCACCCAGTGCAGCCGTTTCGCGGAGCGCTCCAGCTCCGGCGCGGCTTCTTCCTTCAGCGCGATCACCGCCATCTCGATGCCCTGGCTGCGCGCGCCTTCGAGCACGAGAAACGGAAACCGCCCGTTGCCCGCGATCAGGCCCCATCCTGCCGTGCTGGTCTCCGCGTTGCCCATGATTGCGTATCGACTCTCGCTATTTCACGATTCCACGTTCCGCCGTCTCGATGAAACGAATCAGCTCTCGCACGTCTTCGGAATCGCCCAGCGATTTGCGCATTTCGGCCAGTGCCTGGCTGGTGTTCATCTTCGAGCGCAGCAGCAAACGAAACGCGCGCGCCAGAACCTTCAGGCGCTCCTCCGAGAATCCCTTACGCTCCAGCCCGATGGTGTTGACGCCGTAGCTCTTCGTTTCGCGCTCCGTCACCACGCGCGAAAACGGC
>Ga0210409_10003220_pt1 | contig 18579 bp, 12 predicted proteins | sample IncBWH17MmetaG_FD_161649 | JGI IMG/M metagenome (GOLD analysis project Ga0210409, IMG submission 161649) | Forest soil microbial communities from Barre Woods Harvard Forest LTER site, Petersham, Massachusetts, United States - Inc-BW-H-17-M | ecosystem: Environmental > Terrestrial > Soil >... | reverse complement strand
CACGCCCGTCGCGCTCGGCACGCTCGCGCTCGCGGCCGGCAACTCCGCCGCCTCGGTCGCCGCTTCAGTGCAACCCTCAAGCGCCGGCAAGTACGATCGCGGCGAGCTCATGCTGAGCCAGAATGGCCAGCTAATTGCGAGCGCGCCGCTCGATGCCGCGCTCAAGGCCGGCGGCGGCACGGTGCAACTCGCCGGCGTCCCCGGGGGGACGCCGGGCAGCGTTTACTACCTCACGGTGCGGGCGTGGAACTCGAGTGACCCCGCCGGAACGCTGACGCGCCAGTGGTACTCGGAAGCGCTCGACCTGCGAAGCGCCGGCAGCGCGAACGTGTCGCTCACCATCGACTAGACTGGCTTCGATCGGCCCGGCGCGCCGCGCGCAGGAAGCCGCGCGCTCCGGTACACTAGCCGGTTTTTGGGGGTCTTGAGACCCCACTAAGTCACCGGAATCGCGGAACGCTCGCCCGCCGCGCGTCTCTAAGAACGGACGCGGCACTGCGGCGCCGCCTGAGATTCTTGAAGGGGATAAGCCTGATGACAGCCGTTCGTGCCCGCCTGATGAGGCGGCTCCTGTGGACCTCGTGCGCCCTGGGTGTGGGCGTCATCGCGCTCCTCACGAGCTGCGGCGGCTACAGCAGCAACGTCAGCTACGGCACCGCGGTCGTCACCATGAGTGACGTCAGCGGAGATTTCACCAGCTACATCGTCAACGTGGACGCGATCACCCTCACCCGTAGCGACGGCGTGATCGTCCAGCCGCTCGCAACGCCCGAGACGGTCGACCTGGTGAAGCTGCACGACCTCACCGAGCTGGTCGAGGCGCCCGCAGTGCCGGTCGGTACCTATACCTCCCTCGCCCTGACGCTGGACTTCACCGCGCCCCTCATCGCGGTCAACGTCAACGGGCAAATCACGACCGCCGCACCGCTCGATGCCTCCGGCAACGCGATGACGAGCTCGGCCCTCACCGTAACTTTCGACCCGAGCAACCAGCTGGTCATCAAGGCCGGCCAGTGCGTGCGGCTCGCCATCGACATCAACCTCGCGGCCTCCAACACCATCAACTTCAGCGCTTCGCCGCTTTCAGTCACGGTGCAGCCCTTCATCACCGCAAGCGCGGCGCCGCTGGATCAAACGGTGATGCGGGCGCGCGGCATCCTGGTCATCGCGCAGCCCGCGAGCAGCGATTACGTCGTCAACATGCGTCCGTTCGGCGACCGGGTGTCGGCGCTCGGCGCGCTGACGGTCAATACCAGCGACTCCACCTACTTCAACCTGAACGGCGTCGCCTACACGGGAGCGGCGGGACTTGCGGCGATGCAGAAGCTGCAGCTCAACACCCCGGTGGAGGCCTACGGCACCCTGGGGAGCCTCGCGACCATCACGCCGACTTTCAACGCAACCGCGGTGTACGCCGGTGCGAGTCTCGAGAGCCCGCTGGCTGACTACCTGACCGGCACCGTGAGCGCGGTGAGCGCTGGCACGCTCATGCTGCACGGCGCGAGTTACCTCCCGCGCAACGGCTACGGCTCGACCATCTTCCCCGCCTACCTCCCGAGCGTCCCGGTCACCGTTAGCTCGGGCACCATCGTGAGCGAGGACGGGGTCGCCGCGAGCGGGCTCACCACGCAGTCGATCTCCGTGGGCCAGCGGATCAACGTCGCCGGACAAGGCGGCATCGACAGTAATAACAATCTCAAGATGGATGCCACCCAGGGCCTGGTGCGGCTGCAGCCCACCCCGGTGTGGGGCACGCTCAATTCCGCCGTCCCCGGCAGCATGTCGCTCAAAGTGCTCTCGTTCAGCGACTTCGAGCCGACGGCCCTCAACTTCGCCGGCACCGGCACCGCGGCCGCCAACGACGCCGTCCCAGCCAGCTACGCCGTCAACACCGGCGCGCTCGATGAGAGCGCCACGCCGCCGGGCACGCTGCTCAAGATGTACGGGATCGTGACGCCCTTCGGCTCGGCCCCGCCCGACTTCAACGCCACGGCGGTAACACCCGGCACCGCCACGCCGCAGACGCTCGTGGTGGAGTGGGGCAACGGCGGGAGCACCGCCCCGTTCTCGAGCGCCAGCAGCACCGGGCTGGTGGTCAGCCTCGCCGACCCGAACTTGAGCAGCACGATCCGTTACATCAGCACCGGTCCGACCCGGACCGACCTGACGACCCTGCCGGCGAGTCCCATGATCGTGTTCGCCTCGGGTGCGGCGCTCACGCTCGGAGTCGGCAACGCCACCGCGATCGACGTCTTCAACAGCGCCGGCGGTTTCGCCAGCCAGCTCTCGACTACGCTCAACGGCACCAAGCATGTTTACCGGCTGGTGTGCGTCGGTCAGTATACGAGCGCGACCAACACCTTCACCGCGACCCAGGTTGCCGTTAACCTTCACGGCTAGCCGCGTCACGTAAAGCGGATGCGCACATGCCCTGGAAACGGCGCCCTTACACCGGCGGTACGCTCGAGCGCGCACTCAACATCGCGGACCTGCGCGAGCTCGCGCGCCGCCGGGTACCGGGTCTGGCGTTCGAGTACCTCGAGGGGGGCGCGGAGGACGAGAGCACCCTGCGCGCCAACCGAGTGGCCTTCGAGCAGCTGCGCCTTCTGCCGCAGACGCTGATCGACACCTCGCGCCGGCAGCTGCGCAGCACGATCCTCGGGGCGCCGGCCGAAGCGCCGCTCATCATCGCGCCGACCGGGCTCAACAACATGCTGCACCCCGACGGCGACCTGGCGCTGGCGCGCACGGCCGCCCGGCGCGGGATTCCCTTCACGCTGAGCTCGCTCTCGACGACGCGTCTCGAGGAGGTTGCGGCGCGCGCCGGCGGCCGGCTGTGGATGCAGCTCTACGTCCTCAAGGACCGCGCCCTCGCGCGCGACCTGATGCAGCGCGCCGCGGCCGCGGGCTTCGAGGCACTGGTGTTCACCACGGACGCCAACGTGTTCGGCAGCCGCGAATGGGACCAGCGCAACTTCACCGCACCGGGCAGACCCACGGTGCGCGCCGCGCTCGACATGCTGCGCCACCCGCGCTGGCTGTACGAGGTGCTGGTGCGCCACGGCATCCCGCGCTTCCGCAACGTCGAGTCCTTCCTGCCGCCCGGCAAGGCCAGCGCGATGGGTGGCAGCACCGTTCTGCCGGGATTGTTCGCGGCGACCATTACCTGGGACGACATCGCATGGATCCGGCAGTTCTGGCGCGGCAGGCTCCTCATCAAGGGGGTGCTGACCGCCGGCGATGCCGAGCGCGCCATCGCCCTCGGCTGTGACGGGATCGTGCTCAGCAACCACGGCGGTCGGCAGCTCGATTACTGCGTGGCGGCGATCGAGGTGCTGCCCGAGGTCGCCGCCGCCGTGGGCGGTCGCATGCCGATCATCATCGACGGCGGCTTCCGCCGCGGCACCGACATCGTCAAGGCGCTGGCGCTAGGCGCTCAGGCGGTGATGCTCGGGCGCGCGACGCTCTACGGCCTCGGCGCCGGGGGCGAAGCGGGCGTGGCGCGCGCCCTCGATATGCTCTTTACCGAAACCGACCGGGTGCTCGGCATGCTGGGGTGCAACTCGGTGAGCGAGCTCAACCCTCGGCACGTGCGCCGGGTCTGACCGCGGATCCCTTCAGCGCTCCGGCGACTTCAGGAGCTCGACCAGATCGTCCTTCCACAGCGCCGCCACGCTGTGCGATCCGTGGCCACGCGTGCGCTCGCTGTAGGGGATCACGATGGCGCGGCCGTGCGGGACGCGCTTGATCTCGCGCTCGAGGATGCCGAGCTCCGGCGGGTTAATCAGATCATCCGCGGAGTTGATCGCCAGCAGCGGCGCCTGGATCTTCTCGAGCGCAGGCCCTGGATCGTAGTCGAATGAAGCCGAGACCGCGTACAGGTAGTCGTTGGCGTCGTTGCTCTTGAGCTGCGCCTCCACGTAGGTGTCGATCGCGTGGTCCGCCTGCGCGAGCGTCGGGGCTTCCTCCTGGCGCCGCGGCGGGTTGCTGCTCATGAGCCACAGCAGCTCGACGGCGGTGCGAAGCGAGGGGGGCTCGGTTTGGTACTCGCCGCCCTGCCAGGCCGGATCGTTGCGGATCGCGTCGATCACGACGCGCCGCCAGACCCGGTTGCGGCCCGAGATCTGCGTCGGCAGGCTCGCGAGCGGCATCAGCGTATCCATGAACTCGGGGTGCTGCTCGCCCCACAGCCAGGTGTGCATGCCACCCATGGAGGTGCCCATCACGAGTCGGGCGTGATTCACCTTCAGTCCCTGCGTCAGCAGCAGATACTCAGCCCGCACCATGTCGTTGTAGCCATAGTGCGGAAAGCGCGCGTGCAGGCCGTCGCTCGGCTTAAGTGACTTGCCGTGGCCGATGCCGTCCGGCAGCACGATGAAGTAACGCTGCGCATCGAGCGGCTGGCCCGCCCCGAAGAGCTCGCCGGCGAACTCGGGGCGGATCAGTGCGCCGCCCGAGCCGGTAGTGCCGTGCATGATGAGCACGGCGTTGCGCACCACTCCCTTCACATCGGTACGCGGCGTGCCAAAGGCGTGGTAGTGGATGCGCAGCTCGGGGAGCGACTCCCCGGATGCGAACTTGAAGTTCCTGATGACGTAATCGCCCTCGGCGGGTGGCGGGTAATCTGCGGCCGCCGCCTGCAGAGCGAAGAGCAGCGCGCCGGCCAGGCTCACCGCGGTGCGCATCCTTATGCTCACGTGGCGGCCCCTCCCTTGAGACGGCTCGCCACCCACTCGTCGATCACGCGCTCGAGCACCGCAAGCGGCATGGGCGCGGCTGAGAGTCCGGCGTCGTGAAAGTCGCGAATGTCGAATTTCGAGCCGAGCTTGGCGCGCGCATCGGCGCGCAGCTTCAGCCAGCGGGTCTGACCGACCTTGTAGCTGGCCGCCTGACCCGGCCAGGTGCAGTAGCGCTCCACTTCGGTTGTCATACTGCTGCGAACCTCGCCGGTGGTCTCCACCATGTAGTCGATCGCGCGCTCGCGGTTCCAGCCCCTGGCGTGCAAGCCGGTATCGACGACGCAGCGCGCCGCGCGAAACAGCAGCGATTGCAGCATCCCGAGCCGGCCGAGGGGGTCCGAGTCGTACATTCCCATCTCATCGCACAGCTGCTCGGCGTACACCGCCCAGCCCTCGGTGTTGGCCGAGAAGCCGCCGCCAGCCTTGCGGATCAGCGGCAGCTGCGGCATCTCCAGCACCAGCGCCAGCTGGAAGTGATGGCCGGGCTCGGACTCGTGATAGACAAGCGTCGGCAGTCTCCAGCGCGCCCGCTCGCTGGTGTCGCGCAGATTGATGTTGAAGACCCCGGGGCGCGAGCCATCGAGCGTGGGCCGCTCGTAGTAGCCGCCCGGCGCCCCGGCTTCCGTGTAGGCGGGCACGCGGCGAATCTCCACCGGCGCCTTCGGTCTGATGCGGAAGTACTTCGGCAGCTGCGGCTGCAGCTGCTTGATGAGGCCGTTGCAGTACTCGAGGATCTGCTGTCGCCCCTCGTCGGTGTTCGGATAGAGATACTTGGGATCCTTGCCGAGAGCCTGGGCGCGCTCGGCCACGGTCCCGGTCGTGAGCCCCTGGGCCTTGAGGATCACCTCCATCTGCGCGGTGAGATCCTTCGCCTGACTCAACCCCAGCTCATGGACCTCGTCCGCTGTCATGTCGGTGGTCGTGCCCTCCCGCAGCGCCACCTCGTAGAGCTCATGACCCTGCGGCAGGTGGCCGACGCCGGCCTCGTGCTGCGCCCGAGGCCGCAGCTCATTGAGCGCCGCGGCCTGACGATCGAGCGCCGGGTAGACCTCCCCCGCCACGATGCGCGCGGCATCCGCGCCCCAGTCCCCGCCGAGCCCGAGCTTCTTCGTGCGCGTCGCGACCGAGGTCGAGAGGATCGAGTCGGCGGGAGCGGCGCTGCGCAGGATCTTCATCTGCTCGAGCGTGTGGTCGACAATGAAGTCCGGCGGGATCACCTTGAGACCCGCGTCGTGGCGCACGCGCTCGGTCTCCTGGTCAAGCACGACCGCAAAAGCCTTGAGCCGTGCGAGATAGGCGTCCGCATCCTCCTTGTTCGTAATGCGGTGCTGGCGGTCGAGGAAGGTGGGCACGATCTGGTAGGCGCCGGTCAGCTGGCTCACCACGTACGGCCGCACGCCCTCGCCGTACTCAAAGGGCGCGTAGCGCTCGGCGGTCACCAGCTGGAACATCACGGTGTCGTAATTGGCGCGGTCCGCACCGGTCACCGAGTTGCGGTCGAACGCAGTGAGGCGTTTCAGCTGTGAGGCGCTCTCGCGCTTGTCCTCCCGGACACCGGCGAGCGACTGGTCGCTGAATTTGGCCTTGGCCCAGGCGTACTTGCCGGTGTCGAGCCCCAGGCTCGTCAGCAGCAGTGGGCGGCGGCTCAAGCGCTCGTCCATGAAGACATCGAACAGCGCATTGAGACGCTCGCTGGGCGAGCCCGCGCTGTCGGCCTGCGCGGCGGGGCGATGCGGGCGAGCGCGACGGCCACCGAGGCGGCAATCACCGAGCCCGCCGCCGTGAGGAATTGCCGGCGATCGGTCACGACCACACTCCTTGCGCAGCCCTCAGGGCATGCACCGTGCACGAAACCCTCGCAAGCGGCCGCGCGGCCGCCCTGCTTCACGCGGCGAGCGTGCCCTTCTGCTTGGCGGAGTGGGTCGCGATCAGATCCATAAGGCCCGGCGAGAGGCAGTCGTACGACTCGAGCTTCAGCTCCTTCAGGCGCGCGCGCACCTCGCCCATCTTCGAGGGCGGGAAGCCCGACTCGATGATCGAGGAGACGAAGGCGGCAAATTCCGGTGCGGACCAGCCGCTGTCCTTCGAGAGCTCGGTGTGCACGAAGTCAAAGCCGTAGAAAGGATGGTTCTTGTTCTCGATGCGGCCGTACATATGCGCTCCGCAGCTGGTGCAGGCGTAGCGCTGGATCGGCGCTTTCTCGTCGACGATCTTCAGCTTGTTGCCGTTAGCGGTAACGGCGAGCTTGTCGCGTCCGATCACCGCGACTATGGAGAACAACGCGCCCTGCGGCTTCCAGCACTTGGTGCAGCCGCATACGTGGTTGAAGGCGGTGTTGCCCTTCAGCGTGATGGTCACCGGTGCGGAGGTGCACAGGCAGGTGAGCGTCCCGCCGGCGAAATCGGTCTTGCCGGGTTTCACGCCGCCATCGACGGCCGGATGAATCTTGGTAGCCATGAGCGTCTCCTGCGTTCGCGATTGTGGGTTTGCGGGCGGCGGGCAGCCGTCGCGCTGCCTGCGCGCGCCGTCAGAACGTGACCACCGAGCGGATCGACTCGCCCCGGTGCATGAGATCGAAGGCGTCGTTGATCTTCTCGAGCGGCATCACATGAGTAATCAGGTCGTCGATGTTGATCTTCTTGTCCATGTACCAGTCGACAATCCTCGGCACATCGCTGCGTCCGCGGGCGCCGCCGAACGCCGTGCCCTTCCACACGCGCCCGGTGACCAGCTGGAACGGCCGCGTCTTGATTTCCTGTCCGGCGCCGGCGACGCCGATGATCACCGACACGCCCCAGCCGCGGTGACAGCACTCGAGCGCCTGGCGCATGAGATCGACGTTGCCCACGCACTCGAAGCTGTAGTCGGCGCCACCGTCGGTGAGGCTCACGAGATGCTGGACCAGATCCGCGCCCACCTCCTTGGGGTTCACGAAGTGCGTCATGCCGAAGCGCTCGGCGAGTGCCTTGCGGCGCTGGTTGATATCCACGCCGATGATCTTGTTCGCGCCGACCAGGCGCAGCCCCTGAATGACGTTGAGCCCGATGCCGCCCAGGCCAAACACCACGGCGTTCGCCCCGGCCTCGACCTTGGCGGTGTTGATGACGGCACCGATGCCGGTCGTAACCCCGCAGCCGATATAGCAGACCTTCTCGAAAGGTGCGTCCTCGCGGATCTTCGCGACCGCGATCTCCGGCAGCACCGTGTAATTGGAAAAGGTGGAGCAGCCCATGTAGTGATGCACCATCTGGCTGCCGAGCGAGAAGCGGCTGGTGCCATCGGGCATCACGCCCTTGCCCTGGGTCGCGCGGATCGCGGTGCACAGATTGGTCTTGCGCGACAGGCACGACTTGCACTGCCGGCACTCGGGCGTGTAGAGGGGGATCACGTGGTCGCCCTTCTTGACCGAGGTCACGCCCGGGCCCACGTCGAGCACGACACCCGCGCCCTCGTGCCCGAAGATGACCGGGAACAAGCCCTCAGGATCCGCGCCCGAGCGCGTGAACTCGTCGGTGTGGCACACGCCGCTCGCCCGGATCTCCACCAGTACTTCGCCGGCCTTAGGGCCTCCGAGTTCCACCGCCACCACTTCCAGCGGCTTGCCGGCAGCGTACGCAATCGCAGCCTTGGTCTTCATGCCAGGTCCCCGTCTCTCGATGACGCGCGCAGCGAGCGTGTGAGTGTACGCGCCTGGTGCGCGAATGCCATTAACGGCTTGTCAGGAAGCGACCTCCCTGAGCGACAATGGCGCTCTTTGAACAATTGATGCGTGAGGGGCCCATGGCAGACACCGTATTCGGCAAGATCGTCCGCGGCCAGATTCCCTGCCACAAGGTCTACGAGGACGATGAGGTCCTGGCGTTCCTCGATATCAACCCTTTGAGCACAGGGCACACGCTCGTCATCCCCAAGGAGCCTGCCGAGACCATGGATCGGCTGTCGGACGAGGCGGCGGCGGCCCTGGGGCGCGTGCTGCCGCGCATCTGCCGCGCGGTGATCGCGGCCACCGGGGTTCGCGAGTACAACGTCCTCGAGAACAACGGCACGGGTGCGCACCAGGCGATCCCGCATGTGCATTTTCACATCATCCCCAAGCCCAACACGCGCGAGGGCTTAGGGATTGGCTGGCCGATGAAGAGCCTCGATTCGGCGGCGGGCACCGCGCTCGCCGCGAAGATCGCCGCCGCGATTTCCTGAAACTCGGACTTTGCCCAGCGGGCGCGCCTCGCCCGAAAGCGCTCGCCCCGAAGGCGAGTCCGATGTTCGCGGCTCAGCTGAAGCGTCCGGCGTTTCACTGGAACTACGCCCGCACTCATCGTGTGGAAGCGGTCCCGGGGCTTGGAGCCGTCATCCACCTCAACGATTAGTGCGCCATCATGCTGTTCGTGATCATCCCGATCCTGGGCTGCGCCCTGGAAAAGCCGCAGGTCCGCGGCGACCTCTTCGAGCACATGCACGATCCCCTCGACTCCGATCAGGGGCCTTGACAAGCCGATCGAGCCTGCTCGAGCGCGGGAATCTCCTATTAATGGGATTCCCGGCTATTGCTGCCCCGGGGATGCGCTTGTAGAATGCGCGCCCTCCTGGTGCGGGGTGGAGCAGTCTGGCAGCTCGTCGGGCTCATAACCCGAAGGTCGCAGGTTCAAATCCTGCCCCCGCTACCAAAATAAAGCACTTTAATTCAATAACTTATAAGAGCAGATCCGCTACCGTTAATTCGCGGACGAATCCGCTGTACTAAACGGTTCGTTCTCCCACGCAGTTGCGTAGTCCAGAGCGAAAGACTGTTCGGCTGTTGACTCCTGAGACGCGATCAACGCCGCCGGATGGCGTCCGTTGCGTTGAGCCAACCCAAACCCTCTCCGAGCTTTCGGCATTTCCATACTTCCACACGCGGCATCTGATCGACCTCTTCTCGAACAATCACCAGCGTCCCGTGGGAAGACGACTCCGACCGGTAAGCGAGCGTCGTCTCTCGCACCTTCGGCGCCTGCAAAAAAGCCATGAGCATAGAGACCAACGGATTACTAGTCCTGTAAATCGCGCGCTAACTTCGTGTCAGTGCCCGAGTTGTAACCTTGCTCCGTGCAAATTCCGTGCAACGCGCAGGTCACTGCACAGCAGCCTTGGCTGTCTCTGGCCGTTGCAATCGAGCACCTCAGGGGATCCGGAACCACTGACCACCGTCTAGATCAGACGACGTAATCCAGATGACACAGACGCAAAGTGTCTAATACAACGAATAAAAGCCAATTGCTCGCTGAGCAAGGCTTGGAGTAGTTCGGGCTCATTCAGGTACCACCATGCAGAGCAGCAACCTTGATGGTCGGGACTCTTACCTCGCCATGAGACTCGACGCCATCGATTCCCATCTGCGTCAGCAGCTGCGCCATGGTCAGTGGCTTTGAGAATAGCCAACCCTGACAGCATTGAACGCCCTGCTCGCGCAAAAACTCCGCCTGCACCGTGGTCTCCACGCCTTCGGCGATCATGTGCATATTCAGCGATTTGGCCATCCCGATGATGTGCCTCACGACTTCGCTCGTGACCGCCTCAGTGCCGATGCTGTCGACGAAGGTCTTGTCGATTTTCAGGCAATCGAGCTCAAGGTTTTGCAGATACGACAAGCTCGAATACCCGGTGCCGAAGTCGTCGATCGCCACCCTGATGCCCAAGGCACGCAACAGCCGGATATTTCTGCGGCTCGCCTCCACGTTCATGAAGACCCGCTCAGTCGCCTCGACACGCAGATTACGCGCCTCAACCCCCATCCTTTGAATCAATCCGCGTAGCCGATCGACGACGTCAGGCCGGCAGATGTCCTCCGCCGACAAGTTCAGCGCAATGTAGAAATCGGGTCGGGCGCGCAGCAATTTAGCGGCATCCCGCTCGATGTTGCGGAACACGGCGTCGGTGAGCTTCGGCATCAACTGGGTCTGTTCCGCAACCGGGATGAAGACGTCCGGTGGGATCTGTTCGCCATTGGGCCTGCGCCAGCGTAGCAGTGCCTCGACTCCCGTCCACTCGCCGGATTGCAGGTTCACGATCGGCTGATAGACCAGGAACAGCTCGCGCTTCCTGATGGCGTTCTTGAGCAGGCTTCGCGTCGACAGCCGAAAGCGCGCCACGCGCACCACCACCACTGTGAGCAACACCGCGGCCGCTAACCCGATCGGCAGGAGCAGCAGGACGATGTGGCGTTGACCCTCCTCAATCCTGCCTTGTCCGATCGCGGCAATGGCAGCGTAGTCGCGCACCGCGGAGCGGTGCCACACCACGAGGTTCATACCATCGTCGAATGTGCCACTGCTGGAGCTGTCGATCCGCCGCAGCCAATCCGGATGGAACCCGCCGCGCTGAGCCAGAACGGTGCCCTGGGATACGTTTACGAGCGCAACGATGAGGTTGCTCTCCTCCGGGATGAAGTCTATCGGCAGCGATTGACTGACCAGCGCGGCATAGCCACTCTTCGGATCGACGACGATGAGGAGTCCGGCGTCGGGAGCCAGAGGATGCCGTACTCCTACTCGCAGCAAGTAGCCGTATGCGCTGACATAGCTCGGTGGACCGATGGCGACCACCTGGCGGCCGAACGACGAGCAGGTCAGCTCATTGCCCCTCACGTAGCCGACATCAATCAGCCGATTCGATCGGATGACCAGTGCGCGCATGTGAGCAATGCTGCTATCTGAGCACGGATCTATTGCGTGCGTCGCCCGCAAGTCGGCCAGCGCCATCCCGACCTGATCGGTGATCCGGTCGCTGTTCTGTACGATGTTGGCGGCGATGGCCGCCGCATGTCGCTGCTCGTTCAGTAGCGATTGATAGTCAGCGAGGCGAATCGCCGCCACGATCGGCAGCGTGATCGCGACGGCCGCCAGTCCATACAGCAGAAAGAGCCAGAGCTTCTCGCGTTGCACGCCTCAATCCTTGATCGACGTCGATCGCAATCTGGCCGCCCCCGGGACGCTGCTGTTCCGCCGCCATGGGCCTCACCGATTCCTCGGCGCACAGTTCCATTGAACAGGTCTTGGCTGGACTAGAATCTCATCGGCGCGCTCAGCTAGATCCTGAATCGAAGCGGGTAAAAAAAGGTTCCTGGAGCGCGTCCGACAGGCAAAAACGTGACCTAGTACCGCAGCGATGGTTTGGATTGCAATGACCGAGGGTGGTTGCCGGCATCGGGGATATCCCCCGTTGCGGTCGGGATGACTGGGTAGTGTCGGGGCGCGGCAGGGATTTGCCGCGGTGATCGCGGGGTCAGACCACAGCAAACACTAGCGCAGGAGCGGTCGGCGCGCCCCGACCAAATGCACAAACCGCGAAAGTCCGTTGGTCCCTGCGTGTCGCCCGCGATTCCCCAACAATATGATGGATGTTAGTGGAAGACGTCGGAGCGTCACCAAGCATTCTGCCAGGGTCCGCCCGGCACCCGTACGCACTTGATCGCCTGAACGCGTCGGCGATAGCGTTGGAAACGCTATACACGCGCCCCGCCTCCCCCGCGCACCTGATCGCCGCGGATCAGGATTGCCACGAATGCCACCGCGGCCGCGACCGACAACCAGGCGCCGGGCATGGCGCGGTTGCCGGTTGCATGGATCAGGAACGTGACTATGACGGGCGTCGAGCCACCTATGGTGGTCGCGAGGCTGTAGGCCACCGAAAATCCGGCCGTGCGAACGGCCACCGGCACGATCTCGGTGAGATAGACGACCATGGCGCCGTTATAGCCGGCAAACAGGAACGACAGCCAGAGCTCGACGCAGAGCAGTTTGCTGAAACTGGGTGCCGCCGCCAGCCACGCCATCGCCGGATAGGCGGTGAGCACTGCCGTCGCCGCGAAGGCGATCAGCACCGGGCGGCGTCCGATCCGATCCGACAGCGAGCCCATGACGGGCAGCCAGAACAGATTCGACAACCCCACGCACAGGGTTACCAGGAGCGCATCGCTCTGCGTGAGCTTGAGAATCTCCTTGCCGAACGTCGGCGTGTACGCCGTGATGGTGTAGAACGAAACGCTGGTCATCAGCACCATCGCCACGCCGCTCACGATGATCCGCCAGTGAGCCAACACGCCCGCGTACACTTCGGATGGCGTCGGATGATGGCGGCGGGCGGCGAATTCCGCGGTCTCCTCGAGGGTTCGCCGGATCATGTAGATGAACGGGATGATCATGCAGCCGATGAGCAGCGGGATACGCCACCCCCATGCGTACAGCTCCTCGGGAGCCAGCAGATTCGACAGGGCGTAACCGAGTACGCCGGCAAAGACGACGGCGACCTGTTGGCTGCCTGACTGCCAGGACACGTAAAAGCCCTTGTGTCCCGGTGTGGCGATTTCGGATAGGTACACGGAGACCCCGCCGAGCTCGACCCCGGCGGAGAAGCCCTGGCACAGGCGGCCCAGGACCACCAGGATGGGCGCGAACAATCCGATCGTCTCGTACCCCGGCACGAGCGCGATCGTCAGCGTGCCGACCGACATCAGTGCCAGGGTCACGAGCAGCCCCCGGCGCCGGCCGATGTGGTCGATGTAAGCGCCGAGAAATATGGCTCCCAGGGGCCGGACCAGGAAACCCACGGCGAACGTCGCCAGGGACAACATCAGCGACGCGAAGGCGCTCTGCGCGGGAAAGTAGGCACGGCCGATCGCCGCGCTGAAATAGCCGAAAATCATGAAGTCGTACATTTCCAGGAAGTTGCCGCTAGCAACGCGGAACACGGTTCTGATTTTTTTTCTGCGTTCGGCTGGCGCCAGCATCTTGCATTCCCCTGGCGAGGCACTGCGTCCGGCCGGATGACGCCCGGCGCGGCTCGCGCGCCGCCAGCTTAGCGAGTGTGAACGCAGCTAGCGACTGTTCACGCGCATGAGTGCATGCAAGAATGCCCTGGTCGCTTAGGTCATCACGCTTTGGGCGCGATCATGGGGGAGTGGTCATGCCAGACATCGTGGTCGGAACGGCACGTGCCGGCGTAGCACGCCTTGTAGTCAGCCTCGCGAAGCGCTGCCGATTCGCGCTTCCCGGTGCGTATCTCGCGACTGTGCTCGGGGTCTGCAACCCGCCCGTCGTTTACGGCGCCGAGGCTGAAGAGCCTGTCGTCGAGGTCGTCGTCACCGGGACGCGGCTGGGGTCGGCGAACACCTCGAGTCCCAGTCCGATCGTGGTGCTCGACAACGAAGAGCTGCTGCACCAGGGCACACCGCGTGCTGAGGATCTGCTCAACAGCCTTCCGCAGGTGAACTCGGGCCTGACACTCGGCGCCAACGGCGCCTCGGTGGCACCGCTGACCGGTACCGCGACCGCTGATCTGCGCGGTATCGGCGCTTTCCGCACGTTGGTCCTGATCAACGGCAGGCGGACGGCACCCGGCGACCCGATCAATCCGTCGGCCGACCTGAACACTGTGCCGAGCACGCTGGTGAAGCGCGTCGAAGTGCTGACCGGCGGCGCCTCGGCCATTTACGGATCGGACGCCGTATCGGGCGTGGTCAATTTCATCCTCGATACGAACTTCACGGGATTCAAGCTCGACGTCGAAGGCGCCATCAACCGCGGCAGCAACGACCGTACTGACCTGCAGGCCATCGAGCGCGCAAGCGGGGTGATGCCCCGGACCGGCACGGTCTACGACGGCGGGACGCAGGACGTGTCGGCGGTGTTCGGTAAGGACTTGTTGGGCGGAAGGGCACACGTGACTGCCTACGCGGGTTTTCGGCACACGCACGCCGTTGCCGGAGCGAGCCGCGACTTCAGCGGCTGCACCCTGACGGAAACTGGCCCTTCATTCCAGTGCCTGCTCGATGGCACGACGGCGGCGGGACAGTTCGTGCCGCCCAACGGCGGAAGCCCACTGACGCTCGACACGGTGAATGGCCACGCCTTCCGGCCACTGGTGCCCCCCGCTGACCTGTTCAATCCGGCGCCGTATCAGACTCTGCAGCGCCCCGACGAGCGTTATACCGCGGGCCTGTTCGGAAACTACAAATTCAACGATGCCGCCACCCTCTACACCGAGGCGCAGTTCATGTACGACCGGACCGACGTGCTGTACGAACCCACGGGGACGACTTCGACCAACTCCGCGCTGAGTGTCTTCGGCATCAACTGCAATAACCCGCTGCTTTCCGCGAGTGAAGTCAACGATCTTTGCACCAGCAACGGTCTTTTACCGACCGATACCGCGCAGGTCGGTCTCGGCCGGCGCAACGTGGAAGGCGGACAGCGTACGGACGAGTTTAGACACGAGTCCTACCGCGTCGTGCTCGGAGTGAGGGGCGGCATCAGCGAGCCGTGGTCGTACGATGCCAGTGTGACTTATGGGCGGGTTAACGGGCGCGAGACCTTGTCGAACGACTTCTCGGTTTCGAATCTTACGAATGCGCTCAACGTAGTGAACGTGAACGGAGTGCCGACCTGCCAATCCGTCGTCAACGGCACTGACCCGGCCTGCGTCCCGTACAACATCTTTGCCGTGGGCGGGGTGACACCGGCCGCCCTCACTTACATCACCGAAGGCGGCCAGCAATCGGGCTACGCGCAGCGCACGATCGCCACCGGGTTGCTGACCGGCGACCTGACCCACTACGGGATCGTGAGCCCGCTCGCGCACACCGGAGTCAGCATGGCTGCCGGAGCGGAGTATCGGAAGGAATCGGTACAGTACAATCCAAGTAGCTCCTATGCCACCGGTGACCTGCTGGTCACTGGTGCCGCGCACCCCACGATTGGCAGCTTTCATGTGACGGAGATCTTCACGGAGCTGAAAGTGCCGCTGATCGAGGATCGGCCGTTCGCAAAGCAAGTGACCCTGAACGCCAGCGACCGCTACGCGCACTACTCGCCGCAGGGCAACGTGAACGCCTTCGGCCTCGGCCTGGAATGGGCGCCAGTCGCTCCGGTTCGCCTGCGGGGCAGCGTGAATCGCGCCGTGCGTGCCCCGAATGCGTACGAATTGTTTACATCGCAAGTACTCGGCCAGACCGGGCTCATCGACCCATGTGCCGGCGTGCCCACCGCCTCCGCGGCGCAGTGTGCGCTCACCGGCGTGACCGCCGCCCAGTACGGCAACATCGCGGCGCAATCCGCAGTCAATGTGCTGACGGGCGGGAATCCCCGTCTCAGACCGGAAACGGCCAACACCTACACTGCGGGCATTGTGCTCACACCACGCAGCAACATCCTCTTCAGCGCCGACTATTGGCGGATCAAGGTCGAACAGTTCGTCGGCAACGTGCCGGCGTCGTACTCGCTCGCCACCTGCCTCAATACCGGTAATCCCTTCTACTGTAGCCTGATCCAGCGAGACGCCAACGGCTCCCTGTCCACGGGCAACGGCGTAAGTTCCGGGCGCATCCTCTCAACGCGCTTCAACACCGGCTCCTACGGCACCAGCGGAGTTGATTTCGAGGGGCGGTACGTCATGAGCCTGCAATCGCTCGCGCCCAAAGCCGGCAGTCTGGCATTCAGCTTCACGGGCAGCCTCGCGCTCGACAATCCGATCGACGTAACGCCGGGCGTACCGGAAATCGACTGCACGGACCTTTACGGCCCAACTTGCTCCGGTGCCGGCCCCACCTCGCCCGTGCCGCGCTGGCGCCACCGGCTGCGCATGACGTGGGAGACACACAAGGACTTTGATCTGTCCCTCAATTGGCGCCACATCGGTAAGCTGAACTCTGAGTTCACCAGCAGCAACCCCAATCTAAATAATCCGGCCAACGTCTTTCCCGTCGATTCGCACATCAGCGCCTATGACTACCTCGATATGGACGGCAGCATCGACGTGACGGAACACGTCAACGTCAGGCTCGGCGTGAACAATCTGACCGATCGTAAACCTCCGGTCATCGGCTTCGTCGCCAATCCCCTGCTGGTGAACGGCAATCTAGCCGCGGGCATGTACGACTTCCTGGGGCGTTACTTGTTCGTCGGACTAACCGCCCGGTTCTGACCAAGACGGCGTGCTTTAAGGTCACGTTAACGAGGGGCTGATAGCCTTCATCGAAGTCCGGCCCGATCTTCCAATCCAATGGTGGTATCCCATGAAGCATTCCTACCGCATATTGCCTGCCGTGGTCGCCGCGGCCTTCGTGATCGCTGCTTGGGCGGAAACGGGAGCGCTCGCGTGGCCCACTGTGGCGTCGATCGAGATTTCGAAGTCTGCCGGAAAGTTCGACTTTCTGCGCATTGACTCGGTTCGGCATCGCCTGCTCGCCGCGCACGAGAAGGACGGCACGTCAGACTTCATCGATCTTAAGAAGCATTCCTTGCTCGCGCGGGTCAAGGTGGGCGCCGCGGTCGACACGGCGGTGGATGGCGATTCGAAGTTTTATTACGTCAGTGTACAGGAGGGCGAGCGGGTGGCCGTGCTCGATGCGGCGACGCTCAAGGAGGTGAATTCGATCAAGATGGCCGGACCGACCGACGCCATCATCTACGAGCCGAAGAATCACCGGGTCTATGTGACGCACGATGACGGCACGGACGTATGGGTCATCGATCCGAAGATGGCGAAGGTGGTTGCTACGATCAATATCCCGGGTGTTCCGGAGTTCATGGTGTACGATGAATCGACCGACCGGATCTACCTGAATATCAAGAACAGGGACCTCGTGGCGGTGATCGACCCTTCCGCCAACAAGGTGATCGCACAGTGGCCCACGGCGCCAGCAACCATGCCGCACGGCCTGGCCGTCGACACCGCCAATCATCGCATTTTTGCGGCGGGTGCGAACGGCAAGCTGGTCGCGATCGACACCACGACCGGCTCTGTCACCAGTTCCGCCGACATCGTTGCGAGGGTGGATCAGATCGCCTTCGATGCCGCGGGCGGTCTAGTCTACTGCGCGGGAACGGACAAGATGTCGGTCGTGCGCACCACCGGCGGCAAGCTGAGCTTGCTCGGCGACCTGACGACGGCCGCGACTGCAAAGAACGTCGCCGTCGATCCGGAGACACGTGCGGTGTGGACTACCTACACGGATGGTAAGAGCTCCTTTGCGAGAGCATGGAGCGCGCCGCAACCGTAGGTTCGCCGCCCTTCGGGCGTCAGATTGCATCTCGGGCTGCAAGCCTTGGCTAAAGCTAATCTTCACCGGTCCCATGCAGGGTGACAGAAGTGGACCCGCCGACACTCCCCGGTCACCTCGACAACCCCGATCGAACTTCCGGGCGCTCCAAGAGCTTCTCGAGACGGGTTCGAAAGGCGGCCGTAATCATGTTGCGCGGCGAGTCTGATGCCTGCTCCTTGACGACATCCTGCCCCGAGTCTTTGAACTTGGCGAGCTGCGTGCCGGCTCTGTCGCAAACCTCGACCGTATATCCCCAATCGAAATCGAATGATCCCACCCAATTCAAATTGACGTTGACGGACCACTCATCAAGGGTAATTAGCAGCAAGCGATCTGCGGCCACGGCCTGCGCCGCGCGTACTGCGGAGTCCGCATCCTGGTGCGCACCCGCATCGAGGCGCACGGCGGTTGCGCCCATGGCCTGCAGCGCGTCGGCCATCCTCTGCTCGAGTTCCTGCGCGAGCGTTAGGCTCTTCTCCTCTTTCAGGGCCACCCACGGATACACCTGCATGTCCTGGGGTATGCCGAAAACCCCGTGGGCGCGGCCGATGTAGGTCGGCGGCTTTTTGTCTTCCCTCAGGCTGGGCCGCGAGTCGATGATTGCGAGTGCTACCCGTCCGGTCGCCGGATAGGACGCCTTGGGTGCCTGGTCCTTGATGGGGATTGGCGCCACGCAGCCCGTGAGTAAGCTGACCAGCCCCAGCACCACGAGGCGCAATACCGCGGTCGATGCTCTCGGGAAATTGACGCGCAGCCAGCTCATGG
>Ga0210409_10003219_pt1 | contig 18581 bp, 27 predicted proteins | sample IncBWH17MmetaG_FD_161649 | JGI IMG/M metagenome (GOLD analysis project Ga0210409, IMG submission 161649) | Forest soil microbial communities from Barre Woods Harvard Forest LTER site, Petersham, Massachusetts, United States - Inc-BW-H-17-M | ecosystem: Environmental > Terrestrial > Soil >... | reverse complement strand
TGAGTTGGCGAGATAGCCATCCATTCCTGCAGGCAGGCAGCGATCCTGGTCGCCTTTCATAGCGTGGGCGGTCAGAGCGGTGACCGCTACGTGAGTGTCTCCACCACGTTCCCGTTCGCGCAGGATGGAGGTGGCGGTTAATCCATCCATTTCCGGCATCTGCACGCGGAGCAGGACGATCTGATCCTGCACAAAGCCGCTACAGAGATTGGTATGGTGATTGGGGAATCACCGAGACGGCGAAAGTTGGTTCCGTTTGCGAATCGGAATGGCCATAGTCGAATCCCCAGACGAACTGATGGCGTTCGCCGACGGAGAGATTGTGTTGGAAATCGACATCGATTGTGCCCCTGGTTTCCTCGAGGAGTTGGTGCCGGCGTAGCGCTGGTGCGAGATGAGGAGCATGGTATCAGAGCGGCCGGAATAGCGGTGGTTCCAGGAACCTTGAAAGAAACCGCCGCTGAAGTTCACTTTCGCGAGGGCAGAATCGGTGCGAAACCCGGGGTGCAGGATGTGCCAGCCGTCTTCCGCCAGAGAGCCGCCGGGCGGGGCACTCCGCCTTCGGTTGAATACTCAGCAAAAACGCGGAAATCGCCGAGACCGCGAAGTTTGCCGCCTTGCTGCAACAATGCCGCGCCACGGTCGGTGGTGCCGCCACCTGCGACGACGGTGGTATCTGGGGTGGCGGAGACTTTTGTGAGAATGTTGATGACGCCGTTGACTGCATTGGTTCCCCAAACGCTGCCGCCGGGTCCACGGATCACTTCAATGCGCGAAATCTGCTCGAGGGGAACGTCGAGAACTTCGTAAAAGACGCAGCCGAAGGACGGCACGTACACCGTTCGGCCGTCGACCATCACCAGCACTTTGTTGCTGAAGCGACCGTTGAACCACCGGATACTGACGGCCCAACTGCTGGCATTAATCTGTGCGACTTGCACACCCGGGACCATGCGCAGCAGGTCGGGAATGTTGGTCGCACCGGAACGTAGGATTTCTTCTTCGGTGATGACGAAGATGGCAGCTGCCGTTTTGGAGAGGGACTGTTCGTGGCCAGAAACGGAGGTGACCTCGACGTTCATCAGTTCTTCGATATTCATCTGCATAAGCTCGTCGGACGGAGTTTGCGGGTAAGCGGGGGTGAGAAGAGAAAGGACGAGGTAGAGAGGAACTGATATCCAGCCCGTGGGCGAATTCCAAAATGAAAAAAGCTTTGCGAGCATTGCCACACCTCCGCCGGGCTCGATAGGTGCAATAGGAGGACCACGCGCTTGCCCGGAGGCAGTCTTAATACACGAAGAGTCAATAAGTTAGAGGCGAACGCAGAGGAGCGGTTCGCGGCGAGAGTACTGTCTGGGGGCAGTTGGCTGGAAACGGCCCAGAGAGTTTTTGGCGGAGGAATTGGATTGCGGGGAATGGTAAAATAGGAATGTAGATAAGGGGGCGACACGGTTTCGACGGAAGCTGTCGCGTCCCGGAGGCATGCTGGGGGCCAACCGCCCATAACTGGTCGGAAACTAGAACTGCCAATAACAATCTGGCACTTGCTGCTTAATTAATTAAGCGCACGCTTCCCCGGGCTTTGCTCACGGGCCCGGTAAGAAGCGTCATACAGTGAGCTGGCCTGAGCCTTTCGGTCCGCAAGGCTCGGGCGAGAACCATCGGACTAGTCGGCCGCGTTTCTTGCTCGTTCTTAGTGCGGAAGGCGAAACCAACTGAACTGAGATAAGCATGTAGGCTCCGTGGCGTAGCGCTTTTCGGACGGGGGTTCAACTCCCCCCGCCTCCACCATCTACTTTTGTGGGTTTTATTGGCGTTTTGATGGTTTTTCGCTCTGGTCGAATTCGATTGTATCGGTTTTGTATCGGTCGCCGCCGCGAACTCGGACGGAAATGTCCCCTTGACCGCGGCTTCCAGGACTTCCTGCCGGCCCTTGATCCAGGCCGAATAATACTTTTCCGTGATGGCCTCGGAGCTATGACCCAACAGCTTCGACACGTGGGTCAACGAGACTCCTGCCGTCAGCAGGCTGCAGGCGAACGTGTGCCGGAACCTATGGGCGTGCGCCCCGCGAACTCCTGCAATATCGAACAGCCTCTTCAAAGCTCTCTGCCAGTCGGTCACAACGGATTTCCGTTTCCCGTTGCCTGACCAGAACGGATACCGCGGACCAGGGCAGGCCGCTATCGCGTCCACCACCTTCTGTGGCAGCGGCAGGCGAACCAGTGTCCCGGTTTTCTCCGTCCTCAGAATCAATGTGCCGTTCTTGATACGGTCCCTGGAGATGGTCACGGCATCGCCCAGGCACAGGCCAGAGTACCGCAGCAGCAGGATCAGGGCGCGCAGCCGGATCGCATTCTGCTTGTCGGGATACTTCTCGATCGCAGCCAGGATTTGTTCAACCTCTTCATCGGTGAACGGCTCGACAGGCGGCTCCGTGTTCTTGGGCATCCTTAGTGCTTTGGCTGGATTGTCCGTGACCCACTTGCGATCGACGCAGAACCGGAAGAAGGTGCGCAGCGCCTCGAGCTTCTTGCGTGCGGCTGTTCCACGATTGGTCCAGGTCTCACGGAACACCGAGGTCCGTTCAATGTCAAAGTCCGAAATGTATGTGTAGCCCTTGCTCTCTCCGAACTCCTTCAGGCGCGTGGTCAGCAGCTTCAGCTTGTAGATGGTTGACTCACGCAGGCCCCTGGCCCGGGCATCACTCAGGAAAGCATCACTGCGTCTTCCAGTAGTGTTGCTTCCCTTTTTACGATGAGCCCACCGGTCTCGAGTTCGTTCCGCATCCGCTGCGCTTCCGACCAGTTCCTGGTGTTGAATGGTTTGAGGATGCGATCGCCGTTGATATGCCAGTCGTACCAGATCTTACAGCGACACCGGTTGTAGGTGCGTTCTCTGTGTGGGCAGGTTGGAGAATGTCGGCGAAAGATTTGCAGCGTCATTATTTTAGAACGGCGGCCCTCGATGTCATCCGAGTGTGCACCCGAACAAGGACACTATCAGGAATCCTGAGAGTTGCATAGGAACGTTTAGCTCTGGTGGCTGGTCGATCTATTTTCAATACACTAGGCTCGTCGCGAAACAGCGATCGGATAAGGTCAGACGCCCCCCCACTGCTGAGCCACCTCGTTGGGCGTCCAGTGCTTCTCCTTGGCAAAGCTATTCGTGTACGTCTTGCCAATATAGTGGTAACCGGATTTCTTTCGCCACGATTTGAAAAGCTTTGTGTCAATCTGGATCTCATCCGGATTCTGTATCTCGTTCACGGGATTCCTCTCCTCCGCGCGAATCATACAGGACAAAGGGCTCTAAAGTGTGCACCGCACCTTCGAGCCCGTCTGTGCGTTCAGGCATCCCCCTCTTTCGGAGGGATCCTTTTTATGCCGCCGCGGCAGCACTACCCTCAGCTACCGGACCTGGTTCAGTCTCCTCGTTGGAATAGTGTTTCTCGGCCGGGAAAGTCAGGTCAATGTTCACGTCGTCACCGATGTCGTCACTCTTAGTAATGAACCGGACAAACGAGTCGAGAGGGCTACAAAAGGAAAAAGTGTCGGCCATCCCGTGACGAGACAACCGGCGCCAGAACTGCATTTCAAGACTTGGACAGAGAGAGCTCGAGCAATTAACCGAGGGGGCCGAAAGGCCCCTTCTTTTTAATCCACCGGGGGGAATGCGGGTTATCCGGTATGTCAATTGGAAAATACGGTTCAGGCTTTGGAAGCGGTTCCTTAATTAAACGCGGCACAAGAATAAGAAAAAATTGTCCGATCGGTCCTAGACCAGACTTTACGCGTTCGCGTTCTTCAGGATTATGTCTTGGTCCAGGTTCCACGCAGCTTTGAGGCCTTCCGGATCGACAACAGGAACGAATTCTTCGTTCAGCCAAGGTATCTCGGTTGTGGGCATGGTTCATCCTCCGACTATAGGAGTTGTTCACGAATCTTAATTTCACCTGGCCTTAGGGTCAGGTTTACTTGTAATGAAAATGGCACCGACCCTCGTGCTCTAAGGGACAACAACCGGGGCCAGGACTGTACTTTTTACTCGGACACCAGGTGCTGCCGCCAAGCTAGGCGGTAGCTGGTTTGGCCTTGCCGTGATCTTCGACATGCGCCTTGGCCGCTTCCGCAGCATGGTGCATTGCGTGTTCGTGGTGACCACGCGCTAAGTGCGCGTGATGTGCCGCGGTCTCGTGTTTTCCTGCTTCGTGATGCTTAGCGGCTTCCTTGTGGTGTTGCGCCGCGAGTTCATGATGATCTGCTGCCTTGTGATGATGCTCTGCTGCCTTCTTTGACATAAGTTTCCTCCCAATGGATTGCCATGAACGCAACCAAGTGACCATGCGACTATGGTTGGACTGGGATTTCCATCTTGGTTCCGGGCGGAACTTCAATGTACACCCAGCAGTGTTCTCCCGCAATGTTCTGAGAGACGGAGGCCCCCCACCGGGAGGGTTGCTCCGATGCTTCTCGAAACCTTTCGGTTGCGAAGAACTCGTTGCTTAAGCTTTCCGTTTGGGAACATAGATCGGCCTGCTTGCGGCTTTGCTTCGGAAGATGTGAGCCCGGGGCCTTCCCCGCGTTCTGATAGCATTTACTCGCAAGGGAGGCACAGACATGAAAAAGCTTGAAGACATGATTGGAGAAACCATTGGGGCAATTGTTCCAACCCTTCATGATCATGAGCGTGTGATTCAAAGGCTCGTTCTTCATGGAGTGGAACCCTATGGCATTTGGGTAGAGAGCCAAACCATAACTGACATGGGTCTAGAGCTTGTCGGCCTCCAATCAGCGCCAAAAACCATGATTGTGCTTCTGCCGTGGGACAAGATATTGATGATCTTTAGTTCTCTTGATGTCCCCTCTCTTTCCGAAAAACGATTCGGCATAACGTGACCCTGCGCGTGGAATTTTTGTCTGGCCTTACGGAGGGGCAAACCTTTCATTGTTTGAGATGCAGCGTCTACAGCCCTGCTCTTCGAGGGATTCCTTTCGGCGCCAAGTTCCCTCTGAATCGCCTGATCGGCGCGTACTCCGCGACGTACTTGTAAGCCAACCCATAGCGCGTCCGTACTAAACAAACGGTACCCCTCGGATGGATCTCGGTCGGGGACACCAACCCTAATGATTTCCGACAGACAAACAGTTGCGGATCGAGTGTTGTGGCAGGAGGGAACTGCTCGATTGGCGTTACGTTCACGCCCACAGCCGCAGGCTCTCGCTCAGCCACCTTGAGCATTGGCGACAACGCGACCGGCAGCCCGCAGTTGGTGAACTTGACAGGCACGGGGGCGCCACCGGCCACCCCGGCGGGCACTTACACGATTACCGTGACTGCGACCAGTGGCGCCCTCATTCAAACCATGCGTCTTACGCTTACCGTGCAGTAGATGTGTAAGGTGATGCGGCCGGTGTACTGATACGGCGAAAGTTCGTGCGCGATTTAACGGACTGACATTGAATAGCACAATAACCCGCGTGCGGGACATGAGCCACCTTTCGTCACAAGAGGAGTAGCATCATTGCGAACTGTAACCGAATCCGATGAGGTAATTGGAGAACCGAGCGTGCTAACTCTTGGTTAGTCTGCGACTCGGAAACAAAGGGGAGCGCCGACCTGAATTTCACTGATCGACAAAAATCTCGTGTTCCAGATACGTTCCAGTTGGGTGCAATTTTATAGTATCTAGAGTTTTCAGCGTTTCGAAAAATCAATAACTTACGTGTTTTCAATATCCCTGAATATTCCAACTCCCCCCGCCTCCAAGATTATCAACTATGGTAGCTCTCTAGTAGTGTAACAACAACCAGCCGTTTTACCAGCCGTTTTACCCGGGCCTCCTAACTTGTGCGCTCGGCAATGCCCGGCGAACAGCCGGCTCGCTGCTTCCGCTTGCACGCTACCGTTGATAAAACTGACAACGGAGTTGGGCGGTCAGAAGGTTTCTGAGTGGTCGGGCTTTATGACTATGTTGTGCGTCTCTGACACACCCGACGATCAGAGTCCCGACTTTATTCGAGATGGACAAATTGGAGCAGTCGGGGCGGCGAAGCATTTTCACTCAATGTCGAGCGACTGTATTCCGAGCCGGGACAGCTACTAGGCGCCCCTTCTAACTGCTTCGAGAGGATAAGGATAGCTCCTGTGCGAAATGGCAGATTAGAGCGCCCTGCTACTCGCTCAATGTTTTTTCCTGATTTCTTGCGTGGAACTCCTTGCCGTTTCAATGGGACACATCTGATCTGTCCCATGTGATTTCACGAAGTTTGTAACGCAGCAATTTCCCGGCTGCGGTTTTCGGAAGCCTGTCAACAAACTCGATGCGCCGTGGGTATTTGTATGGCGTGATCCGATGCTTAACAAACTCCTGCAGTTCCCTCACGAGATTAGGAGTTGCGACGACGCCATCCCTCAAGACGACCCATGCTTTGGGAGTGTGTACGCCCGTGTCTTCTCGATAAGCAACTACAGCCGCTTCGAGAACGCACTCGTGCTCAATCAGGACGCTTTCGACCTCGGTCGGTGAGAGCCACTGCCCCGAAACCCGAAACATATCGTCGGAACGTCCCGCATACCAGAAGTATCCGTCTTCATCGACACGATACTTGTCGCCTGTGAAGAACCACTTTCCACGCATACGCGCAGTCGTGAAGTGGCGTCGCTTCCAGTAATGAACCGCCGTGCTGTCTCCCGATACGAGGAGATCTCCGATTGTGCCAGACGGAACTTCGCGTTCCTCTGAGTCGACGACGCGCAATTCGTAACCGGGCACCGCGCTGCCCGTACTCCCAGGTTTCACGTTTCCACGCCGGGCGGACAAGTACACGTGAAGGACCTCGGTGGAGCCGATCCCGTCCAGAATCTCCACTCCAAATTTTCTGAGCCATCTGCGATAGACTTCCGCAGGCAATGGCTCCGCCGCAGAGACTGCGAGTCGAACACTATCCAAGTTGTAAAATTCTCTCTCGGCCTCTTGCAGCATTTGGATGTACAAAGTCGGAACAGAAAACAAGAGCGTCGGGCGAGCAATCTGAGCAGTTTCGAGTACGGATTTAGACTGCGCTTTGCCCGGTAACAATACCGTGCTCGCACCGACATAAAAAGGAAACATGAGTCCATTGCCAAGACCGTAGGCATGGAAGAGTTTGGACGACGATAAGGTTATGTCGTTGTCACAGATTCCCAAAACACCGACTGCATAGTTCTTGCAACAATGGATCCAGTCATAATGCAAATGCACCACGGCCTTCGGTCGACCGGTACTTCCCGACGTCCACAGCCAAAACGCGACGTCTTCGGCGCTCGTTCTTGCGGGGCTCAATTCGGGCGAATTCCGGGCAAGCCAGTCATTCCAATCCAGACAGCCCGCCTGAGGCTGCCCGACGACGATCACATGTCGAAGATGAGGCAGCGAATTCAGCAATGGAGCAATTCCACTCAAAAGCGTGGAATGAGTAATGAGTACACGCGCCTTGCTTTCGCTGAGGAAGTAATCGTAATCATCTGTCTGGGCAAAAGTGCTTGTAGGAATGGCAACAGCGCCGACCTTGATCACCCCAAAATACGCAATCGCAAACTCCGGGCAGTCGGGTAACAACAACAAGACCCTCTGCTCATCCTGCAACCCTAAACTCAGTAGGCCATTTCCTACCCGATTTACGTCTGAAGCTAGAGCGCCATATGTGTAACTGGATTCATTGCATCGAACGGCGACTTTCTCTGCCCGGCCTTCTCTCACATGACGATCAATGAAGTAATCCGTGAGATTGAAGGAAGGTTGCTCTCCCGATACCTGGCTCATAAACTTACTTTTCCTTCATCCCTGAGTGATATCGAGCCGCGATTGCAGGAGCAGCGATCGGTATCGGTCGAGCCTAGATCGAGCACCCGGACACCGCGGGTGGAGGTACATCTTTCGCGATATTGTACTTCAGAATTGAAACTTAATCGCGAACTGAGACTCGCGCGGCGAATAGTTAGCGTTGGTGTTAGTGATGGCGCCAAACACTCCCGGACCGTCCTGGTCAAATCTGGAAGGCCCAGGTTGGTGTGATTGAATACGTTGAAACACTCCGCGCGAAACTGCACGTAAGCCTCACGCCAGGAGAGGGGGAAATCTTTCATCAAACCGACGTCGATGTGCGAGAAGTGTAATCCATAAAGCTGGTCGCGTCTTTCGTTGCCTAGGGTCCCTGGGGCTTGCGGCGCAAACGCGCTTGTATCGAACCATTCGGTGGCGCTAGGGTGAGCAAGGTGTGGGTCGCCAATCTGGTTGGGACGATCATCGGCGTTTCCTACGCAAGCGTGTTGGTTGGGTTCCGACGGTGGTAACTACGAAATCAACGAGCACCGTTCCGTTGAGCCGCAATTCGGCGGTTGGAATCAATAGACCAAGCTGAATAGGCAGGCCAGCAGAGTGGCCTGGGGAAGCAGAACCTGGAAAAGGGCGCGTTCGCGTGGAGGCGGCGACGGCTGCGTAGTCGCATCCACGGTCATAGGGTCTTGTCCCGCCACTATAGTCAAACAATAAATTACAAGGAGGATGACCGTTTTGTCCCGCCCAGTACCCACATGGACGATATGGCGTTAATCGGGACCTTGGAGGCAATAGCTTGCCCTGAGAGGTGTGCAAAATCGAACAGCCAAAGAAGTGCGCAAGACTCACACTTCACGGCATGAGATTAACTCTTCTTTTCCTCTTGGCATCCGTCGTGTTCCCGTCAGTAAGCGATGTGCAGGCTCCTGTTTTCGAGTTTACACCGGTAGAAAGCACAATGAAGTTTGACGTGAAGGCATCGGTGGCCATAGTCGGCAAGTTCGACAAGTGGGACGCCACTCTAACATTCACGTCGCCAGAACTTTCGACAGCCGTGTTGGACATCAAGATTCAGGCTGCCACAGTGGATACCGGAAGTGGAATGAAGAACGGCAAACTGAAAAGCAAAGATTTCTTCGATGTCGACAACAATTCTTTGATCACGTTTCACTCAACGAAGGTTGAACAAACTGGTCCCGATACGGTCGTATTCGACGGCGACTTCACGGTGCGAGGAGTAACCAAGCAGGAGAAGCTGACGTTCGCGATTAGCGGTAAGGGAACAGGCTCTGGTACGGTTAAAGGGACAATGGCCTTCGACCGTAAAGACTACAGGATGAACAAAGGAATTCCGCTTGTCAAAATTGCTGACCGTGTCGAGGTCAGCGTCGACCTCCAAGGGAAACGGGTCAGCGGGCCTCCGGTAGTCTTTAAGCAATAGCCACCTGGACCTCTGGTCGGGTTACTTGACGTCCTGCTGCTAGTACTCACTGTCCATTGTGGCCTGGTGGGCGTGATTACGCTGTTGCTATGGCCAGTTTGAAGGACGTGATCGCGTCTTCTGTCTTGCCGAATATCTCAAACACTGTCACGAGCCTTGTAATCTGCAGCACCTCTTTTGCGTGATTGCCGAGGTTAGCGAGTTTGATATCACCGCCGACTTTCCGAGCCGACGCGTAGAGAGCGACGAGGGTGCCCAGGCCGCCGCTATCGATGCGAGTGACATCCCCTAGGTCCAACACGATTTGTCGGGATTTATCCAGCAAGTCATTTACACGAATGAGCAGAGATACTGACTCCTCGCCAAAGAGGATCGCGCCCCTGAGACGGACTACGATGACCTCATCTATCGTTCTGCTGGTGATGTTAAGGGCCATGAAACCTCCCCGCCACAGTCGTGTGACTGCGTCGATGCGGACTATCGGCTAATTGATACCTGTGGCCTTGATACGATGCCCTCCTTGTCGTCAGGACGAGAGATAATCATCAGAACCTAGTTCCACATATAGGTAGTGCAAATTCGGCCAGAAACGTATCACCCCCTGAGCCAGCGGAACTCAGGAGAGACGAAATGCACTTGTACGATTACGGCGCTTGAACGTAGTCGCTGGCGCGACGGACGCTGCGCGTGCTATGCTCCGCACGTCATGCCCCAGCGTAGCGGATCCCATTGTGGTTCCCACACATGCTCATTTTCTAAGTACCGCAAAACCAACAGCTTAAAGATGAGCGAAAAGATTGAATTCCCATAGCCGTTAGATCGGGTCCCTTAATCCGCATCCGCCGCAACCGCCAGCGGCCACGTTCAAACGGCTGAATCGAACGCGCGCAAGGCACCGTGCCTGCCTTCACGTATTCCCGAAAACGCGCCTCCGGTTCAGCAGCGAAACGCCGGTCAGACTTTCTTCGAATAGTAGAAACTCTGGTTGGCAAACGTGCAGGGATAGCCAGGACCATGATCCGCCACACGACCGAGCCTTAGCCGCAGTTCTCCGAAAGCGCGATAAAGGACCGGGTAAGGCTGACCGGCAAACTTCTCAACGATCTCCTTCAGGTTCTCGGCTTCTCCCGAATCATTCCCTCCATCGCTTTCGCCAGCTCGTCCTCGGACATAGGCTTGACGTGGCCATTCAGCTTCAGAGGAGGTGTTACCGGACAAGGCTGGAAGATAAACCTGTTGACGCTGTCTCCCAGAGGGATGGTGCCGTCAAAACCAACCTTGCCCACGCTGACCGGCTCCTTGTCGGTATTGAGACTCGGATCGAGCGTGAGCATGTTCTGCTTGGGTAGAAGCATTGTTCCCGTATCAGGCTTGTAGCGGCAGGCTACAGCCCATTGCACTTGCTCGGCGTTATAGATGTCTATGTCGTCGTCGAACACATACGCGATCTTTGGCATCCACTGCCTGGACGTAGTGAGCATGATCGCGAGCGTCTGGTTCGCATCACCTCCGCCCCTGGCCTCGATACTCGCATAGGCAATGTTCGACCAGCCTCCAGGCGGAAGGAAAACATGTTTCACCCTGATCTTGGAAATCTGCAGCGCCGAGAAGATGTCTTTCTCGATCGTGACGTTGTTCATCATCATGTCGGTGTGGCCCGTGTGACGACCGCCGACCGTCGCATGCGCATAGATCGCTCCTTTGCGGTGCATGATGCAGTCAATCACCACGCGAGGGTTGTGCGATAGACTGCCGCCGTAGGTCCCCGTGAACTCTCCGTACGGTCCTACAAATCTCTCCTTTAAATCGCAACTCCGCTCAACTGGGGTACGGTTCAAATGCAAACGTATTCTTTGTTCACGAGTTTCTACGGAAGAGCAGTGAAACAGTCCATTTGGGCCACCGCATTGATACTAAAGGGGCCTCTCGAGGCGGCGCGGCGAGGTGGAGAGCAAATCGATTGCCTGACGGACGGAAATCGGTGTACAAAGGAGCGGCAGCAATGGCTAAGATCATTCAATTGATCGTGACCTCTGGGCTGTTAGACGAGATTCGAGCCGCAAGAAGCAACATAAGATCAGTGTCGCCCAGTGGGTTCGCGCCGCGATACACCGCCATCTCATTGAATCGTACAAGTTGAACAACGTGAGCAAGCAAAAACCAGAGATTATCAATCTAGTGGATGTGCCTGTGGCGCGTTGGAGCCGGGCTGAGCGGGAATTTGCAGACAGCGTGATACAGCAACACTTTGAAGAAGACCGATAGTCGTTAGAAACCCAAAGCCCCACCCGGTTCAAGCCGAGCGGGGCGTTTTTGTGTTCGAGCAGGTGAAGCGCGACCCAATTGCGGGAGGACCCTTAGGCGCAAGTGATGATAGATTCTGCTTTATGAACAATTTCATTAGGTTCCCTCTCCTTATTTTAGTTGCCTCTTTCTTCGTGATGTTGCTCTCCGCTTGGATCGGGATACGCTTCCGCAGACGGCGATCGAAAATAGATGACGACGTGCGGCAGGATCTCGATCTGATCATTACAGCCGTCCTGACCCTACTTGCCCTCATCATCGGATTCAGCTTTTTGATGGCCGTTAGCCGTTACGATCAGCGGAAAAACTATGAGGAGGCAGAAGCCAACGCAATTGGCACAGAATACGTCCGGGCAGACCTACTGCCTGCTGCCGATGGGGCAAGAGTCCGTACACTTCTGAGAGACTATCTCGATCAGCGCGTTTTGTTCTATCAAACCCGCGATCAGCGCGAGCTACAGCAGACCAATACCCGTACTGCCCAACTTCAGACCGAACTCTGGTACGCGGTCGATGCTCTGCCCCCCGCGCAGCGGACACCCGTTGCTGCCCTTGCCGTGTCAGGCATGAATGATGTGTTGAACTCTCGGGGATACACGCAAGCTGCTTGGTGGAACCGCATCCCCGTGGGGGCTTGGCTACTTATGGCAGCAGTGGCTATCTGCTCCAATTTGCTGGTCGGCTATGGAATGCGCAGCACGGAATCGGGAATCGTTCGCCTTGTAGTTCTGCCGCTCGTCTTATGCATCGCGTTCTTTCTCATAGCGGACATTGACAGTCCGCGTAGAGGCATAATCTTCGTGCAACCACAAAACTTGATTAGCCTCGCTCAGTCCCTTCATTATCATTAAGGATGAATGGAAAACTACCTATGTGGAGTGGCTAAGCGGACATGCTTCTACTACTCGATTTCGAATACCGCGTTGTGCCCGGCGCTTGCAGCTTTGCTCGGGTCGCGTGCTTCTGGGCGTCAAGTGCTTACGGGGGATCCGTTCTGGGGCTGTGGTGGCTTCGGCTCAAGCCAGGATTTTAGTTGTGGGGGTCACAGCAGATTCTGTCTGCATTAGCCTTTTAACCATCTCTGCAAATCGCGCCCGGTCCTCGCTACGAACAGTCTCGAATTTTAGACCAAGCCCGCTTCCAACCTTAACGTAACGAACCGTAGCATTAGCCCTGATCTCTCCATCCTGCACAAGGAAGTGAAGTTCAACCGTCGCGCCGATCGGGCATACCTTACGTGTTTCGATAAAAAGACCACCGACGCTCAGATCTCTAACGCGTGACGCGTCTTCCGTTTGGCCGCAGCGCCAGATGGCCCACACGCCTTCGGGCGTTTGAACGCGTCTGTGATGCCTTTTGGAGTGAAGAATTCTCTTTGTCAAGCTGCGCTCGCTTATGCATCGGGTCCCCCTGCCTCCGAACCGGGAGCAGGAACCACTCGGCCAGGTAACAAGGAACATAATGCTTAATTTAATTTAGAAGTCATAGGGCCTACGAGCTTGCCTTAATGTTCCCGTAACAACAGTCGGTCCGGAAACTATAAACAATGTCGATGTTTCCAATGGTGTACCAGGTCAGTCGGGCCCGCTTGAAATGCGTTATCATCCTTAAATGTAGCGTGCTGAAATTGAGCCTCGCTTGCGTTGGGTACTTCGTCCTAACCTTGCGAACGTGCAGACAAGATGAAGCCGTGCGTAACCACTTTCCATTCATTATTTGCATCTTAGCGGCCACTGTTCTGTATTCCACAATAGTAGCTGGCGTTCGTGCCCAGACTGCAGAGACACTCCCGCAAGTGAAAAAAGTCTATGTCACATCACTCGGAGGCAAGCAAGGTGCCGCAGAGCTTCGCGATAAGCTAATTCTCCGCCTCAAAAAGTATCCCGGCATTGAAGTTGTCGGAAGCTCCTCCGGAGCGGACGCGATCCTCACGGGGACGGGCGAGACTTGGCTGACCGGCTATATCAATACCAGCCCGAAGCCTTCTCCCTATAGTCGACAGCCCATATATGACGGTTATCTATCGGTTGAGCTACACGGCAAGGGTGGAGCGGTCTTATGGTCGTTCGTCGCAAAACCCAGCAAGTTCCAATGGAATGACGTCCCGCAGGATCTCGTGAACCGAACGGCCAAGAATTTGCTAGTTGCTGTACATCAGGTTAGCGGATCGCCGCGGTAGTTCCCGATTCTTTGCGCCATCGACGAAGCGGTTTAGATGGTGGTCCATCCAGTGCGACGATTGAACACGTTGTTAGTCATATCCACGGTCGTCTTCCTTGGCGCTGGCAGATGTTTGGACAACCAAAAGGTAAACGAAACCCATTCGCTGCAGCCAGCATCTATATGAAAAGTCGTATATTTTCGTGCAAGGGAACCCGGGGTAGCCGCCCATCCCGGGCCTTTGCGTTTATCCGCCAAAATGAGGATGGCTCCTCCCTTTCGAGAGGAGCCTCCTCTTTGCGACTTTAGCCGTAACGATTCACTCCGCCTAGGGGAATCGTGCACAGTCCTGTGCGTGCGGCTACGGCAAGTGCCTCCATCAGGCACGCCGCGTCGATGAAAAGAAGTTCCGCAGTCCTTGCAGATTACCCGGCTGCGACCGCCCCGACTACAAAACCGAAGAAACATGATGAGAGTACGAGGTTTCTCTGCCAGGAGTTGATCAGCAACAACGGGACAGTTCTCAACTATCCGATGCAGAACTGATCTGGGTGTATTATCACCACTCCAAGATGAAGTGGTGAAAGAATGCCCAGCGTTCCTACCCCCGAAGGCCGCCGCTCGAAGCGTGTGATGTTGAAGAGGCGCGCCAGCCTGGTCGTCAATCTGGACCGCGATGAGAAAAGACTCCCTTGTCTCGTCCTCGATTCATCGACAGAAGGTTACAGGCTGCGCGGAAATTTCCACCTTCGGCGCGGACAATTTGTCGAAATTGTCTTTGATCCAGAACCTTTTCGTTCAGTGCGCTGTCTTGTGGTCTGGGTGGGCAGAGCTGGCTCCAAGCAGGAGGGAGAAGTCGGACTGGAGATTTGCTAGGTGATGCGCAGATTTCCATTTGCGTCACTATTCTTGCTGAGCGGTGAGGAGCGTGGTGCGGGCCAGCGATAGCAGACCTGGCGTGCAATGAATTTTCGGGTGCATGGCAACGAACCGGTCATCTTTAGAAGCCTAACGTTTCCTAATTCTATTTGCCGTGGAGGTACTCGATGTGAAAAGGCTTGTGCCTCGGCTGCTTCTGCTTAGCCCGAGCACCATAAAGCCCGAGTGCCCGTTTGACCCCAAACTTCAATGCACCGTACGCCACCAAGGCCCAGAATATACCCCAATTGAAATCCCACATACGAGGTTCCTCCTAGTTTGAAGGCCTGGGAAATTCACCGCTTTGATCTCGCCGCTGAAACGTCCAACCGGATTCCGCTTCGATCATGATCAATGAGGAGAGTGGTGCGGGCTACCGGTACCAGACCGATCAAATCCCCTTCCTTGTCCCTCGGAGGGTGGGATTGAAGCATCCCACCGAATAGCCCAGAGGGGAGTGTTCAGCACACTTGACACCAAGCGGGAGCTGAAGTTCGCCACGTATGAACGGAACTAACTCCAGCGCGTAAGAGGATATGCCACCGTCGCAGCAGAAGCAGCGACCCCACTCCCAAGCATCTTTTGTAACATTCCGGAAAATACTTTCCAAGAGTGTGCAACACAGAGGTACCTTGGGGCGTGCGGGCGGCATTCTCTTTCCGGGACCACGTCCCTCGTACACGGGACTCCTCTGACGCCATAACGGCAATCGCTTGCCATCGGCAGCGCACTCTCGCCACTCCGTCACGCGCTCAAGAAACGGCAATCCCCACACGCCCACCCTAGATATAGGGGAGGTCTCGCGTTTGCCCGAACAGCAACGAGCCGGTCGACCACGGTGACCTCCTTTGCCGTGTCGAACAAAGAAGCAAATTGTGCGAAATCTCCGAACCTCATTCTTTCGCGCGAAAAGGAATGGACTATCATCGCGGCCGCATCCGTCTTGAAGCGTCGTGCCTCAATTACGGCGGAGGCGGTGCGGTGAAGCAGTTGGTAATGAATATGATCCGGTAAGGGCAAACTTAGGCCCAATAGATCACAGATGAAAGCGAGCCGCTCGCGCTTTCCATCAGACGCGGTTTGCAGCCAATCGCCAACAGTTTCGCTGAAGGGCTCGCTAACTCTTCCTTCGACCGTGATCGCGAATGTTCTATGTCCAGCACGCGCAAGAGCGAAGATGTCGCTCTGACTTTCACCTCGGGAAGCTCCAGGAAGCACCACCCTATATTCTGGTATAGCCAACAGGAGTTCCACCTCACCTCCATGCGGCCGTAGCATGGAGGCGATTTCGTTGGGTAGTCCTCCGTCCGCACACTCCCAGCAATACGCCAACGTTTTAGCCGAGAACCCGGTACACCATTGCTTGGCCGGGTCAGCGAGAAATCGCTGCCAATCGTCCGGGCCGGTGGTGGGAATATATACCTTGGGTGTGGTAGCTCGCAGTTTGGCGAGTGCCCCTAGACCGGATTCAGGAGTCTGCATGGAATCCTCCAGACTTGAGGTGGGAGCGGTATTTCGAGCTTATCACGCGGCACCATTTCTTTCAGGCGGGATTCGATACCTTTCCTTTGTGTGTCACCGCGAGCTGCCACTCATTCATCTGCGCCACTCAGCCACCATCTACCATACAGGTTCCGTCGGCTCACATCACACGGGTTTCCATACGTAGTCGAGATCGAGTACGACGGCTCCGCCATTCTTGGGCAGCCTCATGGCATTCAGTTCACACCAGCGAACGATGTCCTGCTTTACCTGTTTCCGCGCTACTTGAGACCTCGGCACTTTGCCGGTGAATCTGCGCACGACCCGCCCGCCGTCTCTCTCCTCAATTCGACAATGTCGAAAGTCGGGGTCTGAGGGGTCATCAGTCTTCAATGAGAAATCTACCGAGAATGTGAGTCCAAGCTTGGAAAAGGTCATCTTCCCCATTCCTACCGAATCGGACTTTTTGCCGAGGCGCTTACTTTGGACTCTTCCATGCGCTTACTGCTTGAGGTGGTACTTGCGGTCCAACTCTTCTGGACTGATCCTCTCCGGCGTTTATAGGTGTGGCAGCTGCAGGACGTGCTGCCTCAGCCCTCAGCTTCAGCAAATACGCTTTCAACCTTTTGGCTTGGGTTCTGGTGAGCCCCTCGAGCACGAAGCCGCGCTCGTCTTCAACCGCGTAGCGCCCATCTTGGGTATCCGTAACTCGAAATGTTGTATAACTGAGCATGCCGTCAGCCTTTCTCTTTCCAACCCCCAAGGATCCGGTACGCCCTCGCGTTTCGTCGGTGGCAATCATCAGGAACAACTGTCCACGTTCCGAACGGCTGGTCCGGCGAACGCGGCCCGATATATTTTGTGGGCTATCTCAAGTCTCCGAGCACGCGAAGACAAACGGGGCAGAGGAAGGAATTGGGCGACCCTTAACCGTGATGAGAATGCCCCGCCAATAGATTGGTGGTCGCGAACCACCCGGGTCAAGGAGAGTTTAGAATCTTTCACTGTACGAGTCTAGCAATTTAGCAAGTTGGGGCGGCTCATTTGGGAAGGGAAACAAGCAACGTTTGAATGGTGTCTTCTGATTGCTCTGTGTCATTGTCTAGCTCGCTTGGACAGGTCGTGACTGCTGGGCCTGTGATGCCGGAGGCAAGCTTGCACTCGGAGGGGTCGATTTAGGCAAGCGCGCGGAAGACATCGTGTTTCAATTCGAAGACGTAGTCGGGATCGTCGAATGGCTTGGCGATGCGGAATAGGCGCATCGGTCGGATGCGGGGAGCACTAATGACCCATGCCATTGCTAGGAGCAAGCCGATTGAGTGAGAGCAAGCGCGATGTGGGGGAGAGTTTCGACTTCCCCCTCACATCTCAATTCCTCGGCTAGGCGGCCAGGCCCCGCCACCGTCACTTGCCGGTCTAGAGATGCCTGAGAAGGCCAGCTAGGAGCTAACCGGTGAGCTGGCGAAGTAGCTGGAGAGGGGTGGGTTTTAAGGACCCTCCCCTCTCATCTTAGGCTGTGCCTTTAGGCAGCCGCCTTCTCATCAATCGAGCTGACGTTGCTGGTTACCAACTCGCCTTCTTCTTCGTTCTCCACGATCACCGGCAACTCGCCGATCGTGGTGTTGGTGACGGTGACGGTGGACAGGCGAATACCCGCCCTCGTGGCACTTCTTTCCTTCTGTCGGTGTAGCGATAAACCTTGCGGTAATAGCCGGTGACCTTCACCTCCTGGCCGACTGCGATGTGCGCATTCGTGATCATGCGTGCGCCGGTGCCCACATCCAGGACCCACATCAAGAGTCCGGGCCGGCCTTCAACCAGGATCGAGCTCGACGGCATGGCCCTAAAGGCACCTCGAAGATCGGGTCAAATGGTCACAAGCTGAGCTTTTGGAGTCACAAACTCTACTTCAAGTGAAACTCGTGGGCCAGGTCTTCCAGCTCACCGTTCCCGTTGCCAGATAAATGATTCGTGCAACTGCTTCTCGGCCTCGACATCAGCGTAATACATGGTCAACCAATCTTGGGCTCGTTTCTCCTTTGGAAGGCGAAGCGTGCGGAGCAAAGACAGTTAGGTGTATTGCATTCCGTAAGTGCGCTTGAGCAAGCTCAAGGTTGCTTCGAGGCAACGACGGAACCAATCTCGCATGTCATGCTTCTGCTCCACCAATTACAGGAGCTTCTCCGCCCAGAAAGAGCAACGAGAATAGTAGGAAATGAAAGACCGCAAGATTCGAGTGAAAGTAAAGATGAGACCAAGGTTATGACCGATGACATCCGCGAGCGTCTCGATCGCATCGACAAGGATTTGAATTTGAAGCTGGAAACTCTCGACTACATTTTTTCCGGAACCAAAGACTATGCGGAAGAGTTTCACCAGCTCTACGTCCAGCCTTTGCTAGAGTCCGGCCTCACTTTGGAAGACTCGCTGGCGATGTTAGTCGAAGGCGTGCTCCGC
>Ga0210409_10003217_pt1 | contig 18592 bp, 19 predicted proteins | sample IncBWH17MmetaG_FD_161649 | JGI IMG/M metagenome (GOLD analysis project Ga0210409, IMG submission 161649) | Forest soil microbial communities from Barre Woods Harvard Forest LTER site, Petersham, Massachusetts, United States - Inc-BW-H-17-M | ecosystem: Environmental > Terrestrial > Soil >... | reverse complement strand
AACCGAGTGGACTTCGTTGAACAACGCTTAGCCTTTCGGAATTAGTTTGCACGAGCAGATTCAGGTCCGACTTTCTAGAGAAGGATGCAATGGAATTGGGCCCGCTACATCCACCCGACGGATTTCATGTTCAAGTCGCGCAGGGCTGGTTAGAATTGGGCAACCCTATCGAGGCCGACGCCGAGCTGGGTAAAATCACGCCCACATCGACAACGCGGTCTAACGGGGCTATTGTTGGCAGTACGCCATGACCAACAAGCTCGCCAGCGGCCGAGCTGAAACGCGTTACGCGAAGAGCGGTTTGCAACGTAACGTAAGAGAAACGTCTGCCTTCACCCTTATTGAACTGCTGCCTGAGCCAGCTCAACTGGCGTTCCCACGACTGTTTCAACTTTGCCGAAAAGGCCCAGTAATCCGACTGAACTGTTGCGGTGAGTGCTGGCTGGCGGCGAATGTGAAGGCGAAGAAGTTCCCCTTCACCGTTCGTGTCAACTGATGCCAACGCACTCACATCTTGAAATTCTGGTATGCTGATTAGCCTGAGCATGGCACCTCTGATGAGATGAACAAATGTCATCTATTCGGCCCTTCAAAGAACCTTGTCGGGTTAATGTACCTTTCGTGTATTTGGTGTTTACATGCTTCTTCGCAGACTCCGGATTCATTCAATCCCAGTTTGATTGGTTTCGTGAACGCGGGAGCAGTGCAGCCGGATGGTAGAATCTTGGTGGGAGGCCAATACAAGACGCTGAGCACCTTGCCTTACCGGGGCCTCGCCAGGTTCAATGTCGACGGCTCATTAGATACGAACTTTAACCCTGCGGTTAGCCCGGGCGTTCAGAGCATCGCGGTCGATCCCAATGGGCAAGTCCTGGTTGCTGCATCGGGCGTAAATCGGTTCAACACCGACGGCTCAATCGACAGTTCGTTTATCTCATCGAGCAGCGCCCAGCTGCTGTTGCAGCCGGATGGCAAGATTCTGTCCGATTGGACGAGGCTTGTCCGCCTAAACAATGATGGGTCTCTCGACACGAATTTCACTTCAGGAGTTGGCTCGGTATTTGCCTTGGCTCAGCAACCGGATGGCAAGATTCTGGTCGGCGGAACCTTTACTTCTGTTGCAGGCCAGGAACGGAATTACCTCGCGAGGCTCAATTCGGATGGAGTCCTAGATACGAACTTCAACCCTGTGTTCAGCGACTTTGTCTATGCCTTGGCCGTTCAGCCGGACGGCAAAATTTTGACGGGCGGAGGGTCAGTGAGGCGATTCAATGCTGATGGCTCGCTGGACAATGGTTTCAATGCGAACCTGCATGGCGCTCTTGCCTTATGCCTGACTCTGCAAACAGACGGTAAAATCTTGGCAGGAGGTAATTACTTGTTAACGCGGCTCAACCCCGATGGCTCCCCGGACACTACGTTCAACGTGCCTGTAAGCGATGTTGCTACTTGGGCGGTTTGGTCAATTGTCGTTCAGTCCGATGGGAGGATTGTGGTCGGCGGGAGCTTCAGCTTCTTGGGCGGCCAGAATCGCAGTAACATCGGCCGGCTAATCAACACCGGACCGGTAATTAGAGAGTTGAGCTCTGATGGCTCAACAATTACCTGGATGCGCGGAGGCGTGGGTCCCGAGGTGTGGCGCACGGTTTTTGCCTACTCCACCAACAACGTGGATTGGGTCAATCTCGGTAGTGGAGAGCGGATTCCAGGCGGATGGCAGATAACAGCCGTCTCGGTGCCGACCAACGCCACCTTTTCCGCTCGGGGCTTTGTGGTCAGTGGGCGGTATAGCTGCTCCAGTTGGTTTGTGGAGCAGTTCCTCGGACCCCTGAGCACGAACAAACCCTCTTTAACCGTGGTCGAAAGCGCGGGAATGCCGTTACTTTCGATAACTGGCGACGTAGGGCGGCCCTATGCCATCGAGTATGCCCCCACGCTTGCCACCAACTCATGGGGAGCTTTGGCGACATTATTACTGACGAATAATCCGCAGCCCTTTTTGGACAGCTCCGCCCCCACCGCACAGCGGTTTTATCGTGTGCGGCTCGACCAATGAATGCGACCGTGGGCGCATGAAACGAAGACAGCAACTCCTATCAGTAGTTCAAAACCTGGCACCAGGCGCCACGACCTCGCCTTCGTCCTTGAACCACGGGAAAAAGGTTCTGTATTTCATGGCGCTGTTCCCGGTCATTCCTGGACGGTTGCCTCATAAACCGTGATGAACTGTGTTCAACTCAGATATGGGCTGCTATTTCGATGCGTCCGATTGTGAAACGTGGGCTTGGTCGAGCTTGGCCAGGATATTAGACGCGAAAGTTGCAGCCGAATCATCTGTGTAATTGCTCAGCTTTCTGAGCAAAGGTTTGGATAGCTCGTTCATGCCGGGCACTTCTGCTACCTTGAGCGCCGCCGCCGCAAATCGGTTGACCTGCTCCGGCGTTGCTCCCGGTGCACAGGCGGCGTCCCCCAGCCTTTGCATCAGGATTCGAGCGGGTTCGGGCGTGTGCAGTATGCGCCAAGCGGCTTTGGCGTCGGTGTCTTGGAGGTCTACGTTTGTTTCGCGACCAAGCAGGGCACTGATTTCCGACAGGAAGGGTGAGGCGTCGATTATGAGCGAAGCTGGAACGACGACAACTTGCCGCACTCCGATTTGCTACCGAGGGCTTTGCCATGAGAATCGCTGTTTGCAACATAGTCAACCCGAGCGCGAGCTGGTGCAGGTTGTTCTTGCACCCTGCCGAATCCGCCGCGCTCTTTGCACGGTTCAAAGCCGGCAACAGCATCGCCGCCAGGATGGTGATAATGGCGATGACCACCAGCAGCTCAATCAGTGTGAACGCGCCAATAACCGCGAACCGCGCTGCGAATGTGGGGTCTCGCCTCAAGAGGAAATCGGGCGAAGGCGTTTCATAATTCTTCAAGCGTAACCGGAGTTTGAGTCTTCCTCTTAGCAGTGTCCAGATGCACCCCCGGCCGCGCCCCCTTCTCTGAACCGCGCGAGCCAAGGGCCACCTGCCTGAAGGCGAGACACCCAGTGTCCTGAGCGTGGTACATTTTGGTGCATTTGCCCGGCGGGTCGGAGAAGGAGCCAAGGATTTGTATCGTTCTCAGAGCCAATAGCAAGCAGCGGCGGGGCCAAGTGCGCTGGCATCGTGACTGCTAAAGACTCGAATTGCGCGCGGTTTGTTGTATATGAGACTTGTGACCGGTCGGTGTAAGTTAAAGAAGCGCGGAGGATTCACCCTGGGCGGAAGTCGTGGTCGCGTTGGGCATCGCGGCGTCAGCGTTTGTGTGCAGTCGTCGGCCTTGTTGTTCGGCGGGTATCCGTGGCCGGTCCGGGTTTACGTTAGTGGAGTGGTGGTTTGCGTAGCTATCCTCGCCATGGTCTTCGGGGCAATCATCACAACCTCTGTCCAGTCAGGAGATCGGGCGGAATGGGCGGGCTATAACCTCTCGGCGCAGGCTCTGGCCTTGCAGCCAATCGAACAGGCCAAATCCGTTGGCGATGCACCCCCCCCGACATGAACTGCCTCATTACAGTCTTTTCCCCTGGCCGCGGCGCTCGTGCCCAAGCGCTGGGCATGACCCTGGCTGAGGTCGTTGTGGCACTGGCCATAGCCAGCCTTACCGTCCTCAGCGTGGTCGGTGGCTATACTTATTCCACGCTGGGCGCGGAAAAAGCGAGCCTTTCGCTGGCGGCCAACACCCGGGCGCTCGAGCGGCTGGAAGACACCCACGCGGCAATCTGGAACGTTTCGACCTGGCCGGCAGTGGACGAACTGGTGGCTACCAACTTTCCCGCCAAGCTGGTGATTCTCGACCTGTCCGGGCAGGGCGCGGGCATTACCTATGGGACGAACTATACCACCATCACCCAGGTCTCACTTGCGCCGCAATTGCGCCGCGTTCGCGTGGATTGCGTCTGGCAATTTCAAGCTGGCCGATTCTCCAACTGGCACACCAACACGGTCGAAACCTTGCGCGGGCCCGATTGAGCTTATGAAACCATCCATTTGTTGCCGCTTCCATGACGGGCCCTGGCGTTCGGGAGAGTTGGCTTTCACCCTGGCCGAACTGATGGTTAGCGTGGCCATTTTCATCCTGCTGGTCGGCGGCGTCGTGTCGACGAACCTGTTCGGTTTGCGAATGTTCCAGATCGAAGAAACCAAGCTCATTGCGTCGGACGGGGCGCGCGGAATTGTTGGTGTGCTGATGAACGAAATTCATTCGTGCGAAACCTTCCAGATCGGCACGTTCGCCAACGGAACGTTCACCGGCCTGCCGCTCGGCGCTCCGCAGATCGGACCGGCATTGATCGTTTACCCGACCACCAATACCGCCAACTTCATCATGTATTTCGTCAACACCGCCGACCGGAAATTTAGGCGGGCCACGAGTGTGCCAGGTTCGACGAGGATCGTGGCGCAATCGGTCACCAACGCCACCGACTTGTTTCGGGCGCAGGATTACCTGGGCAACGTCCTCACTAATATGCAAAACAATACTGAGCTGCACGTGAAACTCGAGTTTTATCAGGCGGCCCGCTTCGGCGTGCCGCCCGACTACTATAAACTGGAAACATCGGCGACACGGCGCTAAGCCGGTTTGAAATCTATGAGATCGTCCAAACAGAATCGCATCCGAAAACCCGCCGGCAGCGCGTTGCTGATAACGCTTGTGATGAGCGGCATCGCCCTCCTGTTGCTCACAGGCGCTATGACCTGGTCCGCCACGAACACCAGGTTGACCGACCGCTCGAATCGCTATGCCACCGCGGTGGCCGCGGGGGAGTCGGCGATCGAGAAAATTCTCACCCAGATGAACCAGGACTTCCTGGACGGCGGCGAAGCGCTGGTCGTGAACAACCTGAACCTCTACCGCTCCACTTATCCCACCTCGGCCGATTCAGCCTACTGGGCCGACTGGGAATTCAACAATGCGAGCGGCCAGATCGGGCAAACCTACGTCGGACGCGGCATTGCCAGCAATTATGTCGTGTTGACCGGGCCCTATGTCGGCCTGCGCGGTTACGTCTCGACTTACACCCTCGTTTCCGACGCCCGTGAAGTGAAGAGGACCCAGGATGTCGTCGCCGGGGTGATGGAACAGCTGGACCTGGCGCGCATTCCGATCTTTCAGTTTGCAATGTACTCCTCCGGCGATATGGAAATCAGTTGCGGCCAGCCATTCGCGGTGACCGGCCGGGTGCATTCCAACAAAATGCTTTACGTGGAACCCGATAACGCCCTGACCTTCCAATCCGCCGTCACGGCTGTGGGTGACATCCTGTTCCAACGTGATCCAGCGGACTCCCGCACGCCGCCCGTCGGCTCCGTGGTGTACCAGGGCACCAAGACCGCCCACGCCCCTTCCCTGGTGTTGCCCATCGGGACCGCTAATACGCCGCAGGCAATCCGTGAAATTATCGAGCCACCCGCAGTCGGGGAGAGTCCGTCCTCGCCTATGGGCCACTCACGGTACTATAACGAGGTGGACCTGCTGGTGACGGTGTCCGACACCGGCGTCACCGCGAGCAGTGGAGAATTTAATAATTTCGGCACGGTGGTTCCGCCTAGTGAAATCGGAAAGTTCGTGACTCTCACCAACTCATTTTATGACTGGCGCGAAAGCAAGACGATCCTGCCAGTGGATCTGGACATCGGCGCCCTCAAGATGTGGAGCGCTACCAATGGCAACGTGCGCACGGCCCTGGGCAGCCGCGACATCAACTCCGTTTACGTGTACGACCGCCGAACCGTGGTGGCTGGGAAACTCGGTGCGGTGCGCGTGCGCAACGGGTTGGTGCTTCCGCCACTGGGCCTCACCGTGGCCAGCGCCAGTCCGATCTACGTCCTGGGCAATTATAACCAGACCAGCTCCGCCAACCTCGGCACGGCAAACACCTCGACGACCTTTCCGGCCTCGCTGGTCGGCGACGCCATCACCATCCTTTCGGTCAACTGGAACGATGCGAACAGCAAATTGCCACTGGCCTCGCGCGCAGCCCTGCCCACCACCGTCAACGCCGGCATTCTGGCCGGCGCCGTCGAGACCGCCAATGGAAACTACGGCGGCGGGATGGAAAACTTTCCGCGATTCCTGGAATCCTGGGGCCTCGCCAACCCCCTCACCTACAACGGGTCAATGGTCAAAATGTTCCCGAGTCTGTACGCAACAAATATTTGGGGACTCGGCAACGTGTACAATCCGCCCAAGCGGAATTGGGCCTTTGATCTGAACTTTAACAATCCGGCCAAGCTGCCGCCCTTGACGCCGAGCCTGTTGAAGATCTTCCGGGACGTTTGGACGACGCTGGCGCCCAATTCCACCAACGCTCCGCCCAGCAGCTAGGCACGGAAAGAAACTAGATCTCGGTCGCCCATTATTCGTTTGTGATGCGAAAGCACGCGCCATCCCCGAGGTTGCGGTTGCCCCAGGGGTGGAAGCACCCGGTCGCGACCTGCGCCCTCGGCCTGCTGGGCGTGTGCTTCTGCGGTTTGGCATCAGCAGACCCTCGGCCTCCCGCTCACGTGGCGGAGACCTACACCAGCGAGTACGAGAAGGCGCCTCACCCCAACTTTGTTGATCAAGATAGCACCGCCCAGTGGGCGAAAACCGAACAGGACCAGTATCGCCTTCGCGTGCATCTCCCGGACACCATAACTCCCGAGGAAGAGAGTTCATTGGAGGCCGAGAGCAGTCAGAGCAGCCAAGCCAGCCAGGCACGACCGCGCGGCGGGCAACCGCAAGAGTCTCAGACGCTGGCCTATGTGGCGGTCCTTATCTTCGCCGTGGTGCTATGCATCTCGCGGCTTCGGCCCGATCTTCGGGAAAGGTATTTCCATCCCTGGCACCTCCTTCCCGCCACCTTGCGTCGCAGGCTGCAGCAGGCCTGCGCTCCCCAGGACGCGAGCGCCGCCGAGGGGCGCCGGCTGGTTAGTGCGGTGCAACAGGGCGCCGACCCTGGCTTCCTCGAGCCGAAACCGGAACAACTCGACGTCCTGGGTGGGATCACGAACGCTCTTCAGGAGGCTCAGGACCCTCTCGAACGGCAGGAGTTGCTGCTCCGCGCCAATCTGCTCATTCACGCGCTCACCCCCATTTCCGAGCCTCGCCGCCAGCGGGCGGCATGGCAGATTCGCCATTCGCTCGAGGCTTTGTTGAAAAAGCTGATGAATCAATCGGTGCGACCGACGGCCACCGCTGTCGTTACTGCCGTCAAGGCGGTCGAGGTCCTGCAGGAACTTCGTGCCGCCGGTCCTCAAGCCGAGGCTGCGTTCGAGTGGCCGATCCGAATCCTGGCGGTTTACGACGACCCGGTAACCTGCCGGGCCATGGAAAGCGTGCTGCAATCCGTCTTCGAAAATCCGCAGTTCGCTGCGGATGGAGAGTCGGCCATGGCTATCGCTGGCGAGCGGGCATTTGACGTTATTTTCATCGACGTAGCTCTCCAGGGCATAGACGGCTACGCGGTCTGTGGCATGTTGCGGCAGATCGCCATGCACCATTACACGCCCGTTGTGCTGGTGACGGACCGGGCCGACGCTCCGGCTCGGGCCGACGCCGAAGCCTGGGGCGCAGACGACCTGATCTCCAAGCCGTTGTTGGCGGTCGAGGTGACTCTCAAGGCGCTGATCCTGGCCCTGCGCTACCGCCTGGCCGGCGGTGGCGCCACACCCCGCAACGCCGCCGAGGCCTGCGCCTCCCGATTATCGGCCCAGGGCCACGTGCCGGGAGACTCCGGCATCGTCTGCGGAACCGACGACACCGAAATCCTGCGCATCGTGACCAGGAACTAATGGTCTCCCGCTGGGGAAGAGGCACAGGGAGCACCGCGCGCCCCAAGTTCGCCCGCGAATTGTCGGGCGCGGCTGAAGGTAATTACATCGCAAGCTTTGAAAGGCGAACGGATGCTTGCATTGAGCTCAGTTTCACGGGTGCCTGGGATTTTTCGCAGGCTGCTTAAAGATGCAGGACTGAGCCTGCAAAGTGCGACGCACTTCAACGACATTGAAGCCTTGAAACGGGCAGTGGAGATTGGTTTTGGGGTCGCCATCGTGCCGGAGGGACCCATTCGCAGCGAGGTTGCGGCTGGGATATTGAGGTCGGTGCCCCTGAAGCCGCACTTTTCTCGGCCGTTGGCGGTGGTATATTGGAGGGGCAAACGGCTGACGCCGGCTATGAAGCGGTTGATTGAGTTGTTGAAAGAACCTCAATGATGGGTTGGGCTGGAGGCATTCCGTTTCGTGGTATTCAGCATGTTGAACGGAAGTGTTTACAATCGGTTTCTGTCACGCAACCATTCTGCTCAATGGCCCTGATTATAAAAATCGTTTCAGGCGGCCAGACCGGCGCAGACCGCGCTGCCCTCGATTTCGCCATCGAGCATGGAATCCCCCACGGCGGCTGGTGTCCGAAAGGCCGGCAGGCAGAGGACGGTCCAATCGACGGGCGGTATCAACTTAAGGAAACGCCGACCAGTGACTACGCCCAGCGAACCGAATGGAATGTCCGCGATAGCGACGGAACTGTGATTTTTTCCATCGCGCCGATACTCACTGGCGGCTCGAAGCAGACAGAGGATTGGGCGCGTCAGCATCATAAGCCGCTTCTTCACCTGTGGCGCGAGGACGTTTTGCCGCTCCCAGAGGCGGAACTGCTGAGGTTCATCCGCGACAACCAAATCAACGTGCTAAACGTGGCGGGGCCGAGAGCTTCAACAGAACCGGAAGTTGCGGCGTTCGCGCGGGAAGTGCTGGAAGAAGCGTTCGGGTCTGCCGGGCGGCACGGCGTGGAGCAGTCGAATTTGGAGACAGCCCGCCTGATACTCAGGCCCCTTTCCATTGACGACGCTCCAACCGTGGCAAGGTTGGCTGGAAAACGCGAAATCGCTGACACCACACTGTCTATTCCCCACCCTTACTCGGAACAGCAGGCTAAGGACTGGATTAGCCACCATAGCGCTAGCTGGAGTGGGGGGAAGGAAATGGTTTTCGCCATCATCAGCAAGAAGGACATCGAGCTGGTAGGCACTGCTGGACTGCGGGACATCGACTCAGAGCATGGCCAGGCAGAGATGGGGTTTTGGATTCGGGTGGATTGGTGGGGGCGAGGATACGCGACCGAGGCAGCCCAAGCTCTCAATCAGTTTGGATTCGAGACGTTGGGGCTCAATCGGATTTATGCCCACCACTTTCTCAGGAACCCGGCGTCTGGTCGGGTGCTGGAGAAAATCGGGATGAAGCGGGAAGGAATTCTCCGGGAACGGGTGCGCAAGTGGGGTGTCTATGAGGACGTCGCCATCCTGTCTATCCTTAGGAAGGAATGGCCGAACCGTCATGAAGCCGTTTGAACCGCCCGACAGCCATCACCTTCGGGCTGCGCAAGGCTGGTGCGAGCTTTATTCGTTTCTTGGAGGCTATAAACCGTGTCCAGCGGAGCCGTGAGCTGATGATTCAGTGCGCCCGATTGTGGAACTGTCGGGTCTGCCCTTCACCTTTAGACACAAAATGTCGCAGTACCGTGCACGGAAATAACCGTAAACGGCCGCTCATCTCCAGTAGATACACTGCTAATCCGATTGACACAGTGTGCGGCATCTGATAACCAAGCTTCCGCACGCGGAATCAATTTAAACTCTATGAAGCAAAGACTTTTTGGAGTCTTTGGCATCGCCATGCCTTTGTTCTCGTTAATTGTCACGTCCGCAGCCCCAGCCTCCGCTCAGACGAACTTTACTGTTCTAAGAAGTTTTTCTGGAATTCCAGACGGAGCGGTTCCGTTTGGCGCTTTGGTTGACGGAAAAGACGGAGCATTCTATGGAACCACAGCCGCGGGCGGCATCTCAAATTACGGCACAATCTTTAGGGTTAACACGGACGGGTCTCGTCCGGTTATCTTAAAGAGCTTCATCGGGTCTGACGGAAGCGCCCCGCTTGCCGGACTCGTGCTGAGTATCGATGGAAAGCTCTTTGGGACAACGTTCACAGGGGGCACCTCCAATTTCGGGACGGTCTTTAGCCTGGGAAAGAATGGGAGCGATTTTACCGTGCTTCACAGTTTTGCCGGCGGTCCGGACGGGAAAAGCCCCAAGTTCCCCTTAATTGTGGGAAGCGATGGGGTGTTGTATGGAACCGCTGATTTCGCCGATTCAACAAACCGTGGCACAATCTTCAGGTTAAACCAAGATGGCACGAGTTATTCGGTCCTCCACATTTTCACCGGAAACCCAGACGGCCAAAACCCCACCAAACTTTTAGAGGGCAGCGATGGCAACCTGTACGGAGCGACCGGTTTTGGGGGCCCCACCATTGCGGGGACGGTCTTCTCGATTCAGAAGGATGGCAACGGTTACGCCATCCTTTACAACTTCCAGGGCCGAGGAGGAGATGGCCTGTCTCCTGGCGCTGGCTTGGTGGAGGGTAGCGATGGCGCCTTGTACGGAACAACCTCGCACGGCGGTACAGGACTGGGTGGCACTGTGTTCCGATTGAACATGGATGGGACTGGGTATGGGATACTAAGAAGTTTTTCGGACGCCGGCGATGATTCATACGAGCCAGATACCGAGCTAGTGGAGGGAACCGACGGCGCCCTCTATGGTTCGACTTATTTCGGTAGCAATGGAAGTGATAATGGGACGATATACAAGCTGAACAAGGATGGAAGCGGTTACACTATTCTGCGGAAGTTTACCGGCACGAGCGGTGACGGACAAACCCCGGGGGCCTTGCTGTTGATGACCAACGGTGTTTTCTATGGGACTACAGAATATGGCGGCGGGGGCGTGGGCGGCGGGTGCGTTTTTGCGCTTGGCAGCGTCCCCCTGCCTCCGCGAGTGGCGGCACTCTCGGCGTCTGGTAGCACGAACCTGATGCAATGCGCCGCGACATCTGGCTTCCAATATGATGTGCAGCGCTCCACGAACCTGTCTTCGTGGTCGGTGCTGGCCTCAATAACCTCAACTAACGGTGGATTTACTTTTTCTGATTCAACGCAGCTGCAACCTGTGGCGTTTTACCGGCTTCAACAACATTAAGCCAGCTAACCTGGGAGAGCGGTCACGTTCCGATTCCGATGAACCACCTAAACGCGGCCGCTCTGGCGTTAGTGGCTTGGGGTCGGTATGCAAGCGACTGTCCTGCGATGCAGCGTCAGGCCGGCACCCATCCCGTCAGACTCTCCGCCTCACCACGGCGAATCAAAAAACAAATCGCCCTTGCTGAATATACCCCGGCTAACCGGTCTGCCGCCGTCGTCCACCCTGTCCGTCCCGACGCTGTAGAGCAGCCAGTTTGTACCTTGAGCGCGGTAAATCAGCGGCTGACCCGTGAACGGGTCTTGCGGCACCTTTGAAAGGTATTTCGGAACCAATTCATCCAGATGCGCAGGCAAGCGTGAATTTTCAGCTTGGTAGCAGTGCAAGGCCAATTCAGCCGCCAGCAGGCGCACATGGGCCACGGCCATCGTGTGCCTCGCTTCCGCGTTTTTCCTCACGGGCCGAAGCTGCCACCACGCCGTGAATCGACCCAGTGGATTTCCTATTTTTGAAAGTTGTGAGCGGGCGTAGGCGCTCTCAGTTCGCCAAATTTCGTCCCAGGTGACACGTGCTCCGTCGATTTTTTCCAATTCCGCAATGAGCGGGCGTGCCTGCTGGCAAGTAAGTCCGGGCACAAGCTTTGACACCGACCTGGAACCAATCGCTTCGCACGCAACCCCCACCAGCCGGTTGATGAGGAACCCGCCACGGCCAACCTCGTTTCCGAAGTGGATGGCATCTACGTAACTTTTCGGAGCGTCAGCAGGAAGACTGTCCATTTCGGCCAGACGGCCCTCCGCTGCGAGAAGCAGCGCCAGTTTTTTCATTTCTGCCAAATTGCCCACCATGCCCATGAAGTTCGTCGCCGACCAGTCGATTGGCATTGCGCACTGACGGGTCATGCCAAGGCGCAAAAGACGCAGCGGTTCAGTGTTTGTCCTTACAAGCTCGCGGAGGCCGTCACGGTCGAGCGTCGAGAAGTTGCCAACATCGTCTGTCACGGCCGCGCCTGCTCTGAGAAAATCATCGTATCCGTTCGGGTTCGGCAGCGGAGGGCGTGTCGGCCTTTGACCCGGCGTGAACAGAGCCAGCGCGAGCGCGAGCAACACGAAGGTGACCACCAGCGTGAGCAGCAGTGCGCGAACTCTTCGTGGCATCGTAACGACCAGCGTGGCAGAACTGCCAAACCCGTCAACATTCCTTCATCGGGCGAGCGCTGAGAAAACCGTCTCGACGGGAAAGCCCAATGGAGTAGAATGTCCTTATGAAACCCGCGCTCGCATTCACCACGATGATGGTTTTGGGATTTGCAGCTATGGCAGAGCCATCCCAAAGCACGAACCCAAATGCCAATCCACCGAGCAACGTTGTCGAGGCTCGGTTTACCCTTGACGGAAAGCAGGTGGTCACCACTTCAGCAAATAACAGCGTGCGTATCTGGGATGTGGCGACCGGCCAACCGCTTCCTGTGGAGGCTCGGATTAGTCCTGATGGAAAGCTGGTGCTCACCACCTCAAAGGATGGCACGGCGCAGGTCTGGGACCTACCGACTGTCAAGCCGCTTGCCGGGCCAATCACGCTCGTGGGCACCTGGCAGCTTGTCTCTTTCAAGTACGGTGACGCCACCAAATGGTTGGACGCCCCGAATACTCAGCGACGAATCAAACACATCACCGGGACGCACTTCACTTGGGTTGCGTACGATGTAGCCAGCGGGAAAGTGCAGAGCATGGCAGGTGGAACGTATATGCTCAATGAGGGAGGAGCGTACACCGAGTCGATTGAATACGCTGGCGAAGGCATGACCGATTACTTGGGCAAAAAACAGTCCTTCAACATCAGGGTGGAAGGCGACAAATTGCATCAATCTGGACAGTTATCGGACGGCACGAAAGTGGAAGAGGTATGGCAGCGGGTGAAGTGACGCGGTCGGTTTCAGGGCTGCCAAGTTGAAATTGCTGGGCCACCTTCGTCCAGGTACAGTCTCAATAGCGTGAGCCTTGCGGGGTTAGGTTGTCCAACCGGAGGTATGACTAAGGCAAAAACGAGCGTCGGTGCTCCAGCACTCGTTCTTGTTGCTTTGGTCGGATTCATCATTCGGCATTGAATGAGACGTTGATGACCGTCCGCCCATCGGTGACCATCGCCTTATTGTGCGCTAAGGTGGTTTTCAGGTCGAGGCAAACCCGGCATCCACCGGCAGGTCAACGCCAGTGATGAGTCGTGATTCATCGCTCGCAAGAAAAACCACCGCTGAGGCGATTTCCTCTGGTTTGCCAAAACCCCGTTCGGTTACCAACGCATTCAGGGCCGCATCCAGACCCTCTTTTTCGGCGATGTGTTTGGGCCACCAGTCCGTGGATACCCACATGGGTGTGGCTATAGCGCCGGGCGAAATCGAGTTCACCCGAATCTGGTGAGCCGCGCCTTCGGTCGCGGCGACCCGGGACAGGAACCGGATGGCGGCTTTGCTGGTGCCATACGCGGCATTGCCGGGCACGACTTTCAAACCAGCCGCAGAGGCTATGTTGATAATGCACCCGCCACCCCGGCTCTGCATGGCCTTTATCGCGCACCGCGTCCCAAGGAATACGCTATCGAGGTTCGTAGCCATCACTCGCCGCCATTCGGAAAGGGATGTTTCTGCAAAGGACTGAGTGAACTTGATGCCAGCAGAGTTGACGCAAATATCCAGCCGTCCACAGCGGGTCAGAATTTGGGAGATCGTCGCGTCCCAGTCGTTCTCAGAAGTGACATCCATCCTGAGGGCGAAGGCCCGGCCACCAGCCTCGCAGATGGCCTTCGCGACTCCCTCCGCTTCCGGCTCGTTCAGGTCAGCCAGTGCGGTTTGTGCGCCCTCCGCACAAAGCCTTTGAGCCGTCGCTTTGCCTATGCCGGATGCACCACCGGTAACTAACGCGACTTTGCCGACCATGCGAGGGGTTGTGGGTGAGCTTGACATACTGTCCTTTTGCCACCAATGAAATCCGTTAGCAAGCTTGTCCAGTTCCCAGTTGCAGCGCAACCTCGTTTAAGAGGCATCACGCGGTCGGGGCAAGAAAATGGTGGCCGAGAATGGCGCCATGACACCCATTTCGGCAAGTCCCAGCATATATTATTTACTCTCTTTTTCTTAGTGAAAGGAAACAGTCCGTCATGGTGTCATTCGAGTTGCCTGAGGGCGGCCGGGAAGCGCAGTCGGCCTGGCCGCCCCTCACAGGTCATGCAATTCAAGATTGGTGCTCGGGTCCGCATCTTCCCGCCACCCTGCGCAATCCTGAGGTTTCGGGCCTGCACCTAATCCTTGGTGCCCTGCGCAGGCTACCGCCCGCGGTTAGTCGGTCGCGCGTCAAAGAACCCCTCACCCCTGCCCCTCTCCCCGCGCCGAGCGGGGAGAGGGGCAGGGGTGAGGGGCGGGTTACCCAGGGTAGGTCCGCAGGCGGACCAACCCTGGGCTGATATGCGGAACCCCGTTGGGGTTCTGAGATTGGGCCGACGAGGATCGGCGAAGAGAGGGGGCCGGAAGTGAGGCTCTTCAATGCTGAAAATGCGCACTGGTATCGGCGGGATGGAGAGTCGTTGCACTCCGTCCTGTCGGCCATGCCAAGGTGATTGAGCCCGCGGGAATTGGTGGACCGGGCGTAGCAGACGATGGGGGAGGCGGAGGCGAATTACACACTGAATTCTTAGGGGCTTAGACGAGGGTGATGATGGTGCGGGTCGCGGGGTTGTAGCTGATGAATCCTCCGTGTGTGATGTGGTGCTCAAATTTTCCTTCCTCGCCGTGTTGGGAGCGACCGGGTTGCGAGCGGCCGGCATGGATGGCGGCCTGGAGGTCGTCACCGTCGTGGATGTTGTATTTGGGCCCGCGCTCGAGGACTCGTTTTGCGAAGTGGGTGTGCGCTTTCCAGTGGGAGGCCGTTATGGCTTTGTCAATTGCCTGGTGTGCTTGTTGAAGCTTTTTGGGGTCCCACTTGAGACCTGCGAATTTGACCTTCCTGAGCATGTTTGCAGCTTCCTGAGGCGTAAAGGCGTTGTCGGCTTGCGCCTTAGCAGCCTTTTGGGCCTTGCTGATGGTGCTTTGCGTCTTATCAATGGCCTGAATGAGGTCGGCCAGAAACTTAGTTGCATTTTGGGTCTTGGGGGAAAGGACTTTGGCAAGATGACGTACCTCCGCTAGGCAGCTGACCTGTTCATCGTAAGCATCTTTCGGGATCTTTTCAAACTCGGTTAGTTTCTTCGAAACGCGGTTGTCCTTGAAATTAAAGGTTTTGGCCGCTTCCTCCCATTCCTGCGCCGTTGGTAGTTTTGTTTCCATGGTTAGTCCTTCGCCGGTTCTTTTCGGCGGACTGCGGCCCGGCTGGCCTGTGACACTGTACTGGGCTGGCTTTTACTTTGGCCAGCGGCGTAGGTGGTTGTCAACGCGAAAGCAAGGTCGGCGTGTTGTTACGGTGTCGGATTCGGGGAGGCGGTGGAAGGTGGATAATTCTTCGAAAAATGTTTTGGGTAGCAGGCGAGTGGCTTCGGCTCTGTCTTTGGTCTTGAGGCTCTCGAAGGTTTTGGTGGTGTTGTCGAAGCGTAGTAAACGCTCTTGCGACGGAGGAACAAGCGGTAACGCTCTTTCATGCTCGGATGTCGAGCCTACCCGGTCCATCTTGTTGATGAAGCAATGCGCGGAACGTGATAACGATTGGCTTGCCGCCAAACGGCTTCGCTCTGTGGTTGCACTCCGCCCACGGCGCAAAACACGGCGACCATTCCGGCTAATACCCGCAACGAACGCTCGACCTCGGCGGTGAAATCTACATGGCCAGGCGTGTCGATGATGTTTAGGCGGTGAGGTTTGCCCTCAAACAGCTTCGCGACATTGCATGTGGACTCCTGGGTCCACGCACATGACACCGCAGCCGCAAAGAGGGTGATCCCTTTGCGTTGTTCAATCGGGTCGAAGTCCGTCGTCGTATTTCCGTCATCCACATTGCCGGCTTCATGAATCGCGCCGGCATAATAAAGCAGGTTAGCGAGGCCATGCGCTCGATTCGCACTGAGCGCACTCATCGGGAATCCTTTGGATTCTGAACTCGAACCCCGGTACCGCGTATGTCCGCTCGCGTGCGCTACTCCTCGGCAAACAAGTAATCCAGATCCGACTTGGACAAACTGCGGGCGAAGCCTTCCTCGCCGAGGACGTCGGCGATGGTCTGGGCTTTGCTTTGCTGCAGGTCCCAGATTTTCTCCTCGACCGTTCCCGGTGAGATGAGGCGGTAGGCGTTGACGGTGTGGGTTTGGCCAATGCGATGGGAGCGATCGATGGCCTGGGCTTCGACCGCGGGGTTCCACCAGGGGTCATAGAGCACCACGTAGCTGGCGTTGGTCAGGTTCAAGCCGGTGCCCGCGGCCCGGAGGCTCAGCAGGAAAACGCAGGCATTGGCGTCGTTTTGGAAATCGGCAACGACCTGCTGGCGATCTTTAGTTTGGCCGGTGAGAATGCGAGTGGGGATCTGGCGGGAGCGGCATTCTTGCTCCAGCAGTTGGAGCATCTGCACGAACTGGCTAAAGACGAGCACCTTTTGGCCTTCGGCCAGCAACGAATCCAACAACTCGAACAGGGTCTCGGTCTTGCCGGAGATGGACTCATTGCCGACCAGCCGGGGATGGCAGCAGATCTGGCGAAGCCGGGTAAGGGCGGCGAGCACGTGGATTTTGCTCTTGTTAAGGCCCTTTTCGGCGACGGTTTTCATCACCTGCTCGCGGCTGCGACGCAGCTCGGCCAGGTAAAGTTTGCGTTGTTCCTCGCCCAGCTGGCAGTCCCGGCGCTGTTCGATGCGGTCGGGCAGGTCCTTGGCCACATGTTTTTTGAGCCGGCGCAGCAGCAGCGGGCGCAGTTTGGCGGAAAGCCGTTTGCGCGCGATGCGCTGGGCCGATTCGGCGTTTTCGCCGCGGGGCTCGTAGGTTTCAGTAAACTGATCCTGATTGCCCAGGTAGCCGGGCTGGATGAAATCGACAATGCTCCACAAATCGAGCAAGCGATTTTCCAGCGGCGTGCCTGTGAGGGCGAGCCGGTGATCGGATTTGAGCTGCTTGACCGACTGCGTGACCTGCGCCCCGGGGTTTTTGATAAATTGGGCTTCGTCCAGGATCATCGCCCGGAAAGAGAACTTTTGCAGCTCCTCCAAGTCGCGCCGCAGCAAGGCATAATTGGTGACAATGAGGTCGTTTTGGGGGATCTGTTTGCGGAGGTTATGCCGGGCGGCGCCACTTTCGAGCACGAGCACTTTGAGGTGAGGCGTGAACCGGTTGGCTTCCCGTCGCCAATTGTGCAGAACCGAGGCCGGGCAAATGACCAGGGCCGGCTTGGGGTTTTTGGTATGCCGCTCCTTCAACCAGGCCAGCCAGCCCAGCGTCTGGACGGTTTTACCCAATCCCATGTCGTCGGCGAGAACCCCGCCCAAACGCAGGTGCGTCAGGTGGCAAAGGAAATCGAAGCCGTCCTTTTGATACGGCCGAAGATCGGCCTGAATGCCGGCGGGAAGGTTCGTCGGGGCGATGCCTTTGAAATCCTTGACACGCTCGCGCAAGGCTTTGGCCTGCGGCGATTCGCCGAAACGTTGAAACGCCGCATCGTCCAGGTGAGCCACTTGCTCGAGGCCGATTTTCTGAGCGCCCGAGACCAGGCCGTCGACGCCCATATCGGCCATGGCTTCGTGGGCTGATTGGACTGCGGTGGAGTCCAGTTCGACCCAGCCGGCATCGGGCAGTTTGATAAAGCGGCCCGTGGCGGTTTGTAGCCGGAGCAGGTCGGCGGGACTGAGCTTAAGGCTTTCCTGTTCCCACTCTGCGGAGATGGAAAGCCAATCGATGCCGCTGCCCTTGACGACGAGGCGGGGCCGCAGTTGGCGGGGCGCCAGGAAGAGCCGTTGGAAAGCCGGGTTGCCCAGGTAATCGGCTTCGTGGGGCCGATCGAGCCAGGCCCGGGCCAGCGTGCCCAAAAAGCCCTCGTTGGCATCGCCGACCCACAAGCCGGGTTCGGGGGTGAACCAGTCGAGTTGGCGCAGCCAGAGGGCGGCCGGTTCAAGGCGCGGGTCGTCGAGCAATTCCGGCTTATCACTGGGGCGCTTCTTGTGCTCGTGAATTTGCCATTCATGGCCGTTCCAGAGCCAGAGGCTCTCATCGCGCTCGCTGCGGGCCAGCAAACGCAACCGCACGGTCTCGTCGAGTAGTTCGAAAGTGAACTGGGGCCGGGCCGGATGAGTGATACAAAGTTGCTCCCAATCGACCCTGTGGTTGGATTGGGTGCGGCGCAGATGCGTCAATAATCGATGCGTCAGGCGCCTGGCCGGAACGCTGGGCCGGCTGGACCAGTGCTCCAATAATTGTGGCGGGGGCGCGTTGCGCAACAGGTAGAAGGTGCCCTGCGCTAGAGCCAGCGCGGGGCGCTGACTGAAAAAACGGACCGCGGCCAGGGGGAGAGCCTGGCCCCCCGGCAAGCTTAGACGATAGGTGAACGACAGTTCCGAAGTGCCGTTTTCAAGGTGGGGAGTCAGCTCAGCG
>Ga0210409_10003216_pt1 | contig 18593 bp, 15 predicted proteins | sample IncBWH17MmetaG_FD_161649 | JGI IMG/M metagenome (GOLD analysis project Ga0210409, IMG submission 161649) | Forest soil microbial communities from Barre Woods Harvard Forest LTER site, Petersham, Massachusetts, United States - Inc-BW-H-17-M | ecosystem: Environmental > Terrestrial > Soil >... | reverse complement strand
GCCGACCTGTCGCAAAATCTTCTCGCTGCCGCGCCCGGCTACGCGGACATCCCTCCCAAATTTCCGCCCGCGCCGGCAAAGTAACTCCGCCGTGCGGAAGAATCGCGCGCATCATCGCGCCCGTGTCAATTCGCGCCAGTTGACAAGCTGGATCTTTTGCTGCGCCAATAGCTGGCGGAATTCGGCGCTTATAAAAAAATCGAAATCGCGCTGTCGCCAGGCCGCTCCCCAGGTATCCCGCTCTCGCGTAGCCGCCTTCATCTCCTCGTCAGCGAACGCCACGTGAATCACGAACTCCGTCACTCCCGGCTGCAGATTCTTGATCGCTGCCGTGTAAAACTCCGCCCATTTTTCCGGAGGCACGCTCGGATTCATCGTCACTGTGTGATCGATCACAATATCCGTCGGGCTTAGGCTGGACTCCAGATACGGATGCTCCGCAAACCAATCCCGCACTACAAAAAACGGCAGGTTCTTCTCGCGCGCGATTCGCAGCAGCGCCTCGAATAAATCTTTGCCATTGTCGTACAGCCGGTATTGGTGGGAATCCAGGTGCGTCGGACGAATTCCCATCGCATACGCGCGCTCAATCTGCGCGCGCAGCTCCAGCTCAACTTCCTTCGGGTCGATGCGCCGGTCCGCCGCCCAGTCGTGCCAAAAATAGCCATTCGCGTCCACCAAACTCGCTACTTTGTCTCTCGGCGCGACCGGTCCCCAGCGGTAGTAGACCCGCTCGCTGGTCAATGTCAGGTGCAGCCCGAAATCTGTTTCTGGATGCGCTTTCGCGTAGTCGGCAATTTCCGGAAACCACGGGCACGGCACCATGATGCTTGCGGAGTTGACGCCGCCGCTTTCCAGCGCTTTGATCGTCGCGGCGTTCACCGCGTGCGTCATCCCCACGTCGTCCGCATGAACGATCAGCAACTTTGCGTCGCGCGCAAATCCAAGTCTTTCCGCGACGGACACTTTATTCTGAGCCTGCCCCGCACGTGCGGAGCCCACAACGAGCCACAGCAACAATCCCGCCATCCATTTACGCTTCATTCTTCGACGCTCCTTGCTCTCAAATCCGCCTCACCAACCCCTCCTCCGTGGCCCGCGTGTTGCGCACCAGCAGCAACACCAAAATCATCCCGACAAACGGAATCACTCCCGCCGCAATCATAATCGGATCGAACGCATGCGTCGCCGAGGCCTGCCGCAAATCCGAAAAGTGCCCGATTGATTCGAACGCGAGGATCGTCCCGATGCCCGCTCCCGTTCCGCTCAGGCCGCTCACCGTAGCCACGGAATCGCTCTTGAATAAATCCGTCGGCAGCACGTTCGCAATGGTCGAAAAGGACGCATACGAAAATGTGGCCAGTGCAAACAGCAAGGTAATCACGTACAGGTTCCTAGTAAAAATCGTTGGAATCAGCAGCGTCACGCCCACGCCTCCAAACACCACGAGCGCCTTGCGCGCCGCTCCTAGCGCCCATCCCCGGCGGATCAGATATCCGGAAGCCGCGCCACCAAAAAAATTCCCCAGGTCCGCCGCCAGAAACGGAATCCACACCGCGATCAAGCTGCTCTTCAACGAAATCCCTTTGGCCACCAGGTAAATCGGAAACCAGTCCGTCACGAAAAACCACACCGGATCGGTGAACGTTTTCGAAATAATTGTTCCCCACACCTGCGGCAGCTTCAGGAGTTCGCTCAACTTTGTCTTCCGCGTACTCGCGAGTTCCCGCGTCTCGCCCAGAATCATCTCGCGCTCCGCTGCGCCAATGCGCGGATGCTCTTCCGGCCGGTGGTACATGCGCCGCCAAACCATCAGCCACAGAAATCCCAGCAGCCCCGGGATCATGAACGCCACACGCCATCCCCAGCGAAAATAGATAGGCAAGATCAGAAATGGCGCCACCGCCCCGCCGATCGAAGACCCGCTGTCGTACAGGGCGGTCGCCAATCCCCGCTCGCGTTTCGGAAACCACTCGGAAACCGCCTTGTTCGCCCCCGGCCAGTTTGCCGATTCGCCCGCTCCCAGCAGAAACCGGAAGAACGCGAAGCTTCTCAGGCCGCTCGCCAGCGAGGTCAGCAGCGAAACCGCGGAATACCACGCCACGCTGATGGTCAGCCCTCGCCGCGTTCCCACGCGATCCATCAGCCGCCCGCAAACGGTTTGCCCGATGGAATACGCCACGCGAAACGCAATCGCGATATTCGCGTAATCCACGTTGCTCCAGTGAAAGTCCTGTTTCAAAAACGGAGCAAGAATGGAAAGCGTCTGCCGGTCGATGTAATTGATGACCGTGGAGGCAAACAAAATCCCGCCAATCCACCACCGCAAGTATGGAATAACGCGCGCACCTGTTGGATTGCCTTGCTGGATTGCCGTCATGAAGATTCCGCCATCATCGCCCCATCGCGGTCACACGATAGCCGATGACGACGGCTGCCGTCACGCTTTAGTCGGGGTCAGAAAACGAAGCAAGCGTCGCTGGGCTCAGTAAACGTGCGGAGTCTTTGTCCAGATATACCGTAGTGTCTGCATGCAGCCGCAGGATCGAAGCTGGTGCCAACGGGCTGATCTCTCCCTCGAAGCACAACTTCACTGCCGGGGCCTTCCGCTCATCCGGCACGATCGAAATAATCGCTTTGGCCTTCAAGATCTGCCGCACCGACATCGAAATCGCCTGCCGCGGCACCTCGGAGATATCGCCAAACCATCCTTCGCCCACCTGCTGCCGCCGGCACGCTTCATCCAGCTCCACCACCAAGTACGGCTCCTCGGTCTCGAAATCCGCGGGCGGATCGTTGAACGCCAGGTGCCCGTTCTCTCCAATTCCCGCAAACGCGACATCCACCGGCGCAGCCGTCAGCTCCTTGCCCACCCGTCGCGCCACTTCGCGCGCGTCACCTGTTCCATCCAGAAAATGATATTTGGTGATACCTGTCTTGTCGATCAGCCGCTCTATCAGGTATTTGCGAAAACTGGCCGGATGCGTAATCGGCAGCCCCACATACTCATCCAGGTGAAACATCTCCACGCGTTCCCAATCAATCCCTTCCGCCTTCGTCAGTTCCTCTAGAAACGCGATCTGCGACGTTCCAGTAGCCACTACAATTCGCGCCTGTCCACGATCGCCAATGGCGCGTCGCATGGCTGCCGCCGCCTGCTCGGCCGCCGCCCTGCTTAGCGACACCTTGTCCTCAAAAATTCTTAGAATCACGCTGGAAACGCTCGGTTGGAATGATAGGGCCGTGGGGCATCAAATATACAAGGGAATTGATGGCGCCAGCATCCTGCCGGCGCGTACTAGGTCTCCGTCGCGCCGGCAAGATACTCGCAATTTAGTTTTGGTCGGTCTTGGTCGCCCGACGGCAGTCTTGTTGAGCCCTCAGTGAGCCGCTTCCGGGCCGCAGCTCCCCAGACTCTTGACCACTTTCGTGGGCTCAAACATCTGCGCGCCGCCGTTTCCGCTCGACTTCTTGCCCTTGAGCTCCACGCGGTCGCCCGGCTTGACGTCCACGCTTCCCGCTTCGAGTGCATAGGACTTGTTCTTTTTCTCGTCGACCAGGCGCAGCCCATCGTCCGTCTGCCGTACGCAGCCGGTCACCGCGCCATGGTGATGCAATACCAGAAATAACGCCCCAGCTCCCGCAGCCGCCGCGCCAACTCCGATCCCGATCGCTTTCCCCGAACCATAACCGCTCTTGGGTGGTACATATCCCGGCGTCCCGGGTGTCCCAGTCCCCATCCCAGTCCCTCCGCCATACTGCGCAAGGGCGGAACCCGCCAGAAATGTTGTCAGGCAAATTCCCAACGCTATTCTGAGTGCGTGCCGAACAATCCCGGATTTCTCTGCGCGGCTCGCGCAGCCAATCTCTATTGTCTTCAAGGTGTTTCCTCCTGGCGGGCGAAGCGCGTTACCGAGCACCTCGCATGCTGCCGCCAGCAGATTCGCCCAATCCGCAAAGCCTGTTGTCCAACAAGTGTGAACACCCCGTAACATTCCTGTCGCCCATGCCGGGAACGCCAACCAACCCCTGCAAGCTTGCACGCTCTGCTAAACTGAACAATCGATGACCGTTCAGCGTGAATCTCTTGAAGCTGACGTCCTGATCGTCGGTGCCGGCCCCGCCGGTCTGGCCTGCGCCCTGCATCTCGCCAACCTCATCAAGAAACATAACGAGTCCCCCGGCGCCTCCGGTGGACCCTCGCTTTCCGCCGAAAATATCTACGTCCTCGAAAAGGGCCGCGAGATCGGCGCTCACCAACTCTCCGGCGCCATCATGAATCCCAAAGCCCTCGCGGAGCTGGTCCCCGATTTCGAGAAGAGCGCTCCGCTGGACACTCCCGTGACGGACGATGCCGCTCTGTTTTTCACCAAGGGTTCGTCGTTCCGGTTTCCCGTCACTCCGCCTCCCTTCAAGAACAAAGGCAATTACGTCGTTTCCCTCAACCGCGTGACGAAGTGGCTTGGCGGCCTGGTCGAAAAAACCGGCGTGAATCTCTTCACGCAATTTGGCGGCGCGGAATTGATTTACGAACGCGAAGGCATCGCCGGCGTCATCACCGAAGACAAAGGCCTCGACAAACACGGCAAACACAAGGACAACTACACGCCGGGATACGAATTGCGCGCCAAGGTCACCGTGCTAGCGGAGGGCCCGCGCGGCTCGCTCACCAAACAGCTCGTCGAAAAGAACAAGCTCGACAACATCAATCCGCAGATTTACAGCATCGGCGTCAAGGAACTCTGGGATGTGCAGCCCGGGCGCATTCAGCCCGGCTACGTCGCGCACACGCTGGGCTGGCCCGTGCCCACGGACATGTACGGAGGCGGCTGGATTTACGGCCTGGCGAACAACCGTCTCTCCATCGGACTCGTAATCGGCCTTGAATACTCTGATCCGCAATTCGATCCGCACGAAGCGTTTCAAATCTGGAAGACGCATCCGTTCCTGAAGAAAATTCTCGAAGGCGGCAAGCTGGTCCGCTATGGTGCAAAAACGATTCCCGCCGGCGGATGGTATTCCATGCCGCGGCCCTATGTGGACGGAGGCTTGATCATCGGGGATTCCGCCAGTTTCCTCGATTCGCAGCGGCTCAAGGGCATTCACATGGCCATCAAAAGCGGGATGCTCGCCGCCGAGACCATTTTCGAAGCGTTGAAAGCGGGAGATACGTCCGCGGCCAAACTGAGCGCGTTTCAGAAAAAAGTCGAAGAGAGTTACATCAAAAAAGAATTGCGCCTGGTGCGCAATTTCCACCAATCCTTTCAGTACGGTTTGCTCGGCGGGCTGTTCCATGCCGGACTGCAATTCGTCACCGGCGGCCGCGGCTTAATCGATCCCATGCGCGTGCAGGCGGGCTACGAGCACTATCACAAAAACGGCCACCCGCCGCGCGAGCGTTTCAAAGGCGACGGCAAGCTCACCTTCGATCGTTTGACCGATGTCTATCACTCCGGCACTCGCCACGAAGAAGATCAGCCCTGCCACTTGATCGTGCACGACTTGAACGTTTGCGCCAACCGTTGCACCGCCGAGTACGGCAATCCCTGCCAATATTTTTGCCCCGCCGCCGTCTACGAACCCGTGCAGGAAAAAGACGGATTCAAGCTGAAAATCAACGCTGCCAACTGCGTACACTGCAAAACCTGCGACATCGCCGATCCCTACCAGATCATCGACTGGGTCGTCCCCGAAGGTGGCGGCGGCCCCAACTACGAAGGCATGTAAGAAATGATGAGTGCGGCGCAGCGCTGCGCGGCCCAGGAGAAAAGGCTGCGGCGGGTGTGCTCGCGATGGGTTGCCGCGGAATCTCATATCTGGCGTCGCGTCAGAGCCTCAAGCTCCTCAAGCGTGCGCGGCCAGTCCGATCCCAAGAGGCGCGACAAGCTGCGATCGGCGAGAACTTTTCCACCCGTTTGGCATCGAGCACAGTAGTTCGTTTCGTTGTTCGCGTAGCGAATGCGTTGAATCTTTTCTCCGCATCTGGGGCAGGGCTGGCCATAGCGTCCGTGAACGGCCATGTCCTTGCGAAACGCCGTGACGTTTTCGGGAAAGCCGGCTTCCGCCTCTTTGCGCAGGCGTTCTACCCAGAGCAGGATGGTGTTGCGCGTTGCAGCGAACAGCCTTTCCCACTCGCCGGGCCCCAGCTTGTGCGTCAGAGCGATAGGCGATAGTTGCGCGGCATGCAGAATCTCGTCCGAATACGCGTTGCCGATACCGCTGACGATGCGTGGATCGGTCAGGGCCCTCTTCAGCGTTCGATTTTCAGCCGTAAGAGCGGCGCGAAACGAACTGAGATCGCTCGTGAAGATGTCGATTCCTCCCGGGTCGATGGAACGCAAACCGGCCTCGCCCGCGAGAACGTGCAACGATGCGCGATGCGTGGTACCGGCTTCGGTAAGCACAAGAGAGCCGCCGGGAAAATCGAAGGCCGCCAGGCTCCGGCGGCCTGCCAGCTTTGCTCCTCGAGGTCGCCAGTGCAACCGGCCGGCAATCATCAAGTGCAGGACCAGCCAGAGATCACCTTCGACGCCAATAGCGATTCGCTTGCCGATGCGCCTCAGCTCGCGCACGACGCGGCCCTCGGCGCTTGTAATCGGCGGTTGTGCAGTGCGCAGCAGGAAAGGGCTGGCCAGCCGCACTCGCTCGATGCGTTGATCGACGATGCGTGGCTCGAGTGCGCTGATGTAGGCGGCGATGTCGGGCAGTTCCGGCATGCTGATGGTTTAAGAGAAAAGGCTGCGGAAGAAGGCGCGGATGCGGGCGAAGATCGAAGTGTTGGCTTGCTGATTTTTCTTCTGCGCTTGCTGGCTCTGCGGCGCGGGCGTTGGCGGAGCAGCGGACGCGGTAGCTTTTGCTGCTGCCGGCGCCTCCTTGACGCTGCCCTGAAAGATCAGCGTGGGGCGAACTCGTACGCGGCGCACCACCACGATGAGTTGCGGATCGAAATCGTCGCGCTGCACTTTGGCGTTGGCATCGTAGGAGAGCGGCGGCATGAGGACCCGATAGACCGGACCTTCTTTTGCCGCGGGTTTGGATGGAGCGGGCTTTGCTGGAGCGGGAGATGCATCGGACGGTTTCGAGGCTAGACGGCTGGCTTCCAGCGTTTCCTCGGAAGTCGGGAGGCGGTTGACTTCGCTTTGCGCCGGAGTCTGCGGCGGAGTCGCGGGTAGAGTTCTCGCGAGCTCCAATTCACACGAGCAGTGCGTGACTCCGGTGCGCAGGCCTTCGAGTTGACCCTCGGTGATGAGCACCTCGCCATTCTGCGGCACTATGATGGTTTGCGCGGTGAGTTGCTGCTCGACGCGCACGGCGCCGCTGTCGGCGCGGATGCACATCGCGCCGGTCTGGTCGAAACCGACCAGCGTGTCCTGCGGGGCGTCGCCAATGGCGATGGGCTTGGCCTGGATCTGCGCGGTATAAATCGTCAGCGTCGGCTGGCGTTCGATCCGGGCGTGGATGGTGCCGCTTTCGAGCGCGACGGTCAATAAGTTGACGGACTTAAGAACCGAAAGGTGGGCCGGGCCGCAAACCGCGATCTGGCCGCCTTCGACGAGATCGATGCGAGCCTGGCCGGAATTCACACGGACGTCACTGCCGCTGCGGAGGATTGTCCGCTTGCGGCCCTGCACTACTTCGATGTTTAGCGGTCCTTGCACGGAAACATCTTCGCCTTCGATGGCGCCTACGGTGTCGTACGAAGGTTGGTCAGTGCGCGCGGATGGTGGAAGGTAGAGAGCGGCGAAGAAAACGCCGGCCAGCGACAGACACAGAAGTGCGCGGCCGACGCGAACTTTTGCGGCGTGGGTATCAGCCTTGAAAGCGGCGGCAAGCCACCGCACTCCAAAAAAGGCGATTCGTTTGGCGCGAGCTTGCGGCAATGAAACAGGCTCCGAGGAACTTAGATGCGGGGACTAGGCGCGGCGCGACGGTGCGACGCTAGAACACTATACTATACGCCGATGAGCGCAAAGGAAGCAGCCCGCGAAGCGGAGCAGGGAAGTGGCCGCGCGGCAACGACTGACGCGGCGGGCGCGAACGATGCGGACGCCGTGAACGTTCACTACGACACGCGGCTGCCGGAGCTGCCGTGGTCGCGGCGGATGCAAATTCCCGTGATTGCCGCGATCGTGTTCAGCGTCATTCGCTTGCTGGGACCGACGCTGCGCTACGAAGTGCTCGGATGGCAGCATGCCGAGGGCGTGTACGCTTCGGGGAAGCGTTGCATTTGGGCCTTCTGGCATCGTGTGATTATTCCGATTGTGTGGTGGCACCGAAATCATGGCACGGTCGTGATGAATACCACGGCATTCGATGGGCAATGGACGCGCAAGGTGATCGAGTGGCTGGGATTTGGAACCGCGCAGGGAAGTTCGTCGCGTGGCGGGCTGCGCGGATTAGCGGTGATGGCCCGGCGGCTGGAAGAAGGAGTGGACTGCGCTTTCACGATTGATGGGCCGCGCGGACCGCGCTACGTGGCCAAGCCCGGCCCGGTGATGCTGGCTCGCAAGACCGGCTGCCCGGTCATGGTGTTTCACATCGGCGTGGACCGTGGGAAAACGTTCACCAACACGTGGGACCATTTTCTGCTGCCGATGCCATTCGCGCGCGCAGTGATTTTGTTCGCCCCGCCAATTTACGTGCCCGCCGACGCGGACCAGCAGGTGCTTGAAGCCAAGCACGCTGAGATGCAGCGCGAACTAGAACGAGTACGAGATATTGCGGAGAGCTGGTTTTCTTTAGCTCAAGAGGATCGCGCAAGGTACCGAACGCAATTTGGAAAAAGCGCGTCGCGTCCTTGATGCTACGCGCCGGGGCGCTCGCCGAGTTTTACGGTTAGGTCGACTTTTTTGCCGCCGCGAAAAACGGTCAGCGTTACGGTGTCGCCTGGGCGTTTGCGATTTAGCAGGATGTTGAGGTCGAAGGGGCTGGCTACTTTTTGGCCATCGACCGCAATGATGAGATCGCCGCCGATGGAGATGCGCTGCATTCCGGCGCGTACCACGCGGTCGCCACCGCGCACGCCTGCGGCGGCGGCGGGTCCGCCTTTCGTTGCCGATTCGACCAAGAGTCCTTCTTGCGCGGGAAGGTCCAGCGCTTCGGCGAGCTGGCCGCCAACCGAAATCGTCTGCACACCGAGAAAGGCCTGATGGACGCGGCCGTCGGTCATGAGGTCGTGCGCAATGCGCTTGGCGCTGTTGATGGGGATGGCGAAGCCGATGCCCGCAGTGGTGCCGCTGGGCGTGTAAATCGCGGAGTTGATGCCGATGACTTCGCCGTGCGAATTGATGAGCGGGCCGCCGGAATTGCCGCGATTGATGGCGGCGTCGGTCTGAATGGCTTCGTCGATGAAAGTGGTCTGGCTGGTTTGCACGGTGCGGCCGATCGCGCTGACCACGCCGGTGGTCAGCGTGCTCTGAAAGCCGAAGGGATTGCCGATAGCCAGAACCTTTTGGCCTACCTGGAGCGTCGAGGAATCGCCGAGCGACAACGCGACCAGGCGTTTTCCTTTCGGCTCGATTTTGATCAGCGCGACGTCGTTGCGCTGATCGGCGCCGATGAACTTGGCGGGATAGCGCGATTGATCGCCGAGAACGACTTCAATGGATTGCGCTTCTTGCACCACGTGAAAGTTGGTGAGGATGTAGCCCTTGTCGTCGATCACGAAGCCGGAGCCAGCGCCTTCGACGGGAACGGGATCCATGAAGAAATCGTATTCGGTGGCTTTGGTGAGAACGTTGGCGACGGCGGGCGAGACCTGGCGATAGACGCGAACGTTGATGGCTTCCTCGTCGGTGAGGGCGGCGTCGCGCGCGGCTACATTAGCGGCGGAGAGATCTCTTGCAGCGCCGTTGCCGTGCAGCAAGGCAGACACGCCGACAGGCTGGCGCTGGCCCCAGCGCGCTCCCGCCCAATATGCGCCGAAGGTAATCACGACGGCGGCGAGGAGTAGGCGGGTAATGCTCGATGTGCGTTGTGTGGTCATGGTCGCGATCCTTTGCCGAGGGTTAGGAACAGTATAAGGAAAATCTGGGAACAGTTCATGGGTTTGGGTTGCGGGTTGCGGTTTGGCGCAGGTCTTACGTTGAGATCCTTCAGCGAACCTTATCGGTTCGCTTCAGGATGACACCTTCGTGGAGAGGCGCCGGAGTTTCGCGGCGAGGGCGGCGACTTGCGTGCGGGTGTCTTCCAGGGAGCCGGAGCAGTCGATTTTTTCGGTGGCGAAATGGAGTTTTTCGGCAACGGGGAGCTGGGCGGCGATGCGGCGGCGGGCGTCTTCATCGCTGAGGCCGCGGGCGCGGAGACGCTCGAGTTGCTGCTCGGGACGACACCAGGTGACCACCAGGCCGTCGAGATTTTTGTGGTAGCCGGCTTCGACGAGCAGCGCGGCCTCGACGAAGGCAGCGTCGCGCGCGCCGTTGCGTGACCATTCAGCGAATTGCTCGTGGACGGCGGTTTCAACGCGCGGGTGAACGATGGCGTTGAGGCGAGTCAGTTTGGCGGGGTCGGCGAAAACTATGGCGGCGAGCTTGGCGCGATCGATGCGATTGCCGGTATCGAGAATGGACGCGCCGAATTCGCGGACGACTTCGTCGTAGGCGGATTGCCCGGGCTCGGTGAGCTTGTGCGCGAGAGAATCGGCGTCGAGAACGGCGAAGCCCATTTCGCGCAACATGGCGGCGACCGCGGTCTTGCCGCTGGCGATGCCTCCGGTTAGGCCGAGGCGAAGCATCGTGCGGGTCACCGCGCGCCGGCGGAGGATTGCGCGGCGCCGGGTGCTGACGCGGCCTTGCCGCGGCGAAGGCGAGCGGCTTTGACGGTGTTGCTCATGAGCATGGTGATGGTCATGGGGCCGACGCCGCCGGGAACAGGGGTGAGCGCGCCGGCGGTGTTGACGGCGTCGGGATGGACGTCACCGACAAGCACGGAGCCTTTGGCACGGAATTTTTCGAGGCGCGCGGGAAAATTGCGCAGCAGGGATTCAGCCTCCTTTGCATCGGTGATTTTGTTGGTACCGACGTCGAGCACCGCGGCGCCCGGACGAATCCAGTCTGCTTGGACGTAGCCCGCTTTGCCCATGGCGGCGACTACGATATCGGCGCGACGAACGACGCCGGGCAGGTCGTGCGTTTTGGAATGGCAGATGGTGACGGTCGCGTTGGCGTGCATGAGCAGGAGGGCCATCGGTTTGCCGACGATGTCGCTGCGGCCGAGGACGACGGCGTTTGCGCCCTCGATGGCAATGGCGTTGCGGCGAAGAAGCTCCATGCAGCCCGCGGGCGTGCAGGCGACCAGTCCGGGGCGGCCACTGACCAGGCGACCGAGGTTTACGGGATGAAAGCCGTCCACGTCCTTAGCGGGATCGACAGCCTCGAGAACGCGCTTGGTGTCGACCTGGGAAGGGAGGGGAAGCTGGATGAGAATGCCGTCGACGGCGTTGTCGTTATTCAAGTTGTTAACGAGGCGCAGCATCTGATCGGTGGTGACGGAGGCGAGAGGCGTGTGCATCCAACTGGCGAGGCCGAGTTGCTCGCAGGCGGCGATCTTGGATTTGACGTAAAGCTGCGAGGCGGGATTGTCGCCGGCGAGGACCGCAGCCAAGCCGGGGCGAATGCCTTCGCCGTCGAGGCGGGCAATTTCGCCTTTCAGTTCCGCGAAGATTTCGTCGCGGATTTTCGTTCCGTCGAGGACGCGCGCGGTCATGCGATCTCGCTTTCGTCAGGCAAAAAGAAATGATAGCACATGAAAAATGAGCGACCGGGAAGGGGGCTTCGAGTGGTCGCCTGTGGCGACGAAGGTATATGATACAGTTACGTCCCAATTTCCAGACCCTGCACCCAGACGGAGTCGGCCATGTTACGCGCACGCACCTACCTCTACATTATTCTGCCGATGGCCCTCGCGGCGTTATGTCCCGCAATCGTTTCCGCGCGACAGGCAAGCCTGCCTAGTGACCCGAGTGGCGTGGCTGGGTTGGAAGGAATGATTCCCACGGCGAGCCTAGATGTTTACGTACAGGAGTCAAACGGAGCTCCCGTTGAGAGCCTCGCGGTGGTTACGTTAACTACCTTGGCCGGACGAATCTATCGCCAGGAGACGACCAAGGGCGGCTACGTGAGGTTCAATGATCTGGCGGCAACCGAGTACAAGATTCAGGTGGTGGCCCCGGCCTATGAGCGGGCCGTGAAACAAGTGGAAGCGATCGGGTTTGCGACCAAGCGGGTGACCATCGTGCTGCAGCCCGGCTCAAATTCCGGCGCCGCCGCCGAGGGAATCGCTGGGATGAAACCGAAAGCACAAAAAGAGATGGCAAAAGCGATGGAAGCGCTGCGCGCCAACAAGCCAACCGTAGCGCGCACCCATCTCGACGCGATCGATCGCATGGCCCCCAATCAGGCGGAGGTCAGCTATTTGTTTGGAGTTTACGCCGAGCAGTTGAATGATGAAGCACAAGCAAAAGCCTATTGGACAAAAACGCTGCAACTGAATCCCAATCATTTTCGTGCTTTGGTTTCACTAAGCGAGATCGCCATCCGCGAAAGGACGCCCGCCGAAGCAGTGGAGTATATGAAGCGAGCCATGGAAGCAGAACCTTCCTCCTGGCGTCCCCACGCGGTTCTGGCCGAGGCTTACTATCTGCAGCATTCCCGGGATGAAGCCATTAAGGAAGCAGAACGAGCATTGGAGCTAGGCCGGGGACAAGCTGCGATAATACAGCCACTGCTGGCACGGTGTTTGTCGGAGCGCGGAGACCGGGAGAAGGCTGTGAGCACGCTGCAAGTTTATCTTCAGGACCATACGGCGGATGCTGCGGCCAAGAAACAATTGGAGAGTCTGCTAGATCCGAAAGCACCCGCTGCTTCGACCGATGCGGCTGGATCGACAAACGAGACGGATATATCTGCTTTAATTGCCGCAGCCAAAGCGTTACCAGTTCCTTCGAGCTGGATGCCGCCGGACGTGGATGAGAAAGTGCCGGCGGTGGAACCCGGCGCGTCGTGTGCGCTCGACGACGTGGTGCAAAATGCGGGCAAGCGATTGCAGGAGCTGGTGAAGAACGTTGACCGGTTCACCGCGACGGAGCTGGTCACCGATGAGTCCTTCAATAAATGGGGGCTGCCGTCGTTTCCTGAAAAAGCCCAGTTCGACTACATCGTTTCCATGGAAGAAACGCGCCGAGGCGCTTTGAGCGTGGAAGAGTATCGCGAGCGCCGGGCCGCGTCGAAGGGATTTCCGGAAGCAGTCATGACGACCGGGTTGCCGGCGTTGGTTGTTATTTTTCATCCGATTTATGCGGGCAACTACGAAATGACTTGCGAGGGATTGGCGCGATGGAATGGGGGACTGGCCTGGCAAGTGCACTTCCGCCAAAGGAAGGATAAGCCGAATACGATTCGCAGTTACCGGACGGGACTGGAGGGCCAGGGATATCCGGTGGCATTGAAGGGACGCGCGTGGATCGCCGCGGATAGCTATCAAATCGTGCGGCTCGAGACCAGCATGGTAGCGCCGATGCCGCAAATCCGGCTGGCTGCCGAACACGTGAACATCGAGTACGCCCCGGTGCAGTTCCGCAAAGGCGCGCTGGAAATGTGGCTGCCCGCGAACGTGGAAGTTTATTACGATTGGAGAGGCCGCCGCGTCCACCGCCGACACTCTTTCAGCAACTACCTGCTGTTCTCCGTGGATGATAAGCAGAGGATTTCGGCGCCGAAGGGTCACGATGCGGCGCCTCCGGAAACCGAAAAGCCAAACTGAAGCGTTGCGAACACACGGGAAGACTCGACAGCAGCAAGCCTTTGAACGAGCGCTTGCGGCCCTGCTATCCGAAATTAAGAAATCAAATGATTTATATCGATAGAGCGTCAACGTATGTTTACTCATCGGCGCGGCAGATGAAGCCGATAAATTCTTTGCGTTGGACTTGAATTCGCTTACGTGCGAAATTTGCGGTGTAGAATTCGCGCGACTTCTATGCAGCAACGTGCCAGTAGAACCCGGAGTTCTCTGGCATGCCTTACGCGGTCACGTAACGCGCAGTTTGCGGGCTGACCTGCGGTTCGAAGCAACCCAGTATAAATCGAGGCGCAATACGTGTGCGCCTACTCCAAGAAAGAGCGAGGAAACGAACATGGCAATTCTCAAAATCAGATCGATTTATCGGAAGGTTTTGGCAAGAACCCTGGCGTCGGGAGCGCTAGCGCTTTGTGCAAATGCCAGCCCGCTCTGGGCGCAAGACGTGATCGGCGGACGTTTTACGCTCAACGAAAGCGCGCGCTTCGGGAATACCATTCTCACCGCCGGGCAATACAACTTCACCATCGAACCGATAGGCACCGTACAATCGATCCATTCGATTCAGCAAGGCGCCGGGCACCTGGTGCTAGTGGTGCTGAAGCCGGCGAAGTCCGGTCCAATGGCGAGCCTTTTTGCGATGGCATCGCCAAACGACCATTCCCGCGAGGCAAGCGAATTGGTTCTCGAGCCTGAAAAGGCAGGGACGCTGGCGGAAGCCTTGTACCTTGAGAAGGAAGGCCTGATGGTGGACTTTCTCTGGTCTAATCCAAAGGCCAAAAGTCTAGTCGTTGCTCAACTAGCGGTGCCAGCGCAAACCGCCGCGCGGCGAGCTGGAGGAAACTAATCGGCCAAGAGTATCAGGAAGTGCGGGCGGACCATTTTCTTGGTCCGCCCGTCCTTTTTTATTTAGCGCGGAAGGCCGCGGTCACAGCCTAATCAGCAGCGGCGTTTTGGGACTTGGTGGGGTCGATTTCGATGCGCCCTTTAAACTGGGCGCCGTCCTCGATGCTTATCCGCGCGGTGGAGATGTCGCCGATGACCGAGCCATCGCTCTTGACGTCGACGCGGTCACGCGCGTGGACATTGCCGACTACCTTTCCAAAAACGATAACCTGGCGTGCGTGAATCTCGGAAGTGAGCTGTGCCGTGGAGCCGACGGTGAGTTCATGGCCGCGCAAGGAAATGGGCCCATCGACCTTTCCGTCGATCTGCAAGTCTTCGGTGCCGGTGATTTGACCCTTGATTTGCAGGCTGGAACCGAGGCGCGCGGAGCCGCGAGCGGGACTGCTGCCGAGCGCGGGTGTAGATGGGCTGTTGAAGGCGACGACCGAAGGCTTTGCTGCTTGGGGCGGTGCTGCCGGCGGTTCCGTCTGGGTCTGCTGCTTGGTCCACATAGATTCCTCCCTTAGCGGATGAATGAATTCGGCTCCGGGTGGGAGGAGCAACGTGGATTCAATCTAGTCGCGCGAGTCGAGTCGTTGCAATAGCGAACTTCCGCAGGGTTGTCGCAGCGCGAAACTGGCCGACGGGACAGGTGCAAGCGCGGGGATTTGCAAGCCGAGTTGACGAGGTGCCTAGACCGGCTGAAGGCCTGTTCACGTCAACAGATATCGTATTGCTCCCAATGCAGCGTGGCGTCGGACTGGATGATGATGTGCTTGTGCGTGGTCTGCTCGAGCTCGTCGATCAGCATGGATTCGCGGGTCTTCAAAGCTTTGGCGATCTCGGGGTGCACACGCAGGGTCAGGTTCGGCGCTTCGTTGTCGGCGGTGGCGATGGCCATCTTGCGCGCTTCGGCTTGAATTTCGTAGCAGAGCGTGGGGATGGACTTGACCATGCCGGAACCGGTGCAGTACGGGCAAGGCTGGCAAAGCACGCGCTCGAGCGCTTGCTTAGTGCGTTTGCGCGTGATGCAGACGAGGCCGAATTCGTTGAAGGACAGCGCCTTGGACGGAGCCTTGTCCTGTTCGAGGGCCTGCTGCAGGGCCATGAGAACTTTTTCGCGGTTGCGGCGCTCTTCCATGTCGATGAAGTCGACCACGATGATGCCGCCGAGGTCGCGCAGGCGAATCTGGCGGACGATTTCCTTCACGGCTTCGAGGTTGGTCTTGACGATGGTGTCTTCAAGACGCGTGGAGCCTTTGCCGACGAACTTGCCGGTGTTGACGTCGATGGCCACCAGCGCTTCGGTGTGGTTGATGACGATGTAGCCGCCGGACTTTAGCCAAACCTTCGCGCGCAAGGCCTTGTCCAACTCGTGCTGGATGCCGAACTCCTCGAAGATCGGCGTTTCCTTGCTGTACAGCTTGACGCGCGTGACTAGCTTGGGTTGGAAGCGGCTGACAAACTCGACGACTTTGCCGTATTCCTCTTCGCTGTCGATCCAGATGGCGGTGAAATCGTCGCTGACGTAATCGCGAAGGATGCGCTCGACGAGATTTAGATCGCGGTGGAGAAGCGCGGGCGCTTTGCGTTGCTCGCTGCGCTCCTTGATTTCGTTCCAGGTCTTGCCGAGGAATTCGATGTCCGTGCGAATTTCTTCGTCGGAAGCACCGCCGGCCGCGGTTCGAACGATGAAGCCGCCGGGATACGCGCCGCGCGCCTCACCGACCAGCCGACGCAGGCGCGAGCGATTGTCCGCGGAAGCAATTTTTCGCGAGACACCGATGTGGTCGATGGTCGGCATGTACACCAGGAAGCGGCCGGGCAGCGCGACGTGGCTGGTAATGCGCGCGCCTTTCTTGCCAAGAGGTTCCTTGGCGATCTGGATGACGATGTCCTGGCCGGCCTTCAGCATCTCGGAGATGAGCTGAGGACGGCGCGAAGGTCCGGAGTGTCCGCTGTGCTGGCGATGCGGACCGCCGGGACGGCGTTCGAATCGAGGACCGCCGCCGGGGCGGCCGCCGCGACGGTCTGGTCTGCCGCCGCCGCGATTGTCTCGGCCGCGGTTGTCGCGATCGCGTCCGCCGCTGCGATAAGGGCGTTGGAAGCGCGCGCGGGGATTGCCGCCGATGCGCGCGGAGTCGCGAGGGAAATCCGGGCGAGGCTCCGGGGCGCCAGAGCGCGGGGAGCGTGTTTCGCCGGGAAGAAGGATGCTGTCGTCTTCAGCGGCGACGGGCGCGGGCGCGGATTCGGTTCCGGTGGCCTCGATGGGCTCGTGTTCCGGTTCCTCGTGAGTCTCGTGATCGCCAATGGCAGCGGCGTGCAGGGCGCTTTCGTGGGCGGCGTCTGCTTCCGCTTCGCGGAGCGCGTGAGCGTCGAGAGCGCGCGTTTCGATAGCCGCGATTTCCTCCGCGCCGACGTCCTGGGACTCGGCTTCCGCTTCGCTGGCGTGAATCTCTTCGTGTTCCTCAGCGACGTCTACCGTTTCGGTTTCTTCGCTTTCTTCTACGTCTACTTCTTCGCCTTCCTCTTCTTCTTCCTCTTCCTCTTCGAAAACCGCGCCGCCGACGAGCGAGTCAGCTGCGGCATGGGCCTGGGTTTCTTCATGTTTGGCTTCGATGAGGCTGGAGGAGATTACTGCGACGTCTTCTTCGCTAAGCGAAGCATCGGTGCGAGTACGTTCCTGCTCGACGGCTTCCGGCGCAGCGGCCAGCGCCTGCGACGACATGGTTGCGGTGTCGCCAGAGGAGGAGGCCAATTCTTCGGTGCCCGTTGACGATGTGTCGGCTTCGCTTCCGGTTTCCGCCAGCAGCCAACGCGGCAGTCCGCCGGAGGAGCGGCGCGGAACATTGCCGCCGGAAGGCGTACCGGCCTGTTGCACATTGCCGCGGGAAGAAATCGAGTCTCCGAGATCCGGCTGCGGTTCGTGAATCTCCGGCTCAATGAGCGCCGGAGCGGGTGCGGCGGCAGCGGGCTTGTTTCGGTACTTTGCCAGGGATTCGCCCGGCAATACGATTTCGTCTTCGCCGGAAGTTACCGGAGCGGCAGGCGGAGTGTAGCGCGAGCCTTCCGGCCGGCGAGTGTCGCGGGGTTCGAACGTGCGGCCTTGCTGGCCGCGCGAGTCGTAGCTGCCGCGAGAATCGTGCGGGCGCTGATCGCCTTGCGGAGACGCATACTTTGAAGGAGGAAGATTGCGGCCGCCTTGTGGCGGGCGTCCCCCGCGGCGCCGTCCGCCGCGCCGGCCAAATCGTCCCCGGCCGCGGTCCCCGCCACGGTCGCCACGGAAGTCTTGTCCGCCGCCGCGCTCGGGGCGAGAGTACTTCTGTGTGGGATTGAATTGACCAAAATTCTGCGGAGCAGAGGCGTTCGAGTCCGGCTGGCGCTCCTCCGCTTCGGTGTGGGGCTCGCGATTTCCGTCCGGACCGGCTTTGCCTTGAGCTTCGTGCGTCTCAGGGGCGTCGTGTTCGTGCTCGTGCGTGAAGTCCGCATGCAGCGGCTCTTCGTGCGGAACAGCTTGCTGCGCGGCGTCGTCCGCGCTTAACGGAGCGGCCTCATCGGAGCTGTGCGCGTGGGCGAGAGATTCGCCGGGCAAAGCCTCGACGAAGTTCGCGGCGGGCGGAAGCGCCGACACTTGCGGCGCGGGTGCATGGCCGTGGTCGTGATCGTAATCTTCGAGATTTTCGAAGACGTCGCTGACGTACAGAAACGCGTCGCCGTCCAGCCCGATATCGACGAATGCCGACTGCATGCCAGGAAGCACGCGCGTAACGCGGCCTTTGTAGATGCTGCCAACCAGCGCGAACTCTTTTTCGCGCTCGATGTAAATTTCGACTAACTGACCTTCTTCGAGAATCGCGACCCGGCGTTCGTGGGAGGCCGCGGAGATAACCAATTCTTTCGACATGAAAACTCCT
>Ga0210409_10003214_pt1 | contig 18595 bp, 18 predicted proteins | sample IncBWH17MmetaG_FD_161649 | JGI IMG/M metagenome (GOLD analysis project Ga0210409, IMG submission 161649) | Forest soil microbial communities from Barre Woods Harvard Forest LTER site, Petersham, Massachusetts, United States - Inc-BW-H-17-M | ecosystem: Environmental > Terrestrial > Soil >... | reverse complement strand
CTTTGCGGCTTCCACGGCGGCGCTCGCCTGCGCTACTTGCGCCAGGTAATCGCTGTCTTCCAGTTCCACAAGCAGATCTCCCTTCCGGACCTGCTGGAAGTCTGAAACTTTTACGTCGCGAACAATACCTGCAACTTTGGTGCTGAGGGGAGTGAGATCGCCTCGGACGTAGGCGTCGTCAGTGACCTGGTTGATTCGCCCGCCCTCCCAGGCATTCCAATTTCGGGTGAGGGTGATGATCAAAGCGGCAGCGAGGAGGAGCACCACTATGGGCGTGAGATAGCTGGGCCACTTCGGCTTGGCGGGGGGCGCCGGTGCGTGCTCGGGTACAGTCGTCTGTGACGGAGCCGACGCCGTTACGGTAGTCGAAGGTGCAGGTGCAGGTGTTATCGCGGCCATAGAGCCTCCCGATTACGAGATTGGTCGTGCAAAACGGATGAGAGCCAAACCAGAATGTTGGTTCGAACCTGGCCACGGTTCTGCCAGCGGGTGCATGCGATTTGTAAGCCGTCCTGGTTCGTAAATCGGAATTCGTGCTGCGAATTCTTGTTCATAAGCTCTCGGGAACGAGGACTCGACATTCCCTTGACCTCAGACTTCTGCGGCGGTAAGGCAACTCAAATTGGAAGCCGCAAACGGCGCGTAAGAAGAACGCTTTTCCGTATCCTTCATGAATGCCAACCCTTTATCCCCCGGATGACGATCAACGAGAAGCACATCACCCGAGCGCACTTGTGCCGTGGCCAGCAGCCTGGAGAGTGGGCAGACGAGATAGCGCTCGATGGCGCGTTTCAGGTGGCGCGCTCCGTACCGCTGATCGGTTCCCTCTTCGAGCAGGAACTGCCGTCCTTCAGTCGTTACTCGGAACAAGAAAGGCCGCGTTGTCGAATCCAACACTCGCTTCTGCACCTGCCCGAGTTCGATTTCCAGTACTTCATCTAGTTCATCCCGCTTCAACGGGTGAAAGACGACCAGCTTATCGAGCCGGTTGATAAACTCCGGAGAGAACTTGCGTCGGGCTGCTTCTATCGCGGCTCGTTCCACCTTTTCATCCAGTCGGTGCACGGGCTTGTCGATGGGTTGAACGAATCCCATCCCTCCGGTCATCAATTCGGTGATCTCAGCGCCGCCAAGATTCGAGGTCATGAAAATCATGGTTTGCGAGAGGTCGACCCGCCGGTTGTCGCCTAACGTCAAGGTCGCCTTGTCCAGTATTCCCAGCAATAGTTGCCAGAGCGAGTCGCTGGCTTTTTCGATCTCGTCAAACAGCAGGAAACTTAGCTTCAGCTGTTCGGTGTGGCTCTTGGCCAGCGCTTCCTGGGTGATCAATGGGTGCGTTTCGCGGTGGCCCAGGTAGCCCGGAGGTGAGCCAATCAGTTTGGCGATCTCATGCGAGTGCTGAAATTCCGCGCAATCGACTTTGATCAGTGCACGGCTATCTCCGAACAGAATCTCGGCAGCGGCCTCTACAATGCGCGTTTTGCCTGAGCCGGTCGGCCCTAGAAACAAAAGGTTTCCGATTGGGTGCATGGGAGAGTGCAGGCCCGCACAGAACACCTGATAGAGGTCGGCAAGCGCTTGTACGGCCTCTTCCTGCCCAACAATCTTGTGCCTCAGCGCATCCTCGAAATGGCTCGACACGGAGCTCCGCTTTCCCGTGTCCAGCTTCTTCGTGGGGCTCCATTGCGTTGCTGTTGCCATAGCATCTCCTTCAGTGTCGTCATCCAGAAACAGCTTGGACACGACGCTTATTTCAATCTCCCGAACCGGCACGTTCTCTCGTGATCCACTCGCGAATGTATGCCGGGCAATTCTTGATCTTGATGCTGTCCGTTTCGCAGCTCTCGAGAAACCTGACAGCCTCTCGGTCCACGAGGGTCAGGTCTTTTAAGTCCAAGGCGATGCGGCGACCCTTCGGTTCTGATCCAAATAGTGTTTGCATCTCGGCTACATTTTCTGCGTCCATTCGACCACTCAACGTAAAGAGAACTTCGCCGTTCGCCGCTCTGGTGATCCTCAGCATCGATCCTCTTTTGGAATGAGATTCTCGACACTAAAAGGCAATTGCAGTTCCAACGGTAACTTGATGAAAACGAACGATTTAATAAGTTAGTAGATGGCGATGATTCGTCAATTGGCGAAAAGCGGCACAAAATGCTTTCGAGGAGCCTCACAGAGACCTGCCACGAAGACGTATGTTCTACGACGTTTCCAGGTTGGGTTCGGTCCGAAAGCATGCGTGGATATTGCTGGAAGGGTTGAGGGCCGTCTTGAACGAATCGTCCTCGATCAGGACGTTTTTGCTCAATCCTTTGACAGTTCAATTTTTCGCTCGGAATGGATTACGGCATGTCTTGGCTTCGGGGTGAAGCCTGGCGATCGGATTTATCGTTCCAGCCGACGCGCGAGACTTGGGGGCATGCCAGTTGATCTACGGAAGTGCCGAGCAAGATGACTCTGGTCGGAAAAGCCGACGGCCAACGCGATTTGGGACAATGGCAGCTGAGTGTCACGAAGCAAATGTTCAACATGTTCGAGGCGTCGCTGCAACAAATAGCCGTGCGGTGGTGCGCCAAGCGATTGTCGGAAAGCCCGTGCGAAATGGTGCGTGGAAAGTCCGGCCATGGAGGCAAGAGCTTCGAGGCTTATTCTCTCGCCGAGATGCGATTCGATGTACTTGCAGATCCGATGTGTGAGCGCTGGTGAAAGGCCTCCGCGGCTAAGCGGCGGAACGTCTGTTCTGGACAAGTCGTCCAGCTTGGGGATCCGCGGCTGTGCATGGACGATCGACTCTGGAGAGCTATGCGAGCCCCTCGATCTGCTGAGAGGCGGTGTAATCAAAGTCTTCCAGCTGCCTAGGCCATCTGTTTGGGTCAAGACACTTGGAATGTCCTGCCCACTACCCCGCCGGAAGAGGGAAAGACTGTAATTGAAAATTGCGCTCAGATGTACGCCATCGGTCAGGTTCCTGTGCCTCGCGCAGAACGCCAGGCGAGCAACGTGATCGGCGCCAACGATGCGCTGATCTTCATCGAGGGCAAGCAGCAACGCGGGACGACCGTCGTCGCATGGCGAAGCTGCGATAATCCAAGCGTGGCGGAAGAACTCGCGAAAGAGTCGTTCTTCGACGGCACGCGCGGAGGCAATGGTTGCCGCCAAGGCCAACTGTTGGGTTCGATCTGTTCCGTCTAAAATGACCGCTGAAACGTCCAGGACGCCTGCCAGTTTTCCTACGGGATCGAAGATAGGTGCACCCGCACAAGTGAGTTTGGCATGGCGAGTGCGGTAATGCTGGCCGCAGTGGACGAGAACCGGCCGTTGTTCGACGATACAAGTCCCAATGCCGTTTGTTCCTTCGATTTGCTCGGACCAGACACCGCCGAGCCAAATGCCCCATTGTTTGAATTCATCGGCTCTTACTGGATCACCGCGATGGTGAATAGCAACGCCATCCCCGTTGCACAAGAGAACGACATATCCCTGCTGTCGCACGATCGCGTAGAGACGATCGATCTCTTCCCGGGCGTGCAGGATGACATCAGCCAGCGGCTCGCTTGAGACCTTTAGCTCGCTTTGCGTGATGACATTGGGTGCCGTCCGGCTTCTCGGGTCGACATGATGCTCCGCCACACATCGGCGCCATGAGTCGTGTACTTCTGCGGCAGATGAACTGCTCGTCGTACTGCTAAGAAGGGGCTCGACGGACCGAACGTCGAGAGGCTGGTCGGCAGGCGCGCCGAAACGACTCATGACTGGAGTAGCCATGTCGCCCTCCAACATCCACCGAGGTTATGACATTTGGACTTGTCGCCGGGCTTGCAGCGGATTGCTCCCTCAGCTTCCGGGAATCTCCACAGTTGCTGGCGTCTTGACCGGAATTGTAGCAGGGAGCCCTCAGCCCAACAAGCTGAGTTCTTGCTGACATCGTAGCTCACTTCGCTAGCAGAACCCGCGCGCAGACAGTTTGACCAGACTCTACGTGTCTCTTCTCGGTCGTCCGGGTGCAGAAACGGGAGATGAGAATCCCACGGCGCAGCAACGGCGATTCCGACACGGAGGGGATGGTCCTTCGGCAGACCGAGGTAGTCCACAGTTCGCTCGTTCACGAACGTTAGGGCGCCGGACGGAGAAGCGTACCAGATGTGCGCCGGAATCACGTCGAGGGTGGCTCGCCACTGCGCATCAAGCAGACTGTTTCGATTCGGACTCGTGTCCTGAGCGTCGATCACTAGCTTGAAAAGCGTCAAAGGTTTGACCAGTTCGTCGAGTCTGTGCCGTATCAGAAGTTCAGCGGTCCCGTTTCTCCGCTATTGCACTCCCCTAAGTCTCATTGGTTCAGCGTGCGTGCTGGAGCGACGGAGACAGATCGTGGCAATTCAAATGCCGTCACAAGCGTGGTCGGACTGAAAGGGGCGCGAGATGGAACGCAAAGCTACGGCTGTTTGGCGAGGGGATGTGAGGAGCGGAAGGGGGTCGTTATCGACGGAAAGTGCTTCTCTGCACGAGGCGCAGTACTCGTTCGGCACGCGATTTGAAAACGGCGTAGGCACCAACCCCGAAGAACTGCTGGCCGCCGCACATGCCGGTTGCTTTGCCATGGCGGTTTCCTCGCAACTGGGCAAGATAGGCTTGAGGCCTGAAAGGCTGGAAGCGACCGCAACGATAACCTTCCAAAAGGTCGGCGAGCATTTCGCGATCACGAAAAGCCATCTGGACCTGGTAGCTCAGGTTCCTGGCGCAAGCCAAGCAAAATTCGATGCTGCCGTCAACGCCGCGCAGACGGGTTGCCCGGTATCAAGACTTTTCAAGGCGGAGATTTCTGTCGATGCGCGGCTCGAGGTGACGGTCTGATTCGCACCATAGGCGTGGTGACGAGGTTGAAATTCCATCTATGAACTCCGGGTTGATCGCCGGCTTAGCGGCTGTTTCTGGGTCGATCGTCGGCGCCTTGGGTTCCGTGGTGGGCACCTGGATCACGACAAGGCACCAGGACCTGCGCGACCTGCTGGCAAAGAAGATTGTTCGCCGTGAGGCGCTGTACTCCGATTTCATTGCGGAGAGCGCGCGGCTGCTGGTCGACGCGCTCGAGCACAATACAAGCGATACTCAGAAATTGATACCGGCTTATGCGCTCCTCAGTCGCATTCGACTTAGCTCGTCGTCGAGCGTTCTGGGAGAGGCTGAGGAGGTCATAAAAACCATCATGACCACTTATCCGCAACCAAATCTCACGGCCGAGCAAATACAGTCTCGCGCGGTGAACGGCGAAGACCCGCTGAGACAATTCAGCAATACCTGTCGCACGGAGCTTGAATCGATGCAAAAGCAATTGTGACCTGAAATGACGGCGCGTATGTGGCTCGAAGCTTGTGATCTAACAAATCCTGGCGAGTCCAATCGGCGGGCATTTTATAATGTCCGCATCCTATACGGCGGCAGCGTCAAACCGGAAAATGCGAAGGGGCTTAGGGCACAGCCTCAGATCGACGGGTTCCTCGTAGGCGGGGCCAGCCTCGACCCGGTTAGCTTCGCATCGATCGTCAACGCTTGAACTAGAAACCAGCGAAGAATAAGGGCCGTGAGGTCTTTTCACACTTTTGATCTACGTATGGGAGCAAGACTTAAGCAAAAGCCAGCGTGACGGAGAGAGGAAAGTGGTCCGAAGCCGATATCGAGGAATGGACCCGGGGTTCGACTGCGCGAATCGGTCCGCGCGTAAAAATCCAGTCGATGGTCCGCCCCTGCTCTAAAAATGAGTCAGGGGTTGTTCGTTCATGCCGATTCGTAAATGCGTCCTGAAATTGCGCGCGATCGATCGCGGTGGAAGCAGGTTCGCGGGAGACATCGAGATTGAGGTCGCCAGCGAGCACGATCGGCATTCTTATGTCGTATCTCCGGGCATCCTCCAGGGTCTCCTCAATCTGGGAGCAGCGCAACACATCATCGCCCCTACTCTCCAGGTGCAGGTTATAAGTGACAAGCCTTTTCCCCGCGATGGCCATTTCGCATACCAGCGCCAGGCGCCCTCCGATTCGTTCCTGAAACGGTTCGACCTCGGGCAGGAACCAGCGCGGACGCCAGAAATTCGATTGCTTCTGAAATCGCAAGATCCGAGAATTCGATAACGGCCAGCGCGAGAGCGTCGCTTGGCCGTGATAGGCGGGTGATGCGTGCGAACCCTGAGTTAATTCCTGAAACTCACGCCCGAACACATAGTTCATCTGCAGCTTCTGCGCGATTTCCTTCGCAACATTGAGGTGATGCGTCCGGCGGGCATTCAGGTCGGATTCCTGCAGCAGAAAAACGTCGGCCTTCGCGCTAGCCAGGAACTCGATGACCTTCTGCAGTCGCAGCCCCCGATTGATATTCCAATTAACAACGCGTATGGAATCCGGTGGAATGAGGACCAACCGAGGGGGTGAAAAATTGCCTGTTTCGAGCTCCTGCATCGAAATTAGCGCCTGCCACACCTTTTCAGTGTACACACCTGGATGGTCTCCAACCGCGAAACAGATGGCCCATCACGAGAGGATCAAAGCAAACCTGCGGCGTATTCACGCGATGGTTCTGTATTCTGAGAGAAATCTGCGCGATTGTTCACCACCTGGCGCTTGGGCCTGGCAAAAGCGAGAGAGGAGTACAGCGCGATAGGCCAAACCAGATTTGCTCCAATCACGCTCAAAACGAACGCCACGCTCATGAGATTAAAGAGCGCAAAGACGAGCAGGGCATAAGGGAAAAAACAGCGCCGGACGATGAACTCCGTATGACGGCCGAAATACAAGAAAGGATTCGACGGCCGGCTCTCGGCGTGGCCGTGCCAGATTTTCAGTAGCTGCTCTGGACGCCCAGCGGCAAGGCGGCGCCGCTCCCATCCGGTGACGAGGAAGCTTGCTAGGGCTCCAAAAAGGAGCAGGCCGCCACATACCAGGTACGTTCTTGTTCCCGAGCTTCGCCACCGTCCTATGGTCATGCCCACAAGAAGAAACAGGTAGAACGCGTAGTCGCACATTGTCTCCAGCCAGCAGCCGAAATCGGATTCCAGTAGTTTCAAACGCGCGACCTCTCCATCGCACCCATCCATAATGCTGGCGAAGAGGCATAAAAATGCGCCGAGCAATGTGCTCCAGTACCCGCCGTAGGCGAAGAATGCGGCAGAAGCAATGCCGACGCCGAGCGTGAAAATACTGACCATGTTTGCAGTTATCGGAAGCTTGATGAGCTGCCGGCTGATCGGAATGGAGATCCGGCGATTCAACCGCGCGTAGAAGCCGTCGGTAGGTTTGACCAGCCAGAGGTCCAGTTTTCGTTCGGCTGCCTCGCAGTCCTCGGGAGTATTGACGCGCTGCCATTGGTCTCCCGCGACTGGCATGGAAACGACCGAGTGCATCTCGGTGAGTGACGCTTGTAGTTCCTTGAGCGTTCCGGCTTGCGTTGGACAACGCTCCGCGAAATCGCGAATCATCTCAACGGGGAGCGCAAGAATTCCGGCAAGTTCGTCATCACTCGCCAGCGCCAACGCCGACCTCTCATTGTTCCACTCAGCAGCCTTCCGGAGTAATGACGGATGATACGTTCTGTTTCCATCGATCAAGACCAATCGTTCGCTGGGCGCCTTATTGACAACGAGCAGGAATTGTTGGGAATGAGAGGCGCCAGCGGCTGCCTCTATCCACTCGACAGATTCAGGAAGTCGCCCGGTAAAGAATAACGCACGCTGTACTTTTCTCCTGATGGTGGGGTCGGCCACCACCATGATGCGTGTTGCCCCGGCCTTTTGCGCTGCAAATATCGTTCGGAGAAGGATCGGTAGCGTGCCGACTCGAGAGAGTGAGGCGCTAAATTGGCTGCCCCCGGCCTCTCCTTCGGCGAGGAAAATGGCGAACACGATTTCGTTTTCCGGTGAACGGTTGCTTGGAGAATTCACTCGCGCTCTGGGAGATGTCGCGACCGTTGCGGTTGCACTCGCAAGGATCTTGGATCCGCGGTGCTTTCTTGACCGCGTCAGCAAGACGAAGCAAACGAGGCCAATGGCGGCCCAGAAAAACGACCGCAATCGACGTGACAGCCCCAAAGCCAATCCGGTCGAGCTGCTCAGCCCAAACATCTTGCCAATCAGCATCGTTCCACCTTCGTAGGTCCCCATGTTGCCTGGATTGAAATTGCCGAGGACGTTCACAAGCTTGGTCAATGCTTCGATGACCAGGGCACTGAAGAAACCCATCTTAACGCCCATCAGCCAGAGGATTAGACACACCTCCGATACAGCCAGGCACTGAGCGGCCAGATTTAGAGAAAAACCCGCCCAAAATGCTCCGGGGGTCTTGTGATGGAAATCGAACAGCGCACTCTCAACGGACTGGACTAGCAAGTATCTCTTTTCCATCCAATTCTTGAGGGAGGGAACACGGCTTATGATGCGGGCGCTCCACGAAAGCACCGGCCACCGCTTTCGCAGCGCGAACAACGTCGCCATCAGAAAGGCGATCAATGTAGAAGCAAACAAACCAGCATATAGGCGCAGAGCATGGGAAAGCGCTACAAGTGGCAGGGCGGCCAAAATCCCCGCGATAGTGGTCACAATCCCCGTTGCAACATAGAGGGCGCGATCGAGAGTCACCGAGGCGAGGCCGCTGGCAGCGGGTATTTCTGCACTCATGCGCGACACTCGGACAGAATCTCCAAGCGTCTGCCCCAGGATCCCGAGTTGTCCGGCGGCTTCCGCTCCCAGTCTAAGCCCCACCAAACGCGAAAAGGAGATCTTATGCTGGTCGTCGCCGAGTGTAAGCCGCCAGCCCCAGGTCCTCGCAAGGTGCGAGAGTCCGGCCAGGGCAATCACTAAAATGATCCCCCAACCGAGTTCGGAGAGGCTTTTCCAAAGCTTGCTGGGACCAGTTCGCCAGATAAGGAAAAAAAAGAAGCCTGCGCTCAGGGCGATGGCGATGAGACGAAGCGGAAGTTGTGCTTTTGATGGAATTTTAAACATCGACCAAACTCTCCGCGAACCGGTTTTCAGGGAAGTCCACATCAAAGATGCTTTCGGCGTGAGCCAATGCTTCGGGGCTGTCGACGTCCTGCCAGTGTGCATCACCGATATCAAATGCCCTCAGTTTGTGCTCGCGCGCCAGTTGGCGCATACCATCCGACAACGAACAGCTCCCGTCTCTTTTTGCAGATTCGAGCCTGTGGAAGAGTGCCGGGCTGCACAAAAACATCCCTGTGTCGAGGGCGTCATAACGGGCAAGATCTTTGCCGATATCGACGATATGATCCGCGTCGCATTTGACCTTCGTTGCGTCGTCGAGGTCAAAAACACGATCCACATTGTGGTCGACTGCAAGAATCACCTCGTCATCTGCGAGTGATTGCTGCGCCAGGCCCTTGGCTGTTTTCGGCTCGAAAATGTGGTCTGACATGAGAAGTAAGAATGGATTGTGAAGTTCATCTTTGGCCGCCAGGGCGGAGACCCCGTTGGCTTTGTGGTATTCGGGGTTTTCTATCAAGGTGACAGAAATGCCGTCAAGCGGCCGTTCGGCAAACCAGCGGCGGATCAAGTCGGCGCGGTACCCGACAACAATTACAAATCTCGTAATTCCGGCTTCCTGACACGAGGTCATGACGTGCTCGAGAAGTGGTATGCCGCACAGGCGCACAAGAGGTTTGGGAACGCCGCGAGACACGGATGCAATTCGGCTCCCGTTACCCGCCGCTAGAATCAGACATTGATTAACGCCTTTCATGGTTTCTGCATCTCCTTTGCGGACATGACGAAGTTGCCGGGAGGATGCGAGGCTTTTGGGGCGTAGTCGAAATATTCGATACTGACGTCCGTCGTGCCAAAAAAATGGGCTTCGGTGACGCTTTGCGTAGAGAGCGGAAACCAAAGGGGGCCACTCTTTTGGTAAAGCTGCACGAAATGCGTACTTTTCGTCCAGAATGAGGGGTTCTTGGCCGGGTTACCCTCGGCGCGGACGAGTGCATAGTCCTCGGTGTCTACCCATATGCGTCCCCGGAAGAGGTACTTCTCCTTTCGTTTCGGTTTAATTTCCAGGACGAAGGCCGTACGGTCGGCTACCGGTTCCGTTCCGATAACCTCGAACTCATAGTTCGCGGGATTGAGTTTCGTTTTCGCACGCATGTCGGGGCGCGACGTGTCACTTTCCGATTCGAGCATTTTGCGCAACACGTGCTTGTGCGCTGCTTTCCACCCTTCTTCGGACAGAATGTCGAAATGCTTGGTGCCGTCACGGTCACCCTGCACCTGAACGAGCATTTCGGCGCGTTTGTGGAGATGTTGGTTCTCGAGCACGTACCGCCGCATTCCGGCGTATCCCTCCATGGAAACTTGCCGTTGGAGGTCACGAGAGCCCATTCGGGTCACGATTTCCTCAGCCGTGGGAAGCGGCCCGGAATCATCCGCTGCAACGACGGATGATGTCCTAAGGAGAAACAAAGCAGTCAGCAGGAAATAATGTTTCATCGTCAAAACTCCAAAACAAATTTGCCGCGGTATTCACGCCACGACGAGTTGAAGAACCCACCGAACCGCGCGCTGGCAAGGTTGTTCTGTACGTCTCGTGGATCAAAGTGGTTGAAGAGATTGAAGACCCCGACGCCCACCCGCGCATGCAGGTGCCTCTCGCGAAACGGCACAGAAATCGGGCGCGAGACCTGAATGTCGAAAGAAGAAAACCGCGGAAAACGATTGACGTTGCGCGGTCCAACGTATTCGCGGAACTCGTTTTCGGCGGAGTAGGGAAAGCCGGTGTGCAGATCGTAGACCGGGACAAGCATCAGCTTCCACGGGGCGGCGAGTGTGCCCCAAAATAAGAGGCGGTTGGGCGCGTCAAACGGCAGCCGTCCGCGAGCATTTGGCTGGATGACGGGCTGTGCGAGATTCCCAAAGAACTGATTGAAATCGTTCAGGTCGCCGAAAGCGCGCGATCGGACATACGAAGCGTTCAGCATGTGCCTACGCACCTGGTAGCGCGCCGTCAGTTGGAATTCACGGTAGGAATTACCGCCGCTGTTGGAAAGCGCGAGTACTCCCGTTGTTGCGCTGGAAACCGGGGATACAACGAAGTCATTCGCGGTGTTGCGTTGCTCGTAGGCGATCCGCAGCAACAAGCCCGCGAGAAGCTGGCGGTCGAGTTCCAGATTCCAAGACGTACTGCGGGGGTTTCGAAGTTCGCCGACTATTTCATTCCGATAGAACAGAGAGCTAAGTTCTGCTCCGTTCTGGCCGAGCACGGTCACCGTGCGACTTGGAAGATCAGGGAAGGTGGGCGCCATGAGCGGAACGCGGTCATAGAACAGCCCGATGCCGCCCTTCAGCAGCGTCCTTCCGTCCCTGGTCAGTGCCAGCAGAAATCCAGCGCGAGGAGCCGCATGCGTGGAGTTCGTGATCGTGTCGTTGTCGAAGCGCAGGCCGAAGCTGAGGGTCAAGCGCGGGATAATTGCCCATTGGTCGCCCGCAAACCACGCGGTTTCGTTTTGGCCGACACGGAACGACGTTGGCGGAGTGAAAGAGATGCGTTCCACAGGCGTGCTCGTTACACCGTCAATTTCCACAGGGAGAAACGTCTGCCGCCCGTCGTATGCGGAATGCTCGTAACTCAGGCCAACAGTAAACTGGTGCGAACCGACAAACTGCCATGGTGCAAATCGATAGCTTTCCTGCCAACTGACACGGGACGTGCGGCGCGTCTGACGATTGAAAAAGCCTCCTTCGGTCGTTTCGAGCAGCAGGCGATACGGATCGTCGCTCTGTGCGGTGATGTCGGCGTCGAAGCGCTTGTAACTGAATTGCGAACTCAGCAGGCCCGCATCGCCAACGACATAGCGATCCTGCAAGTAGACCTGATAGCCACGCTGATGAAAATCTGGCGTCGACTGCTGCGTCGTAAAGGTGTTGAGTCCCAGGAAGTCGAGTTTCTGCGGATACACCGCAACCGAAGCCGTGGCGGTCTGCTTCGCACTGAGAATGAAGTCGAGTTGCGTATAGGAATCGAAGCTCTCGAGTTTGGTGTCGCGCGCCTGCGGCGGAAGACTATTCACAGGCGTCTGCACAAAGCGGTATTCGAAGGATTGCGTAATTGCGATGCGCTCATGGACGATCGGGCTGGTGAACGTCATCCGTGGCGTGGCCGCGCCGATGCCCATTATGGTGCCGTCGCGATCTCGCACTCGCGGCATCACGTTTTGGATAGAGAAGTGTCGCTTGTCGTAGTCACTAGTCTTCGTAGCGACCGTGGAAACCGCGCCAGTGAACTTTCCGTACTGCGGATCATAAGGATTCGAAATCACTTGCACCGACGCCACCACGTCAATCGGAAGATTGAGCGCCGGACTGCCAGTCACCGGATCTGTAGCGTTCGCACTGTTTACCAGGGCGCCGCTCTGCGTGCTTCGAGCACCTTTGGGATTGACGTGCCCATCCGGCCCGCGAACAACTCCAGGCACCAGAGGAAGTGAGCTTTCAAAACGCTCGTTCACATTGGGGGCATCGCGTAATGTCTTCTCGGAAATTGTTTCCGAGGGGGCAGGGTCTTTGGTTTCCGCCGGATCGGGTGTTACGACCACAGAAGTAGTGACTTCCGTGGGTTTTAGTTCGAGAGGAAGGCGAACTTCACCGTCTTCGACCTGTACCGTCCGGAAAGCCTTCAGACCCGGCGAAGCAACTTCTATCGTATAAGTCCCAAAAGGCACCGCAGCAATAACATACTTGCCATTCGCATCCGTTTCCGCTTCGAGAGTGGCGGGGCCGTCTAGTCTCACCGTGGCACCAGACACAAAGGATTGATTGCCCGCAGAGTCTCGAACAAAGACTGTTCCTTCGATTTTCGCGCTAGGTGTGTTGGCCTGGCTGCCCATAGTTCCGGGTACAAGGCACCAGGTGACGAATAGGAAGAAGATGATCTTCACATTGACTTCGATAAAGCATTCGCAATTCCATTGCGTCGATTGCGCGGGCAGCGGTGAATCTGGTTTCTTTTCAGTGTTTTGACAAGCGCGAAGAGAAGTACGAATGGAATCGGCGCCGCCGTGAACCTCTAATGTTTGCCGAGGCTTCGACTCTTTGGGCGAGTTGTTGACAACCTGCGTAGCGATTGCACCTGAACTTGTGCCGCGTTTATCCTGTTACGTTCAGGTGGAAGCCTTAGATGAAACTTGTCAATAGCGGGCGAGCAGCGATCACCAGCCACATGAGCCGCAAGCCTCAACGCCCCGCGAGCGGATCACTTTTCGTTCAGCCAAGGTTTCGACGAGACAGTCAATCCGATGACAAGAGCGTCGTTCTCCGCCAAAACTGCGTAGCCCACCTCAGCCGGAAACGGCTTAAATCAAAGAGGATAAGCGGACAAATGAGAACTGAATCCTTTGGAGCGCGAGGTGCATCTCCCTGAACGCAGGCAGTGTAGCGCTCGAATGAGGCTGTGGCATCTGACAGGCGCAATGGATTCGCCAGATCCCTCGTTCCGTTTCACCGGGTGGAACCATTTCACCATCCGAGCAAGAGCCCGTCATGGCCAGGGCGGGGCACGGTTAGGACTGAGGAGAATGCTTAAGACGACGCGGAAGACCGATTGGGGAGTGGTTGTCGGTCGGACCACGGGAATACTTGTTCTCCTGGCCGGAATCCTCTTCGCAGCAGGGTTGTGCACTGCGAGTCCGCGTACCGATAACCCGGTCCCGAACATCTTTGATCCCCGCTCGACACCAGCGGAGTCTATCCGTGATCATTCCTATTTCGTCCTTGCTATCACCGGTCTGATCTTTCTCGTCGTCGTCACTTTATTGGTCTACGCCGTCGTCAAGTTCCGTGACAAGCCGCTGACAGCTGAACGCGAGCCTGCCCAGGTGTACGGGAGCACGCAAATTGAGCTGGCTTGGACCATCATTCCCGTCTTGATTGTGTTTGTCCTGTTTCTCGCGACGGCACGGGTGATTCATGCGATCGAGGATGCCCGGAAACCCGCGACGGCCGTGGAGGTGACTGCTATTGGCCACCAGTTCTGGTGGGAATACCGCTATCCGACTTTGGGCGTCGTCACGGCTAACGAACTGCACGTTCCGGTGAGCGATCCAGCTCACCCAACGCCTACATTTTTAAAGTTGCTTTCCGCTGACACGGATCACAGCTTTTGGGTTCCTCAACTTGCGGGGAAGACAGACTTGATCCCGAATCGCGTAAATCACACATGGATCGACCCGCACCAGACTGGCGTCTACGTCGGCCAGTGTGCCCAATACTGCGGAACGCAGCACGGGAAGATGCTGCTCCGAGTGTCGGTCGATAGCCCCGAAGAGTTCGCTGCGTGGGTCCAGGCACAAAAGCAGCCTGCAAATCGCGACGACAAAGCGAGTGCGGGGCGGCATGTTTTTGAAACAACTGCGTGCATAAATTGTCACGCAGTGGGCGGTACGAATGGGACGGGGCGCTTCGGTCCGGATCTGACGCACTTGATGAGCCGGGACACAATCGCGGCTGGCGCGGCCCTGAATACGCACGAAAATTTGCGCCTGTGGATCCAGAACCCGGATGCGATTAAGCCTGGCTCGCTCATGCCTGCCATGAAATTGAGCGACGCCGACCTGGACGCACTCGTGCGCTATCTAGAGACGCTCCGCTAGAGAGAAAGGTTTGAGGGACGGGCTATGTCATCGGATGCAATGGCCATTCGTCAGGGAACAGATGTAGGGAGCCGGCCATGGGTCGAGACGCTGCACGGGTGGTTGACTACGGTCGATCACAAGCGCTTGGGCATTCTGTACATCCTTTATGCCCTTCTGTTTCTCGCCGTCGCCGGCTCGGAAGCCATGATCATACGCATCCAGCTGATGTATCCACACAACAGCTTTGTTTCGCCGCAAGTCTTCAACCGTATATTCACGATGCATGGCACGACCATGGTCTTCTTCGTGGGCATACCCGTGCTGTTCGGGTTGGCTAACTACCTCGTGCCGTTGATGATCGGCGCTCGGGACATGGCCTTTCCACGCCTGAATGCCTTCAGTTTTTGGCTGACGGCGTTAGGGGGATTTCTTCTTTACTTCAGTTTCCTTGGCGGAAGCGGGCTGTATGGCGCCGGAAATGCACCCGATGTGGGTTGGTGGGCCTACGCTCCATTGACGTCGCGTGCGTTCTCGCCGGGGCACAGCTCAGATTACTGGACGATCTCGCTGCTGGTGGCCGGCTTTGGCAGTATCGGCACGGCAGTCAACATAATAGCGACGATTCTCTGCATGCGTTGCCCGGGTATGAAGATGAGCCGCATGCCTTTGCTTGCATGGCTGAACCTTGTCGTGTCCGGCATGGTCCTCATCGCCATCACACCGCTCTCGGCGGCACAGATAATGCTCTGCGTGGATCGCTATCTGGGTGGACACTTTTTTGACACCCAAGCCGGAGGGTCCGCAACGCTATGGATGCACTTCTTCTGGATTTTCGGACATCCGGAAGTGTACATCCTGATTCTTCCCGCTTTTGCGGTTTTGTCGGAAGTCATTCCGGTATTTTCGCGGAAACCTATGTTCGGGTATCCGGTCATGGTCGGAGCCACCATAGCGATCGGGTTCATCAGCATGAGTGTTTGGGCGCATCACATGTTTTCTATGGGGATGAGCTCTTACGGCAACGCCTTTTTTGTGCTGACGACGATGGCTATCGCTGTTCCGACTGGCATTAAAATCTTCAACTGGCTTGGCACCATGTGGGGGGGGCGGATCATCTTTAAGACGCCAATGCTGTTCTGCATTGGATTCTTGTTTAATTTTTTAATCGCCGGTCTCACCGGCATCATGTTGGGCAGCGCGGCTTTTAACTGGCAGCTTACTGGTTCGTATTTTGTCGTGGCGCACTTTCACTATACCCTCTCGGGATCATTTCTGTTTGGAATCTTCGCGGCGTTCTATTACTGGTACCCAAAAATCATCGGAAGAATGCTGAGCGAACGCCTCGGCAAACTCCATTTCTGGCTCTTCTTCATCGGGTTTCACCTATGTTTTGATCTCATGCACATACCAGGTTTGCTCGGCATGGCGCGCCGAATCTACACCTACGAGCCCGGACGCGGTTGGGATACTTTGAATCTGCTCGTCAGCATCGGCGCATTCATTCAAGGCATTGCCACGCTGATCTTTGTAGCCAACCTCATTATTTCTTACTTCAAAGGGGCGAAGGCCGGGAACGATCCCTGGGACGCGTGGACTCTCGAATGGTCGGTGAGTTCGCCGCCACCACCCTACAACTTTGCCGCGATCCCGACCGTCGCCAGCCGCCGGCCTTTGTGGGATTTGAAGCATCCGGAAGACCCGGATAGCCGGTATGAATGAAGGAATCGAGCGATGAGCGCAATCACAACTCCGTTTCCCGAAACACCGGCGACTTGGAAGCTTCCTTACAGAGGCAAGGTCGGCATGGCGTGCCTGATTATTGCCGAGTCGGCAATCTTCACAATCTTCGTCGTCGCGTATCTCTATTACACAGGGAAGAGCCTCACGGGACCGACGCCCCGCGAGGTGCTCGAGACGCCTATTTTCTTCACTGTCTGCTTATTATCCAGCAGCCTTACGATTCACCTCGCTTCAAAACTTCTCGAGCGAGGCAAGCGCGGCGCGTTCCTGGCTCTGTGGTTTCTCACCATCGTGCTGGGCGCTCTTTTTATGTATGGCACAGCGCGGGAATGGCACCGGCTTATTTACGAGCATGGTCTGACTATCTCCACGAATCTTTTTGGAACGACCTACTATTCGCTTGTCGGTCTTCACGCGACGCACGTCACGGTAGGTCTGCTGATGCTCACTATCGTGCTTCTCTTCGGTTTGGCGGGGCGAGTAGGGCGCGAGCAGTCCGCTCGCATCGACGTGCTTTCTATGTACTGGCATTTTGTGGATGCGGTGTGGGTTGTTGTTTTTACCGTGGTTTACGTTTTGGGTCGCTGAGGAGAACCGATGGCAACGCTGCTACCTACGGAACACGTCGAGCAAAGCTCTCGCGCACCAAGAGAGATCGAGGTGCCGGTATCCACAGCGTGGCCTTTCGTTCTCGCTCTTGGATTTACGCTGGTGTTCGCGGGACTGTTGACTAGCGCTTCCGTGAGTATCCTTGGCACGGTGCTGGCGCTCGCCGGTTGTGTGGGTTGGTTCCGCGAAGTTTTCCCCCACGAGCATGAAGAGATTGTGGCGATCGTCCCGGAGGAAATTCATTTCAGGACAGTGCGGCGAGTCGTCGAACGAATTCCGATCGCGCCGGACCAAGTACGTGCATGGCTCCCGGTAGAAACTTATCCCATATCGGCCGGAGTGAAAGGCGGGCTGGCGGGAAGCGTGCCAATGGCTGTACTCGCCTGCCTCTACGGCCTGTTGAAGACTGGAAGCATCTGGTATCCCATCAATCTTCTTGCCGCTGTTGTGTATACGCCGTCCGAGGTGCCTCCGATTTCGCAACTAAATTCTTTTCACCCAGGCCTGTTTTTTATTGCGGTCATCTTACATCTCGTTACCTCAATACTTGTGGGATTGCTTTACGGGGCGATGCTTCCCATGTTTGCACGCCATCCTATTTTGCTAGGTGGCGTGATCGCTCCGGTTCTGTGGTCCGGACTGCTGTACTCCATTATGGGCATTCTCGATCCCGTGCTCGGGAGGCACATCGACTGGGTCTGGTTCATGGCCTCGCAGTTTGCCTTCGGCATTGTCGCGGGACTTGTCGTTATGCGTCAGTCACGCGTGCGGACGAGGGAGAACCTGCCCTTTGCCATGCGTGCGGGGATTGAAGCTCCGGGGATCATGCCACCGCGAGGAAGCGGGGAGAAATAACCTTGAAGCCTTTTCGACATCTTTATGCATTCGCGGCGCTCGGCGCGGTGTTCCTCTCGAGTTGCGCTTCGCCGCACGGCCAGCCCCGAGCAGGTTCCGAGACCCTAGCGCCGAATGAGGTCTTGGAATTTAGCACTTTGTACGCCGAAAACTGCGCGGGTTGCCACGGCGCGGAAGGGCGGGGAGGAGCGGCCATCGCGCTCGCCGACCCGGTTTATCTGGCCATCGCGAACGATGCGGCAATACGCAAAGTCATCGCCAACGGTGTGCCTGGAACCTCCATGCCGGCCTTCGCCGAGAGCGCCGGAGGAATGCTCACGGACAAACAGATTGATGTGATCGTGAGCCAGATCCAATCGCGTTGGAGCCGAAGCGGAATTCTCGAGGCAGCCCATCCACCTTCCTACAGGCCGAAATCCACGGGCAATGTCCCGCAAGGCGAGGTCGCGTACAAGACTTACTGCGAATCCTGCCATGGCCCGGGCGGCCACGGGGGACCAAAGGGCAGCAGCATTACCGATGATTCGTTTCTCGCACTGGTCAGCGATCAGGGACTGCGCACGATTATCATCACAGGGCGCCCTGAATTGGGAGCGCCGGACTGGCGGGGAAATGTGCCCGGCAAGTCCATGTCCGATCAGGAAGTCACCGACGTAGTTGCATGGCTCGCGTCGCAACGCTCTCAAAATCCGGGACAACCATATTCGGTTTCGAACTACGCACAGCATTAGGAGCTTGGTGATGGCAGATCAAAATACACTATCCCGTCGCGGCC
>Ga0210409_10003210_pt1 | contig 18598 bp, 17 predicted proteins | sample IncBWH17MmetaG_FD_161649 | JGI IMG/M metagenome (GOLD analysis project Ga0210409, IMG submission 161649) | Forest soil microbial communities from Barre Woods Harvard Forest LTER site, Petersham, Massachusetts, United States - Inc-BW-H-17-M | ecosystem: Environmental > Terrestrial > Soil >... | reverse complement strand
TGCTTGAAGGACTACCAGGACTTCCTCGAAAAGGATTTGTTGCCGCGGGCCAATGGGCAGTGGCGGCTGGGCACCGAGAAATTTGCGCGGAAGCTAGATTTGGAACTGGATGCCGCGGTGAGCGCCGACCAGGTGATGTCTGACGCAGAGAGCGAGTTCGCCCGGGTCGAACGCGACATGTATGTCATCGCCCGGCAGCTATGGAGCCAGTACTTCCCGCGACAAGCGCTTCGGCCCGATGACGAGGAAGGCCGCGAATCCACAGTGCAGCGCGTTCTAGGCGCAATCGCAAAGGAACATTGCCGCCCGGAGGAATTGACAAAAGAAATGGAACGGCGCGTGGCCGCGCTGAAGGAGTTTATTTCGACGAACGACATTCTGCGATTGCCGGAACCGGACCATTGCCAGGTGATCGAAATGCCGGAATTCAAACGCGGCAACTCGACGGCCTACATGGAGGCCCCTGCGCCCTTGGACCCGAACGGGACGGGGCATCTGGCGGTCAGCCCCCCACCAAAGGACTGGGACGCCCAACGCGTCAACAGCTACCTTGAGGAGTACAACAACCGCATGCTCGATATTCTAGCCATTCACGAAGGGTATCCGGGCCATTCAGTGCAGTTGGAATACATGAATCGCAACCCGTCACTAATACGCCGTGTGCTCCAATCGGGAGTTTATATTGAAGGCTGGGCGGTTTATACCGAGCAGATGATGCTCGACCAGGGTTACGGGCACGGCGACCTGCCCTTGCGGCTCAACCAACTAAAGTTTTATCTCCGGGCGGTGGCCAATACAATCCTGGATCACAAAATGCATTGCTCGAACTTGACCGACGAGGAAGCGCTGCTGTTCCTGACCCGGCGCTGCTTTCAGTCGGAAGGGGAAGCCAAGTTAAAAATCATCCGTGCCAAGCAGAGCTCCTGCCAGTTATCCACCTACTTCGTCGGGCGCATGGCGCACTACCGGCTGCGACAGCAGCTCGAGCGAGAGCTCGGTGATAAGTTCGTCCTCGGGCGGTACCACGAAGCGGTCCTCGACCCAGGCGCTGTCCCGGTCAAGTATTTGCCCGAGCTTGTCCGAGCGCGCCTGGAGCCGCCGAAGTGAGACGGACCAGCGTCTCAGCGTTTTACCTCCAATCCAGCACCTTTAACTGAACCATGCTCCGGCCGTTGTGCTGATTCAACTGAGGAGTGAACGCAAGGTCGTAACGGCCCGCTGGGAGTGACTCATTGCCGGCCCCCCACCAAACAGCCTCGTGGGTTGCCACACCGTCGGTCACCCACATCTTGACATGCTGTTTCTCGCTGCCCATGCGTTGCAACGGCCGCTGATGCGTCACATTGGCGGTATAGAATTGCACGGGAGGATTGCCCTGGCCATTGGGCCTTAAGCGGTCCAGTTCCGCCAGGCGCTCGAAGGTCATTTCGTCGAAACCGACCTGAGCATCCAGGCGCAAGCTCGGTTGCAGGTCCTCAGGTTTCAACAGGCTGCGAGCAATTTGGTTCAGACGAGCCCGCAAGCTGTCGAGATTCTTGGGTGCTATCGAGAGTCCTGCGGCCATGGCATGGCCGCCGTGCCGGACAAGCAAATCAGCGCATCCCGCCAGTGCTCTGGCCAGGTCGAATCCGCAAATGCTCCGGCCTGACCCGCGCCATTCCTCGCCTTCGCCGCCCACAATGATCGTCGGCCGGTAAAACCGCTGCAGCACCCGCGAAGCAACGATACCTACAACTCCCACATGCCACTGCAATTGTCCTTCCACGATGATGAAATCCTCATCCGGTTTGAATTTCGCATTCACGCGCTGAATCGCCTCCTGGGCAATCACGCGTTCAATTGCCCGGCGCTCTCGATTGTGCGCGTCGAGCTTTTCGGCCCGAGCCATCGCTTCGGACAAATCACTTGAAAGCAGCAGACGCAACGCCTCCTCGGCCGTTTCAAGCCGGCCCGCCGCATTGAGCCGGGGAGCCAATTGGAAACCAACCTCATAAACTCCCAGAGGCGCAGCAGATTGCGCCACCTTTTTAAGAGCAATCAGCCCGGGCCTTTCGGTGCGGTTTAACCGTTCCAACCCGGCCGAAACGAGGATGCGGTTCTCGCCGGTCAGCGGCACCAGATCGGCAATGGTCCCAAGAGCGACCAAATCCAACAAGCGCCGCAGATCATACTCGGCCGCCCCTGGCAGATTCGTCTCGCGGCCACGCTTAAGAACGGCGTGGGCCAACTTGAATGCCAGGCCAACAGAACAAAGCTCAAGAAAGGACGCTGGCGCCGCGCCAGTTGAACCGGGAACGCTTGCTAATGGGTCGTTTGCGTCTTTGGGGCAAGCCATCGCCGCTCCAAGGATGCGAACTCGCGGGTTCACCAGGGCAACGGCCCGCGGCAACGGCTCCGTTACCTGGTGGTGATCGACCACAATCACGTCCAGCCCGCGCTGGCCAAGTGCTTGAATGCAGTCCACCGCGGTTGACCCGCAGTCTACTGCAATCAATAACGTGGCCTGGATCTTTTTTAAGCAGCGCTCAACTGAATCGAGTGTCAGCCCGTAGCCTTCCTCCAGCCGATGCGGCAAATGATAATCGACCCGCCAACCGAGGGCCCCCAAAAACTCAAACAGCAGCGCGGTCGATGTCACCCCATCCACATCGTAATCGCCGAAAATGGCCACAAGCTCATTGCGGTCCCGAGCCTGGTACAGCCGCTCGACCGCCAGCGACATGTTGGACAACAAAAACGGGTCGGCCAGCTGCTTCAACCGGGGTTGCAGGAACCCGCAAATCAGTTGGGGCATGTCCAGTTCGCGATTGACCAGGCATTGCGCGAGCAAAGGCGAGATTTTCAACTGCGTCGCCAGTTGTCCGGCCAGCAAAGGCTGAGCGGGTGCGAGGGACCAGCGAAATTTCATGGTTGTCATGTCTCAGCGAGGCGTAACGAAACATGCCTCGCGCAAACCATACCAAGTTCGCAAAGCCAACCGGCGCCGACAACTCTCTTCTACAGAGAAAGGTGGAAAGGGCGTGAGACAGAATTCTTCACGCAGCCAAGTTTCGCGACTGCGGAGGTGAGTGATGATGTTAGCCGCGCGCCTTCTCCCGCCGAGCCCTGATTACTCTCCGGCTTGCGCCGGCAGAGAAGCCACACAAATACGTCAGCGTCGTATCGCGACGCCTGAGATTTCCGGATCCAGCTTGAGTTTGGGTTGGGGACAATCAAAGCGCGGAGCGGCCAATACTGGTGCCTCGGGCGCTGATCACTCCCGCTCCCAATCGGGCCTTGACTCTCCTGATTCATGACGTATCCTGCTGAAAGGCTGCTAATGGGACTAGATAAGAAAGCGATTCCCAGTTTGTCGACCATTATCTACTTAGTAGGAATTCTTTCCTAGTAAACAAATAGTTGGATTTGAACTCCTATGCGAGCGGATGAGAACGACATTCGGTCACAACGGGGCTGCGGCCGCTTTTTCGGCTCTCTCGTTGCGGTTTCGGCCGGTCTCGCGTTCGTAAATATTTACAATGGCCACTGGGGGATCGCATTGGAGTTGGTGCCCGGGATGATCTTCTTTAGTGGACTTGCTTGGTGCGCATTCTCTTCGCCTGCTGTGGGCCTGGGTCACGATCCCGAGCCTGGGTCTGGTAAATCCGAAGCGGGTAAGCCAGTGCCGGTCGGACCAAAGCCCAGGCACCACCTGGTTGCCGCGAAGGACCTGCCACCTTCTGACAAGACTCATTCATTCCCGCATGATTAAAATGGCATCCAACCAGGCTGCTTCAGTGGACGCGCCGATAGCGTCTCCGTTCCATTTAGTGCGCCATTGGCGGCGCGCCACTGACCAGCGACGTTAAGCAGCGCCCAGATCTCATGAGCATCCCGCCACAGTCGCCCAAGGCCACAATAGCACGGGCTTTTACCGTAACGGAGCTTCTAATAGCCATCGGATGCATAGCGCTCTTGGCCGCCATTTTCCTACCCGCATTGGCCAGATCAAAGACGCGTTCCTCGCGTATAGGCTGCACCAACTGCATGAAACAAATCGGACTGGCCTTTCGTTCCTGGTCTATAGACAACAACGATCGCCTTCCGATGCAAGTGTCCGTGAGGAATGGGGGAACTATGGAACTGGTGACGAGCGGGGTGGTTTACCCGCATTTTCAGGTCATGTCCAACGAACTGAACACACCCAAAATCCTCCTTTGCCCTGTAGACGAGAAACGGAGTTATTCAACCAACTTCGCCCTTGACCTGACGGACAGAAATCTGAGCTATTTCCTAAATATGAACGCGACGAACGCTGATGGCTCCAGTTTGCTGTCCGGCGATAGGAATATTACGAATAGAGCCCCGGCAGGCACTCGTTTGGTTTCTCTAACTAAGGCTGATTCCATCGCCTGGACCAAGGAGATCCACTGCGAGAAGGGCCACCTTGGGTTTGGCGATGGCAGGGTGGATTCATTCAGCAACGGAGGCGTGGGCGGGGCGTTTAAGATAGGCGATGGAACAACAAACTGGCTGGCTGTGCCGTAATCGCTGCGAAATATGTTTGTGAAGTGTGTTATCGTTCGACTGCTTAACGAGGGCATTGCAGCGGATGCCGGGTTTAGCCCCTCTGTTTTCCTGGCTCCGCGGCCCGGCACCGCTGACTTTATTTCGTTCGGCAGAACTATGCCAGCGAAGAAACATCTGATTTGGACGGCTGGGCTTATTGTCGCCAGCGCGGTGCTGGCGCGGCTTGACTCCCCGGCGTGGGCCTCTCAAGCTCTTCCGGTTGGGATCAATTTGGAGAGCGTCACAGTGTCAAGCTGTTGGTACACCATCGTGTTTTCCGTAACAAATGCAGGAACCAAGCCTGTCCGGTTGACTTCCTGCGGGTGTTCCATGTTGCCAACAAACCTTCCTCTCCCACTTGGTATATTCGGTCACTGCGACGTTGGACCTTGCACCAATGCCATCATGAGCCACGTTTTTCGACCGGGCAAATCCGGGCTTTGGTCGTGGCGCTTTACCGTGTTTGAGGAGGCAAGCACTATCGAGAAGTCGAAACTTGCCGTGGCACGTCTCAAGGCAAACGTTCCCGGTAGCTCCCATTATAGTAAGGTTTGGTTTTCAAGTCTTACGTCCGCGAGATACGAGATTACCACGCCAGGAGTGCTGGTGGGTGCGGAGTGCTCAGCGGATGTGTCAAAAAGGCCACCGGACTTGCAGGCCGACGGGCCATTTCCCACCGTTCCGGCGAACGACATGCTTGATGACTGGGGCCAGCTTCCGTTAGCCGAACCCAGCGCTTCACCGAATGGCGGCCCCGCTACGCCGTTTGAGAATTCGGAGTCAGGAAGGGGCCGCCATCGGTGAGCTAAACGTTGGGCGGTGAATCCCAAAGGGATTCCGCCCTCCAGCCCAGGGTTCGCGCGGAATGCGCTACCCTGGGTAAGTTGGAAGAGGATTGGTTCAACTCGGAACGGGTTGCGACCAGGGTGGTTCAGAGGCGCAACTCCGTTGGAGTTGGGGCAGGTATTTGATTCTCCCACTTATTGGTGAAGAGGGCTAACGAGCCGAATGGAGCTGACCGCCACCAGCCCTTCTCACATCACTCTCACGCAAAACACCCCGATGGATTTCCCCGGCTCACTCACGTTGGTCATCCAGTGGTAACCCGACTTGTCAGGAATTGGCCAATTCCACGAATTTCCGGGCCATCTGTGGTCCCTTGCCCGCTTCCTCGTGCTTGAAAAAAACGAAAACCTCCCGCCAACCTTGCTGCCGGAGCCGCTGCACCCACTCTTTCAGCTCAGGCTCGCCATAATCAGGCCGGCGCAACCGCAGATAACCCCAGTCAGATGTCGAGACGAACGGGATTTCAAGATCCGTTTCCGCTTCGGCGATGCACAGCACGGCCTTATGCTGGCGCAGCAAGTCAAAGACCTCCTCATCGAACCATGATTGGTGGCGGAATTCAAAAGCGGCCCGAGGGTTCTCCGGCAAGCGCCCCAGAAACTCGCGGAGCCGCGCGGCATCCTTCTTCAAAAACGGCGGCAACTGGAATAGCAATGGCCCGAGCTTTTCCTTCAGCGCGGCGGCGACCTTGAGAAAATACGACACCGAATCATCGGTATCTTTCAATCGTTGCAGGTGAGTAATCCGCCGGGAAGCCTTGAGCACGAATTTGAACTCCGCGGGAACGTCCGCCGCCCACGCCTCCAGCACCGATGGCTTGGGAATGCGATAAAAAGTATTGTTGATTTCAACGGTTCGGAATCGCTCGCTATAGAAGGGAAGCATCTTCTTCTCCGGCAGGTCCTCGGGATAGAAGGTCCCCTTCCATTCTTTGTAGCTGAAGCCGCTGGTGCCAACGTAAAGATCCATTCAGCCTACCCCTTCACCCCCTCGGCGCCTCCAGAGCTCGTCGCCAAAATCACCTGGCGGATCCAGTCGGTCATCGCATTCAGTACTTCGGCCCTGACCTGACCATCCGTGCGGCCGGTCCTCGCAGGCACATGAAAAGAATGGTCCGCGTCCTGAAACAGCTTGAGCGTCGCTCGGGCGCCCAGTTGCTTCACCAGCGGTTGGAGAAGCTCCAAATCGGCAAACTCATCGCGGGTCCCTTGAAGAAACAGCATGGGAATTTCAACGTCGAAAAGATGCGCGGCACGCTCCGTGGAAGGCCGCCCGGGCGGATGAAGCGGGAACCCCAGGAATATCAGGCCCCGGACGCCGGGCAAAAGTGAAGCGGCCTGTGCCTGGGAAGTCATGCGCCCGCCGAAGGATTTGCCGCCCGCGAAGAGCGGAAGGTCGGGGACAAGGCGCAAGGCCTCGACCACTGCGGCGCGGACAGTCGCCTGGGCGAGCTTCGGACTGTCGGGCCGTTTCGATCGCTGTTCCATATAAGGGAACTGGTAACGCAAGGTCGCGATGCTGCGTTGATCAAGCTCCTGGGCGACGCACTCCAGGAACGGGTGCGTCATACCGGCTCCTGCGCCATGACCTAAAACATAGCATGCACTCGCGGCCGGAGAGGACTCGAGGAGCCCGGACACCCACCGCGCTTCCTCCACATTTATGGAGAGGACCTGCCGACTGGCCTCAACCGCATCGCCTTTTGTCGAGCTGGTGTTCACGGAGTCAAAAAATCGCCCAACGGGTCTGTAGCTTTCTAGCACTATTCGTCCGTTTTTGCGAGGAAAACACTTAGGCGTGTTTGAAAAACCTTGGTGCGCCGTCACTCCGGCTGTTCCTCCGCATGAAAGACTTCGCAGCTTGCGCAAATCGTTCTAACGTTTTAACGCTTCACGATTTAACGTTTCAACGTGTCAACGCTCACTTAGCCCGGGACGGCTTGAGCTTGGCGCTTCCCCAAGCAGGGATGTTTCCGGAGCGTGATCGGTCCAAATCCAATAGCCTCTAATGGCAGCCGTCAGGAGGTTGAGATCGTGCAGGTCACCAGGCTTGACAAGAAAGGAGTTGGCTCCGAGCTGGTAGGCCCGATTGACATCGCTAATGGCATCCGAGGAGGTCAGAACGATCACCCGGAGCGTTCTCAGTTCGGGTTGCTGGCGAATCCAAGCCAAGACTTCAAATCCGTCGATGCCGGGCATCTTCAGGTCGAGCAGCACGATGCTCGGAAAAGGGAATTCGGCGCGATTGCGATACCGGCCGCCGGCCTCCAAATAAAGCATCGCCTCCTGTCCGTTTCGCACTACCCGCAATGGATTGGCGATCTTGTTCTTTGCGAAGGAGCGCTGGAGCAGGATGACGTCATCCTCATTGTCTTCAACAAGCAGAAACACGGCTTGATCAGGCACAACCCTACTTACAGCCTGGCCAATGCCCCGCCTATGGGGTGTTTACCCCAACAAAGCAGCTCATGACCCAACCTGGCGCTTCAAATACGGGAGCCGAGCAATTGCACTCGGTACTCCGTGGGAGACTGGCCGAGGATCTTTTTGAACACCCGATTGAAGTGAGTCAAAGATTGAAAGCCCACCTCGAAAGCGATCTCGCTGACGCGCAGGTTGGGATTTAGCAGCAGGTTTTTGGACTTTTCGATGCGGACTCGCGACAGGTAATCCGTGAAATTGATGCCGGTAATTTTCTTGAACATCTTGCAGAAATAAAACGTGCTCGTGTTGCACGCTTTGGCCACATGCCCCAGACGAAGGTTCTCCGTCTGGTGCTCTTGGATGAATTCCTTGGCGCGGGTGATCACCGGGGGCTCGGCGTTTTCCTGCTGCACCACAACCTGGTTACTCAGCATTGACAAGTGCTGGGCAAAAATCGTCAAGAGCTTCACCATCGCTTCGTGTTGTTTGGAAGGCACAACCCGAGTCGCGAAATAAGCTTCCCGCAAGGTCTGAGGATCCACCTCCACGCCCCATTCGGCGACCTGCCGGGCCGTCCGCTCAAATTGGCCTTGGCTCGGCTTCTTTCGAAATACCTGCCCGGTTTGCAGAAAACCGATCAACCGGTCGCCCAACCGCACCGGCACCGCCGTGTCGCACAGCCCATTGGGGCAGCCCATCGTGTGGGCCTGCTCCACCGCCCGCTCTGACAAGGTTTCCTGCACCGACAAGCACGAGGCGCAAGCCCTGCTTTTCTGGGATATCAAAGCGCAAAACGGGCCTTCGTTGCGTTTGCCGTGATGGGGCAGCTGCCAGGTCTCGACGGGCCGCAACGCCACCGGCAAGCCCGTCGCTTCAGTGAACGCCTTTTCGTAGTCCTGAAACACCTTCGAGCTGGCCAACGCTTCGATCAGCCCGCGATCTCCATGCCCGGCAGGTCCGGAACGGGGTTTGAAAAGTGAACCCCGCGCCCGGGCCGGCATGGGCTGGCCGGGTCCGCTGGACGCAAAAACCGGGGTGTTAGGTGTGGTGGAACTATTAAGAGGGCTTCTGACCTCCGTAGTCTGCCTAACATATGTTGTCTGCATGAGGCCAAATTAGAGCCATCTTCTTGTGATGACAATTAGGGGCCGCCCCGATCCCTGAATAAGGGAAAGTATTATGTCGCCTAGGGTCAGTTGGCCAGCTAGCCCATACCTAGCCCGGATAATTTAAACCTGGTCTCCGAGTCTCATTAACACCGCGGCTTTAGCGCGGTGAAAAGCGACTTGGGACAAGTGAGCCGTTTTCAACGGCTTTTACGCAGGGAGACAAACTGTTGAAACAGTTGCCCGGTCGAAAGCGCGTCGTCGCACCGGGCTAAAGCCGCGGTGTTAATGAGAGGCTGCGCTTGGTATGAAATGTCCGCCCTAGAACCGGTAGCCCACGCCCGCCAGCAATTTGAGATCGTTCTTCAGACGCCCTGTGGCGGGCCGGTTGTTATAGGTGTCCTGGGCCACCAACCGCACGTCCAGCGCTTTAATAACTGGCGCGGAAATTCCCGCCTCGGCATTGAGGATCCAGTTCTCCAACTTGTCGACCTGCGGGATCCATTCCAGGGTTTCCCAGAATCTCGCGCCGGTCTTGAACTTGTGCTCGAAGCGCTCACCGATGCGCAGGCCCAAATAGGTATCGGTTTTATGTCCCAGTTCTTCGGTAACCAGGGATGGACCCACTTCCCCACTCAGGAAGGTGTTGGTGTGCTTGAGAAAGTAGTAACCAGCCAGCGGACTTACTGTGAACCGATAGTTAATATCCGCCAAATTGTCGTGCAACCCGTCCAGGCGCAGGCCGCTGTAAAAGCGCTCGGTGAACAAGTGATTGAATTGCCCAAAACCTCTAAGGTAATCCTGGGTCTCCGAGGAACTTTCCTCGCCCGACGAGTTTTTAACAGTAGAATTGCCATAACCGGCGCCGGCCCCCAGAAGGATCTCATCCATCGCCCATTTTTTTTGAGTGTTAAACGTAGCCGTTGTCAGGAAGGTGCGACTGTTGCCCCGAGTCAGGGTCAGGTCGACAGAGGCAACACTTTCCCATTGGGGTTTGGGCGGTTCAGCGGGTTTGGCATCCTCTGCAAGGGCTGAGTTGACGCCGAGAAGCAGCGCGGTCAGCGGAAGGGTTCCCAGGATAAAAGCCGCCGGCTCAAGAGATATGCTGAATTTCATGGTAGTCGATGGATTTGGTGGTTTGCGCCTGTTATTCTCACACGCCCTTTGCCCGAAGACCGATTTCTCGAGAAAACGGGAGGAGTGCGACATCGAACGCATTTTTAAAGCAGCCCAATCCAAAAACGAGAGAAAAAATCGACCTCCCAACGCCTGCAGGTGTAGGTGCATCTTGGCATAACCACCATGTTGAAGCTCTTGACCGCTCCAGCTGGCGAGCTTAGAGTTTGCTCGACTACAGGGGAGCCAACCGGCGTCGGCGTGTGCCGGCGCGAAGGCTGAGAGTGCGGCGCGGGAGCGCGGCAGACCCGTTGAACCTGCTCCAGGTAATGCTGGCGAAGGGAATTCTCTTCTCCCGCATGCCATGGAAGCGGTTGACCAAATGAAAGACCAACGATGATCGCAAACCCGACCGCGTTTGAACCCCAGAGCACTGAACCCTTGCCCGCTTCTTCGAAAGTTTACGTCGCCGGCAAGCTTCATCCCGAGATTCGCGTGCCGCTGCGGGAAGTCAATGTCAGCTCAACCAAGGTTGGCAACAGAGTTGAGCCCAATCCTGCCGTACGGCTCTACGACTGCTCCGGTCCCTGGGGCGACCCCGGCTTTAAGGGTGAAGTCGAGCAAGGCCTGCCGCCAGTGCGGCACCCTTGGATTGTTGCGCGTGGAGATGTTGAACCAGTCGGATCGCCGAGGCGGCCCGTTATGCGCAGCAGCTCCCCTCTCCCCTTAGGGTTGAGTCGCCAACCTCTGCGGGCCAAACCCGGCCGAATCGTAACCCAGTTGCAGTACGCCCGCCAGGGGATCATTACGTCGGAGATGGAGTTCATTGCTATTCGCGAGAACCTGGGGCGAGAAACGGCGGCTTCTGCAGTCAAAGGACGCCGTGAACTGGGCGGCGAGGCATTTGGCGCACGCATACCGAGCCAAATAACCCCTGAGTTCGTCAGGGACGAAGTGGCGCGCGGCCGAGCTATCATCCCCGCGAATATCAATCATCCCGAGAGCGAGCCGATGATCATCGGCAGGAATTTCCTGGTAAAGATTAATGCCAACATCGGCAATTCCGCTGTCGCTTCCAGCATCGAAGAGGAGGTCGAAAAAATGCGTTGGGCGACCAAATGGGGAGCCGACACTGTCATGGACCTTTCCACCGGCAAGAACATCCACGAAACGCGGGAATGGATTCTGCGCAACTCGCCGGTGCCCATCGGGACGGTGCCCATTTACCAGGCGCTCGAGAAGGTCGGGGGCAAAGCCGAAGAGCTTACCTGGGAGATTTACCGCGATACGTTGATCGAGCAATGCGAGCAGGGTGTGGATTACTTCACGGTGCATGCGGGGGTGCTCCTGCGCTATGTGCCGCTGACAGCGCGCCGGGTCACGGGCATTGTTTCTCGCGGCGGCTCGATCATGGCCAAATGGTGTCTGGCCCATCACCAGGAGAGCTTTCTCTACACTCATTTCCGCGAGATTTGCGAGATTATGAGCGCCTATGACGTGAGCTTCAGCCTCGGTGACGGGCTGCGCCCGGGCTCGATCGCCGATGCCAACGACGAAGCGCAATTCGCCGAACTCCAAACCCAGGGCGAGTTGACGAAGATCGCCTGGCACTTCGGGTGCCAGGTGATGAACGAAGGGCCGGGCCACATTCCCATGCACCTGATCAAGGAGAACATGGACAAACAATTGGATTGGTGCGGCGAAGCCCCCTTCTACACCCTCGGCCCGCTCACGACCGACATCGCGCCCGGCTATGACCATATCACCAGCGCCATCGGAGCCGCGATGATTGGCTGGTACGGTTGTGCCATGCTCTGTTATGTGACCCCCAAGGAGCACCTCGGGCTGCCGAATAAGAAAGATGTCAAGGATGGCGTCATTGCTTACAAAATCGCCGCGCATGCAGCCGATTTGGCCAAAGGCCACCCTTCCGCCCGCTTCCGTGACGATGCCCTCAGCAAGGCGCGCTTTGAGTTCCGCTGGGAAGATCAATTCAATCTGAGCCTGGACCCGATAACGGCCCGCGAATTTCACGACCAGACTTTGCCGCAAGAAGGGGCCAAGTTGGCGCACTTCTGCAGCATGTGCGGCCCCCACTTCTGTTCGATGAAAATCACCGAGGACGTGCGCAGATACGCCGCCGAACAAGGTCTGGGCGATGCCGATGCGCTCGAGCAAGGCCTGAAAGACAAGGCCAAGGAATTCGTGGAGAAGGGCGCGGAGGTTTATACCCGGGAATAGACACCATGAAACACGCGAGGGTTATAGATCCGGTCCTTGAGGCTTATAAGCGAGATGTCGATCGGACCTTATTGCGCGAGAATCTCAAGCTCACGCCGGCGCAGCGATTAGAGAAATTGGTGCGCTTCGCCTCCTTCGCTTCGAGCCTCCGCCAAGCAGGGAACCACGCCAGAAATGAGGCCCATGGCAAACGCTCGCGATGAGTGCACAATTCGATCAAATCCTGCAGCAGAAACAGAAGTGAATCTCGATCTGGAAAACCGCAAAGCGCTGATCAGCGGCTCGACCGCCGGGATCGGGTTTGCAATCGCACAGGCCCTGGCCTGCGAAAGCGCCCAAGTCATCATTAATGGGCGAACCCAAAACCGAGTCGACGAAGCCCTGGCAAAAATCCAGAAGGAGGCGCCGAAAGCAAAGCTGGCCGGAATTGCCGCTGACCTGGGCACCAACGCGGGCTGTGACCTTGTCGCCCGCAGGTTCCCTACCGTTGACATCCTGGTAAACAATCTCGGCATTTTCGAACCGAAACCCTTCGAGCAAATCCCCGATGCTGACTGGCAGCGGTTTTTCGAAATCAACGTCATGTCAGGTGTGCGCCTGAGCCGCGCTTACCTGCCGGGCATGAAGCAGCGTAATTGGGGGCGCATCGTCTTCATCTCCAGCGAGAGCGCGCTCCATATCCCCGCTGAAATGATCCATTATGGCATGACCAAGACCGCTCAAATCGCCATTGCGCGCGGTTTGGCGGAGACGTGCGCCGCCACGGCAGTCACGGTCAACAGCGTTTTGGCCGGACCAACCGCTTCCGAAGGCGTCACCCAGTTCGTAGCGGCTTTGGCCAAGGAAAAAGGTCTTTCGGCGGAGGAGTTTGAAAAAGAGTTTTTCCGCGAGGTGCGGCCGACGTCTCTGCTCAAGCGCTTCATCAAGCCTGAAGAAGTGGCAGCCGCGGTAGCTTTTGTGTGCTCCTCGGCCGCTTCGGCCATCAACGGCGCCGCAATCCGCGCGGAGGGTGGAGTAGTCAAGTCGGCGTTCTAAAAATGTCGCAAGTTCTAGTTCGCGGTCGGACGCGGAAATTTAAAATTTAAAATTTTCAATTGGCAATTTGCAATCCCAGCCGAGCCTGCTCTTTGCTATCGAGCAGAACTTGACCTGTCTGCGACCTGTTTTGAAATTCAAGGACTCTAGAAAGTCCTTGCTCCGGGGGCTGGCTGGCAGCGATAGAGCGATAACCCGGTCAACCTGCAACTTGTGACTCTGTTGCTGCCGTGCGCCTCACCACTCGATCCCGCCCACCTCCTGCTTAGCCGCGGCGAGGAAAGTCCTGAGGGCCTGGATACGCGGTTCAGCTAATTGACGGGACGATTCCAGCCGTAGCTTTCCGGGCAGTTGCTCCAGATTTTTCTGCAGCAAACGCAACGCGTCAGAGAATCGCAGGAACCGTGTATCGCGGCCGACTTTGCTAACGGTGCGCAGGATGCCCACGGCGCCGAGTTGTTCCAGAATGTCGGCATCGCGCAACACAAACCCTTCGACGGTGGTCGGCTCAGCCGACGGCAGGTGCGTGCGGATAGCTTCCAGAACCGCCGGTATCTTTGTCTTGGGGAACCCGAACTCATCCAGCAGCGAAGGGGCCCTTTGCAGGGCGTACGCAATCCAGTCCCAGTCTGCCAGGGCCCGGGGCTCCTCGGGACGGTGGCCGATAAAAACGCCCAGATCATGCAGCCACGCGGAGGCGTAAAGAACATCGTCATCGTGCGCCACGGCTGCGGCGATCTGCTTGGCCACGGAATACAACCGGGCTTGATGACTGAACTTGTCAGGGGGCCTCGCGTTCAACCGGATGTACTCGACGATTGCTTCCCGGTACTCAGTCTGCGCCATAGCAAGCTCAGGTTGCACAACCGCCCACAACCTGCAACTCTCAACCGATGAACGAGTCGAGCTTTCTCCACGGCAAAGTGCTCAAACGGTCTTTGCCCATTTTCCAGAGCACCCCTCCAGCCGATGCGCTTGGCCCCAAACGCCTCGCGTTGCCCCAGGGTGAACTGGCAAATATCTACGACGGCCAGGAAGGCATTAGGTACATTGCCTGTATCGAACTGCGCGAGGGAACCGTGCGCGGCAACCATTGGCATCAAGTCAAGGAAGAGCAAATCTATGTCGTTTCCGGCAAACTGCTGCTGGTTGCGCAGGAGGGAGAATCCGGACAGCAAATCTCAGTCGAATTGCAGCCCGGCGACCTGGCTTTCATCGCCCCTGGTGTTGCTCACGCTCTTAAGACTCTTGTAGCGGGCCAAGCTATAGAATTCTCAAAAAACAGGTTTAATCCTGCTGATGTACAAAGAGTTAAGCTTGTGTAGGGGCCAAGAGAACCTGGCATGGGGTACTTACCTACCCGTACTATCCACAATTTGGGACTTGCATTTCTCCCAAAAGGGTGCAGTGTTCGCGGGTCTGTCAAAACAGCTTGTCGCTCCCACGGCATGGTAAATCTTCAGGTGAACTCGGTTCAGTGATGATTTGAAACCCGATAGGCGGGAACAGTCTGGAGAAAGCAAAAGTTAGTCAAGGACAGCCAAGTTATTGATGAGTGCAAAATTGTTTGTTGGGAACCTTAGTTTCAACATCACAGAGAATGACCTTCAGGACGCCTTCGCGGCCCATGGCACGGTCATTGAAGCCAATCTGATGATGGACCGGGCCACGGGACGGCCTCGGGGTTTCGGCTTCGTGACCATGAGCACGCCGGAAGAGGCCCAGAAGGCCATCGACGCGATGCATGGCAAGGAGCTGGCGGGTCGAGCACTGACCGTGAACATTGCGCGGCCGCGCGAAGAGCGCCCAGCTGGCGGCGGTGGCGGTGGCCGGCGTGAGTTCCGTGGCGGTGGCGGTGGTGGCGGCGGCGGCGGCGGCCGGCGCGAGCGCTACTAATAGATTTCTGCTAGCAAGTCCCGAGGCCCGGCCAACCCGGGCCTCGGCTTTCCAAGTCGTTACAGGCCGATGACGACGGCCTTGGTCTCTGTGTAGAGTTCAAGGACTTCGTGGCCCATCTCCCTTCCCCAGCCTGACTGCTTATAGCCGCCGAAGGGAAGCGCGGCATCGAAAACGTTATAGCAGTTGATCCACACAGTCCCGGCCCGCAATTCGGACGCAATGCGGTGGGCTTTGGCAATGTCGCGCGTCCAAATCCCCGCAGCCAGGCCGTACTCGGTGGCGTTTGCGCGAGTGACCAGATCTTCCACCTTGGAAAAAGGCTCTGCAACCACCACGGGCCCGAAGATCTCTTCGCGCACGATACTCATCTCCGGGCGCGCGTCCTTAACCACCGTTGGTTGCACAAAGTAACCCCGCTCGCCCGACCGGCTTCCCCCAGTCACATAACAGGCTCCGTCGGCCTTTCCCTGATGCAGATAGTTCGTCACGCGGAGGAGCTGTTCCTCCGACACCAGCGGGCCCATTTGGGTGTCTTGCGACATACCCGGACCCAGTTTTATCTTTGCAGCCTGCTGCGCCACGCCGGCCACTACGTCATCGAAGATCTCGCGTTCGACCAGCAGTCGCGAACCGGCGCAGCAACACTGGCCGTGATTGAAGAAAATGGCGTTGGCCGCCCCGTTAATGGCAGCCTCGATATCCCCGGCGTCTTTAAAGACGATGTTCGGCGATTTACCCCCCAGTTCCAAACTCACCTTCTTGAGATTCCCGGCGGCGGCGCGCACAATGAGTCGGCCAACCTCCGTTGAACCCGTGAAGGCGACTTTGTCCACGCCCTCATGTGCCGCCAGGGCGGCTCCGGCGGTTTCGCCGAAGCCGGTAACGATGTTAACGACTCCTTCCGGAATGCCGGCTTCCAACAGCAACTCTCCCAGGCGCAAAGCCGAAAGCGGAGTCTGCTCCGCCGGCTTGAGCACGACGCAATTGCCCGCGGTCAAAGCCGGACCGAGTTTCCAGGCGGCCATGAGTAAGGGAAAGTTCCAGGGAATGATCTGGGCCACCACTCCAACGGGTTCGCGCAAGGTGAAGGCATGAAAACGAGCCCCCGGGGCATAGGGAACACTGATGGGAATCGTCGAGCCTTCGATCTTGGTCGCCCACCCTGCCATGTAGTAAAACAGGTCGGCGGCCAGCGGCACGTCGGCTGCTCTTGCCACCGCGCGGGGTTTGCCATTGTCAAGCGACTCCAGGTCCGCCAGTTCGTCCGCGTGTTTCAAGAGCAAGTCACCCACCCGCCAGAGCATTTTGCCCCGCTCGCTGGGCGTCATCCGCCGCCAGGGACTTGATTCGAAAGCGCGGCGGGCGGCTGCCACCGCTCGCTCGACATCTTCGCCCCGGCTCTCGGGAACGCGCGCCAATACGGAAGCATCCGCTGGGTTGACAACCTCGAAGAGTTTACCCGACAGCGCGGGAACCCATTGGCCGCCGATCAAGTTGCGCTTTGGCTGGCGCAACCAGGCCATGACTTCCGGCTGCGCCTCACGGCCGTTGCCCTGCGCGGCGCCATGGCCGTTGTGTCGGGCCGCATGGGTATGTAAACGATGATTTTTGGAGGGGCGGGTGGGAGTTCGCTGACGTGAAGGAATGCTTTTCATAATGTTTCCTGCGTTTTGTTGAAACGAGAAGAACTGAGCCAGAGTAGGGACAAGCCAAAGAATCGAAGCCAGGAGAGGCGCGGCCTCCCCCAAGCCTGACAGGCTCTTAATCCCCATTCGAGTCTCTTCTCGTGGGTTTAAGGCTAAAGCATACTGAACACTACCTCCCGCACCTGAGGATCGCAAATCCTCTCTATTACTCAGTACTATTATGCAGGAGCCGGTCCCTCAATTCTTCTGCCTGCCTCTTCTTTTCTGCCGCCGCTTCCTTGCAAACTGGCGCTTTGCCCCTTACTTTCTGCCAGTATGCAGTTTGCCGCGATATGAAAAGACGACTTATCTACGGGTTCCTGGCCCTCGTCCTGACCGCGAACCTCATCATCGGAGCCCGGGTTTTCCTCTCTTCCGCCCAGGCGGCGGAAAAGGATTCTGCCTACCCAAGCTTGGAACTGTTTTCCTACGTGATGGAAAAAGTGCGAAAAGATTATGTTGATGGGCAAAATGTTAGCTATCAGGACCTGGTTTACGCGGCGCTCAAGGGCATGCTCAACACGCTCGATCCTCACAGCGAATTCATGGAACCCGAAAGTACAAAGAGCTGCAAAACGACACCCAAGGGGCCTTTGGCGGCTTGGGCATTGTAGTCTCCATGAAGGACAACTTTGTGACGGTCGTCGCCCCTATGGATGACAGCCCGGGGTTCAAGGCCGGCATTCTTTCCGGAGATCGCATCATCCGCATCGACGGCAAGAGCACAGAAAAGATGAGCCTCCCGGACGCCGTCAAAACCTTGCGCGGCGATCCCGGCACAGATGTGCGATTGACCGTATTTCGCCCCTCCTCCAGCCAGGTCCAGGAATTCAAGCTGACACGCTCGGTGATCAACATCGACATGGTCAAGGACGTCAACGGCAAAAAGGAATTTCCTTTGCCGGACAATAAAATCGGCTATGTGCGGCTGGTGCAATTTGGCGAAAAGACCAGTGACGACTTGGAGACCGCGTTGCGGACCCTGCGCAAGCAAGGCATGCAGGGATTCATTTTGGATTTACGCTGGGACCCGGGCGGGTTGCTCGAACAAGCGGTGGATGTTTGTGAAAAGTTTCTGCCACGCGGACAACTCGTGGTCACGACCGAAGGCCGAAACGCCGCCCAGAACTCCTCACGCTACGCCAGCGGCCGGGGAGACGAAATCAAAGGCATGCCCATGGTGGTTCTGGTCAACCAGGGAAGCGCCAGCGCTTCGGAGATCGTCGCGGGCTGTCTGCAGGACGTGAAGCGGGCCATCATTCTGGGCGATAGAACATTCGGCAAAGGTTCCGTGCAAAGCATTTTGCCGTTGCAGGACGGTTCAGCGCTGCGGTTAACCACGGCGAAGTACTACACGCCCAGCCACAAGGTTATCCACGAACAAGGCATTACCCCGGATATTCCCGTCACGATGTCCGAGGACGAAGATCGCGACATTCAGTTGCAGCGCTCCCCCGGCGGGCTCGAAAGCCTGACCGACAAGGAGCGTGAACGGGCGGCTAATGCCCATGACCCGCAACTCGAACGCGCGATGGATCTGCTCAAAGCCATTACCACGTTCTCCGAACGCGCGCCGGCTCCCGAACACCGAGTCGCCAAAGGCGAAAAGGTCGCGGCCCTCAGATGACGAATGCCCCTGCTCGCCTTCGAAACCTCCTGTGACGAAACCAGCGCGGCGGTTGTTCACCAGAACAGAATT
>Ga0210409_10003209_pt1 | contig 18599 bp, 15 predicted proteins | sample IncBWH17MmetaG_FD_161649 | JGI IMG/M metagenome (GOLD analysis project Ga0210409, IMG submission 161649) | Forest soil microbial communities from Barre Woods Harvard Forest LTER site, Petersham, Massachusetts, United States - Inc-BW-H-17-M | ecosystem: Environmental > Terrestrial > Soil >... | reverse complement strand
CACAATTTAGGCGGCATGCCGTTTCTGTTCTGGAAGCTCATCGAAGCGAGTAAAGCGTCGGGAGCAGAAAAGATCGATTTTGGCCGGTCCGACCTTGAGAACGAGGGTCTGATGACCTTCAAGGACAAATTCGGCGCGACGAGAAAATTGCTAACATATTATCGATATCCGTACACAGAAAAGGCAAAAATGCCGATGAGCCGGGGTGCGGAAACAGCGCGGCAGTTTCTGTCCCTTCTGCCAGATGCTGTTTGCTGTCAGGCTGGTAGGCTTCTGTATCGGCATATGGGCTAGCTTTTGACCATGACTGATTTCAAAGCGATAGAGGAAGGCCCCAGTGGTAAAGCGTACCGGCGGATTATCACTGCCAGCTGCATTTGTGTCCTGTGCATCATCTTGATTGCTGGCTTATGGCCACTACACACTTTGAATAACAAGGTGAGCTGGCTCAAGAATAAGAATGGTCTTTCTTTCGACCAACACGGCAGCATTGTCAGTGCTGGCGCTTTCCGGAATAGTGATTTGAGGGACGATACTTCGTCCAGTCTTGAGATCTGGTTAGAGCCTAGCCGGGTAGGTGACAGTAAGACGATTCTCTCCTTTGACGGCTCCGAGCACCTCGGGGACCCATTCTCTCTTCGGCAGAACAAGGATGGGTTACGCATACTACGGCATAACGTCAATGACCAAGGTATCGTCAGAACTGCATCGTTCGGGGTCGACCATGTATTCCGCGAAAACAAGCCAGTATTCGTGACCATTACCTTAGGGGAGCGGGAGACGTCAGTCTATCTTGACGGGGTTCTGGCTAAGGTATCTCCTCTTCTCGGAAGGTCGAGAAACAACTTCACCGGGCGTCTTGTAGTCGCTGATTCTCCAACCACCAGCTATGACTGGTCTGGACACATCCTCGGATTGGCATTTTACGATCGACAGTTGACACCGGAGCAGGTGGTGCAACAATACGAGACCTGGACGAAGACCCAACAACCTGCACTCTCTGACGATGAAGCTCCGGTTGCTCTTTATTTGTTCGATGAGCGAAACGGCGATGTGGCTCACAATCAGTTAGACCCTGCGACTGACTTGATAATCCCAGCCCACTATTTTGTCTTGCATCCAAGTTTTCTGCTGGCGCCGTGGCGCGAGTATAAACCTACTTGGAGTTACTGGCAGGATGTTAGCGTTAACGTAGCTGGATTCATCCCCTTGGGTTTGTGTTTCGCTGCTTATTTTTCCTCAGTACAAGAGATCAACCGTCCAACAGTAACTACGATCGCCTTGGGATTTGTGGTAAGTTTCACAATCGAAGTCCTACAAGCATTTCTGCCGACGCGAAGCTCGGGTACGACGGATCTGGCAACCAATACGCTTGGTACAGCGATTGGGGTGGTGCTCTACGGTTGGTCTTTCACCCAAGGTTTGCTGGGCAAAGCCAGTCACCGTCTTGCTGGTTTTCTGGGCGAGTCTTCGCAAGGGAAAGAGAGCAGGAGCCCCGAAGTTGTTTCTGCTGCCTAGAGCGCACGAAATATGAGGATCGACCTGTTGTCAGCACGGGGCGTCAGTCCTAGGGAGCAATCCCGATTGCATGTTGGATCTGAGTCATCATTCTACGGAGGAGCGGTAGAATCTGCGGAGATGTTGAGTCAACCTGTGCGTGATCGCTATCGCTGTCCCGAAGACTTCTTGGATTTTGTCCTGAGTGGGGTGGTATCTCGCGAAGGGGGATACTTTCGATTCGGTCCGAACACAACCTGCTACGGACGTTCCTGTTCCGCCCTTTGCGACACGCCGATCGAGTCGCTGCTTTACGATTCCGCCGAGGAAGTCGTAATAACCGATTCGCGGCTGAAGTTGCCGTTCAATCCGGCAGAAGTTATCGACAATCTTCGCCTGGAACGCTATCCAGATAGCGGGAGCACCGAGCGTGGCTACGAGAAGTTTCAGAGGAAATTGTATTATCTGCTTCGGCCACTCACAAATATGGCCATGCGAAAGCAGATTCAGAAATTTCATGTACACAATTGGAAAAAGAAGCCGTTCCCGCGCTGGCCCGTAGACACTACGGTTGAGAACATCTGCGAGAAACTGTTGTCATTGTCAATAAAGGCCCAGGGCGTAGATCGAGTACCGTTCGTGTGGTTCTGGCCGGACGGTGCTCGCGGGTGTGTGATGCTGACGCACGACGTCGAAAACGAAGTAGGAAGGAACTCTTGTACAGACCTAATGGACCTGGATGATTCTTTTGGAATCAAGGCGTCCTTCCAGATCGTACCGGAGGGACGCTATGCGGTGTCCGCAAAGTTCCTCGAGAACATTCGTAATCGGGGGTTCGAAGTTGGAATCCAGGATTTGAATCACGACGGCCGGCTCTTTGATGACCGAGAAGGGTTCCTGCGCCGGGTTGCGATCATCAATCGCTATGCTGCTGACTATGCGGCCAAGGGATTCCGGGCGGCGGTACTTTATCGGAAGCCCGAATGGTTTAGCAGCCTCAATTTCTCGTACGACATGTCAATCCCAAATGTTGCACACCTAGATGCGCAGCACGGGGGCTGTTGCACAGTGATGCCCTATTTTATTGGGGATATTCTCGAACTCCCTGTAACCACTTCTCAGGACTACATGCTGTTTCATCTTCTCAATCAGCATTCGATTGATTTATGGAAAGCTCAGATTGATCTGATTTTGGGAAAGAGTGGCATGGCGAGTTTTATCATCCATCCCGACTATGTCATGGAACCAGACACCAAGCCGGTTTATAAAGCTTTGTTGGGGTATCTGCGAGACTTGCGAGAAGGGAAGCAGATCTGGTTTGGCCTTCCTTCCGACGTCGATTCCTGGTGGAGGGCGCGAAACAAGATGTCCGTAGTCAAACACAATAATTCATGGCGGATTGAGGGTGAGCAGGCTGAGCGCGCCGTCGTGGCTTATGCCAAGAACGTCGATGGCAACTTAGCCTACGAACTCACAAACGCCGCGGAGGCTAGATAGATCGTCCGTGGGGATCGTCCCGACTTTCCTATCGTTAATTTATGCATATTCTTCATGTAGTCGGAGCCCGGCCAAACTTCATGAAAGCTGCGCCGGTTATGCGCGCACTTCGCGAGCGAGGCGTAAAGCAGACTCTAGTCCACACCGGCCAACACTATGACGCAAACATGTCAGACGTGTTCTTCCTGCAACTGGCAATGCCCGAGCCAGATGTGAATATGGGAGTTGGTTCGGGAAGTCATGCGAAGCAGACGGCAGAAGTCATGGCTCGCTTTGAACCGGTAGTATTGGAGCGTAAGCCTGACGTAGTGCTCGTCTACGGCGATGTCAACTCGACGGTTGCGGCTGCCCTGGTATGCGCCAAGCTGCTGGTCTCAGTGGGGCATGTTGAAGCCGGGCTCCGGTCGTTCGACCGAACAATGCCAGAAGAGATAAACCGGCTGGTCACCGATCAACTGGCCGACTTCTTGTTCACGCCTTCGGAGGACGGCGACATCAACCTTCGTCGCGAGGGTGTATCCCCGGAGAAGATCCATAGGGTGGGCAACGTGATGATCGATTCTCTGGTGCGGCTCTTACCGGCGGCGATGCAATGCAGCAGGAACGGATTACCGGAGCGCTACGCTCTGGTGACCCTGCACCGGCCTGCAAACGTTGACGATGGCCGAGTTTTGAAGAGAATCCTGGAGTCGCTGCTCGCTATCAACAAGGACCTGGATGTAGTTTTCCCGGTTCATCCCAGGACCCGGCAGCGGATCGCGGAATTTGGTATTGATGTATGCCACCTTCACCTGTTAGAACCGGTTCCCTACATCGAATTTCTTGCTCTACAGAGCCGCGCCACGGTGGTGATTACGGACTCCGGTGGAATTCAGGAAGAAACAACATATTTAAAGATACCTTGCATCACTATGCGCGATAACACCGAACGTCCGATTACAATCACGATGGGTACCAATGTTCTGGTCGGCTCTGACATTGGTAAACTTCGGACTGAGCTGTCCAAGGTTCTTGATGGGAAGGCAAAGTCGGGCGCGATTCCTCCCTTGTGGGACGGTCGTGCTGGGGAGCGTATCGCTGATATTTTGCTCAATGTTCGCCCGGTTTCGGAAACCGCAGAAGCCAAACTTTCTGCATCATACTCTGACCACGAGCGACAAACGGCGGAAGCCGCGGGTTCAAAGTAACCTTCCCTCTATTACTAACGGACCATTGCGGCACTGACGAATACATGGCTTCATTATTAGTTGTGTGGTTGTGGTCGTATGGATTGAAGACCGGACCGCCTAGCCCAATCCATTGCAGGTGAAACAGCAATGACAACATGCGATGTAGCTCTTATCGGAGCCGGGCCTTATGGGCTGTCACTCGCAGCTTACCTGAAGGCGCGTAGCGTTAACTTCCGCATTTTCGGTAGTCCGATGGAGTTCTGGCTGAAACACATGCCGAGCGGCATGCATTTGAAATCCGAGGGTTTCGCCTCCTCTCTCTATGACCCTGGTTCCACGTTCACTCTGAAGGACTACTGCAAGGAGCAGGGACTTCCCTATGCGGACATCGGAACTCCGGTGCCGCTTGAGACGTTCAGTTCCTATGGCCTGGAATTTCAAAGAAGGTTCGTGCCGAATCTAGAGAACGAATGGGTCACCTCGGTGCGGCGCTTGACTGCGGGGTTCCAAGTGACGCTCGGCAGCGGAGAGGTTTTCAGCGCCCGCCGAGTTGTGGTCGCGGTGGGTCTGACCTACTTCGAGAATTTGCCGGCCGAACTAGCCGCGCTTCCCAAGGGCCTCGTAACCCACAGCTCGAAGTACGGCACTCTTGAACATTTCAAGGGACGTGAAGTCGCTGTGGTCGGTGCCGGAGCGTCCGCTCTCGACTTGGCTGCCTTGCTGCGTCAAGCTGGAGCTTCCGTGCAAGTGATCGCACGTGTGCCAAAGATTCGTTTCCACGATCCGCCCGACAATCTTAATCCCTCATGGCTTGATCGTCTGCGCACGCCCGTAACGGGCATTGGTCCTGGATGGAAGCTGTTCTGGTGTACCACCCTGCCCCTCGTGTTCCGCCAGATGCCGGAAGAATTTCGCCTCGACAAAGTCCGCCGCATTCTCGGTCCGGCGCCTTGCTGGTTCATCAAGGAGCAAGTGGTCGGGAAGGTGGCATTCAACCTTGGCGTTTCCATCACAGAAGCCACTATTGAGAACGGCCGCGTCTGTCTTCAGTTGACGGATAACGCACGTATGAAAAAAACGCTCACCGCCGATCATGTGATCGCGGCTACTGGCTACAAGCCCGACCTGCAACGGCTGGCCTTCCTGGATTCTGACATTTTGGACGGAATCCGATGTGTCGGACAAACCCCGGTGTTATCGTCGAACTTTGAGTCCACGGTACGAAACCTGTATTTCGTGGGGGTGACATCGGCGAACACCTTCGGACCAATGCTTCGCTTCGCCTACGGAGCAAAATTTGCGGCGCCGCGAGTCTCTAAGCACCTGGCGCGAACAGGTTCTAGCTTTCTCGAGCGCGAGTCGGTGTCAAACCTCCAGCCGAGCACGGAGCGCGAAGCAGCGCAGCCGGTGGCGAGATAACACCAACCGACCTATCATCAAGGTTTACTTCGCGTTAGAAATCGGATCCGCAGGACACGGATGAATAAACTCAAGTCCAAAGACGCGGCAGTCTCGACCACAAAGGTCCTGCTGACCGATACCAATCGATGGGCGTTATCGGCGCGACTTGCGATTGGTCTGTCCGAAGCGGGCTGTCAGGTTTCGGCTATTTGTCCGAAGCCTGGTCACCCGCTGTTGAAAACGCGGGCCGTACAGCGAACATTCCGTTATAGCGGTTTTCACCCCCTGACGTCGTTAACCGCTGCGATTGAGGCAGTGGAGCCCGACCTCATTGTTCCCTCATGCGACCGCGGTGTCAGACACCTTCACGAGCTGTATGCAAGGGCCCAAAGCTGTGGAACCGATGGAAGCAAACTGGCAGCGCTGATCGAGCGTTCACTAGGAGCGCCCGCGAGCCACTCTACCGTTTCTTCCCGCTATGATCTTCTCAAGCTCGCTCGTGAAGAAGGGGTCCGGGTGCCGAACACGAGTCAGGTCGATACCCCGGAGGACCTCGAGTCCTGGCAAGCACGGGAGTGTTTTCCTTGGGTCTTGAAGGCCGACGGAACTTGGGGTGGTGGTGGCGTGAAAATCGTCCAAACTCCAGACCAGGTTCAGCAATCCTATGCGCAGCTAGCTCGAATGTTTCGACTCGGACGTGCCATCAAACGGCTTGTCGTGAACCGCGACTCGTTCTGGTTGCGGCCGTGGTGGAATCGCTCCCAGCATGCCGTCACCGTGCAGTCCTACATTCACGGCCGCCCGGCAAACTGCGCTGTCGTTTGTTGGCAGGGTCGCGTGCTTTCTGGCATTGGGGTTGAAGTGCTCAGTTCCGAGGGGGTGACGGGTCCCGCAAGCATCGTGCGTGTCGTCGACAATGCTGAGATGATGTTTGCCGCCGAACGGATCGCGTCCCGTCTGGGTCTGTCAGGATTCTTCGGCCTTGACTTCATGATCGAAGAGGGAAGCGGCGACACTTACCTCATCGAAATGAATCCGCGTACGACGCCGCTTTGTCACCTGCGCCTGGATAAAGGGCGGGATATGGCGGGCGCGTTGTGGGCGCAACTGGCTGACCAGCCCCTTCCGGATGCACGGCCGGTAACCCATAACGAAATGATCGCCTACTTCCCTGAGGTCTGCGACAGTGAGTTAGTGAAGGCGTGCTTCCTGGACATTCCGCAGGGAGAGCCAGATCTGGTCGAGGAACTACTTCGGCCTTGGCCGAATCGTACGCTTCTGTTTCGTTTGTTTAGCCGGGCGAATCGAAAGCCTTCCGTGGGTGTGGCCGAGACACAGCCGATTCAGGCCGACGACCAATTGAAGACTCCTGGTTATGCTTGTCATGGAACCCTAGCCAAGCCTGGCAACAACACGTCTTCGGTGCATGCTCCAGTCCGGCCCAGGTGACATGACTTTTCATGAAACGAAACTGCCGGGGGTTTTCGAGATTCATCTCGAGCCAAAGGGCGACGCCCGTGGTTTTTTTGCGCGCTCCTGGTGCCAGCGCGAATTCGAAGAGCACGGCCTGAATCCTGTGACCGTGCAGTGCAATGTGTCGTTCAACGAGAAAAAAGGCACGTTGCGCGGAATGCACTACCAGGCCGAACCTCATCCGGAAGCGAAGCTGGTACGATGCACCCAGGGAGCGATCTACGATGTGGTGGTGGACTTGCGATCCAATTCGCCAACAATCAAGAAATGGATCGGCGCCGTTCTTACCGCGGCTAACCGGCATTCGATCTACGTACCGGAGGGTTTTGGGCATGGCTTCCTGACTCTCGAAGACCAGACGGAGGTTTTCTATCAGATGTCTGAGTTCTACCACCCGGAATTATCCCGGGGAGTCCGATGGAATGATCCGGCTTTTCAGATCGAGTGGCCGGCACATCCAGTAGTAATCTCCGAAGGCGACCAATCCTACGCTGATTTTGAATGAAAGCTTCCGAATCAGGCTCTGAAAAAAAGGCATGAGTTTGCTAAGAGAATTCGACCGCCGGGATCCAGTGAAAGTCGGCGAGGAATTGCATCGCTTCGCGGCCGACCTCTACCCGATCTGCGGGAGTATAACCGGCGACGGCATCCGTCATACCTTGACCGAGATCCACAAGCGGATTCCACTTCAAATCTCCGAAGTTCCCACCGGCACTGAGGTATTCGACTGGACTGTCCCGAAGGAGTGGAATATCCGTGACGCTTATATCAAGGATGCGAGTGGCAAACGCGTCGTGGACTTTCAGCGCTCCAATCTTCACGTTCTGAACTACAGCACGCCGGTGCGCGCAACCATGCCACTCAGCGAACTCAAACAGCATCTGTTCACGCTGCCGGTACACCCTGACTGGATTCCTTATCGCACGTCGTACTACAAGGAAAACTGGGGATTTTGTCTGTCGCACAACCAGATGTTGGCGCTCACGGATGGTGACTACGACGTGTGCATTGATTCCACGCTCACAGAGGGTCATCTGACTTACGCGGAGTGCTACGTGCCCGGCCGTTCCGCCGGCGAGGTGCTGATCTCGACGCACGCCTGCCACCCCTCGCTTGCCAACGACAATCTCTCCGGGCTGGCCGTGGCCACTGCTCTAGCCGAGTACCTTTCCGGACACGATCTTCGCTACTCGTATCGTTTTCTTTTTATTCCCGGAACGATTGGCGCAATCACCTGGCTCTCCCGCAACCGGGAGAATGTACCACGTATCCGCCACGGTCTTGTTCTGACGGGTATCGGAGATGCCGGCGGATTCCATTACAAAAAGAGCCGTCAAGGAAATGCCGAAATCGACGACGCGGCGGCTCACGTTTTGCGTCACCAACTCGAATCTTCCGAGATCCTCGAGTTCTCTCCTTACGGTTACGACGAGCGGCAGTACTGTTCCCCGGGTTTCAATCTCCCGGTCGGTTGCCTGATGCGCAGTGTTTGGGGGACATTTCCCGAATATCACACTTCCGCTGACAATCTTGATTTCATCCAGCCGACAAAGCTAGCCGAATCGCTTCGTGTCTGCACGGCGATCATCGACGTGCTTGAAAACAACCGGCGATATCGCAATCTGAGTCCCTATTGTGAGCCTCAACTGGGAAAGCGGAATCTTTATCGGTCTACCGGCGGCGAAGCGATAGGAGTGGAGATGAACGCGCGGCTTTGGGTCCTCAATCTTTCCGATGGCGAGCACTCGCTCCTGGATATCGCAATACGTTCGGGGCTGTCGTTCTCGGCGATTTGCGACGCGGCGGACCTGTTGCGGGAGAATGGGCTGCTCGCCGAATCTCCTGAAGCCGTTGAGACCACCGCTGCGACTGATGATTCTGACGGACAGGGGTCGGTCGCCGGAGGCACTCGGCGCGGACGAGGGGGCACCGCTCAGAATTAACCGCTTACCCCAACGGTCTTGAGACCGGTCGCGAGGATGTACGAGTGCGTTTGCAGGTCCACTTTCCCGCTCCACAAAGACGATAAAAGCGAATTTTCTATGGCGACCTTTACACTCCCAGTCTCCGCGCAAACGATCGTGGAGAAAAAACGGTCATTTTACCGGCCGGAACTGGATGTACTCCGTTTTTTTGCCTTTCTTGCGGTATTTCTCTATCACTTCAATCATCCAGCGGGATTCTACGTACTGCATGGGATTCCACGAGCGATCGCGGTAGCTGCGGCGAGCCTTATCGAAGGCGGCGTCTTCGGCGTGGATCTGTTCTTTGTTCTCAGTGCGTACCTTATCACCGAACTATTGTTGCGCGAGAAAGAGGCGTGTGGCTCGCTCGACGTCAAGGGCTTCTACCTGCGTCGGATCCTGCGCATTTGGCCCCTGTATTTCTTCGCCATTGGCCTCGCTCTAGTTCCAGCCTTCAACCCGGGGCACGTCTTCAATTGGCGCTACGCCGCTGCGTTTCTTTTGCTGGCGGGGAATTGGAGCATTATCGCCTATGGCTGGCCGATCCATTCGATCGGCGGCGTACTGTGGACGGTCTCCATCGAAGAGCAGTTCTACCTCCTTTGGCCGCCAATTGTGCGTAAGATCTCACGCAACCGCATCGCGGGCACCGCAATTGCAATGCTCATCCTTTCTAGCGCAATGCGCGTTCTAATGATTGTCATTCACGGGGGTATGAATTCCGTGTGGTGCAATACCCTGGCGCGGCTCGATCCGATCGCGATGGGGATTCTCGTTGCGGCTGCTTTGCGAGGACGCATCCCTAATTTCAGCATCGGCACGAGGCTGGGGATGCTGTGTTGCGGCATCTTGCCGCTTGCGTTTGTGGCGACTCGTTGGAAAATCCATGAGCCCGAGACGCTGGAGTGGATTCCCACCCTCGTTGGGTTCCCTGTCGTGGCAGTTAGTTGTACGCTTATCCTATTGGCCGCCCTAGGCATTTCCACCCGTCCTCATGGCGTATTCCTCTATCTCGGAAAGATTTCTTACGGGCTCTATGTCTATCACCCACTGGGGAATCTGCTCTCGGGCAAAATTATCCCCGTGCACACCGGTTTCGTTCAATTGGCTTTGCGACCTACGGTGGCCTTAGCAATCACGATCGTGCTTGCGGCCACCTCCTACGCCGTGTTGGAGACGCCCTTCTTGAAATTGAAGAAACGGCTCGCCCATATTCATTCGCGACCCGTCTAGGCAGTGTGCTGATGAGCCATTCGCGTGGTTGCCTTGGAGGGGAATGACGGTAACTCCCATAATAACAATTGGTTACAGTGCTTGATTGGCCGTCCTCCGACCTATATGATGATGAATATTCCCCCTTTTAATTTCCCCCTTTTTGCGTTCATAAAACGGGTCTTCGCAAGGCTAAGACTTCCCCATCTCCGAGTTTCCAAACGCGCAGGAGTGGAATGAAAATACTGTTAACCGGTCATAAAGGATATATCGGAGCCATTGCGGGGCCGATTCTGCATGCCGCCGGCTATGAAGTCGTCGGCCTCGATACGGATTTGTTTGCGGGTTGTGAGTTCGGAGCAGCGTCAAAAGAGATTCCGGAGATTCGTAAAGACCTTCGTGATCTGACGAAGGCGGACCTCGGGGGCTTCGACGCAGTCGTCCATTTCGCCGCATTGTCGAATGATCCCGTTGGTGACCTCAATCCGCAGCTCACCTACGATATCAATCATCTTGCATCCGTGCAGATGGCTAGGCTGGCGAAAGCGGCCGGGGTGAAACGCTTCGTCTTCTCTTCTTCATGCAGCACATACGGTGCGGCAGGCGATGATTTCCTTGACGAAACATCCTCTCTCAATCCCGTGACTCCGTATGGTGAATCCAAGGTCCTCGTTGAACGGGACATCGCGTCGCTGGCGGATGATGACTTCAGCCCCACCTACATGAGGAATGCCACCGCCTACGGCGTTTCTCCGCGCTTGCGACTCGACATCGTTTTGAATGACTTCGTGGCCTCGGCCCACACCACGAGCCGGGTCTACATCAAGAGTGACGGCACCCCCTGGCGACCCATCGTGCACATCCGGGACATCGTCGCCGCGGTTGTGGCTGCGCTCGAAGCGCCACGGGAAGTCGTTCATAACCAGACGCTCAACGTGGGACGCAACGACGAAAACTACCGCGTGCGGGAACTAGCGGACATCGTCGCTGAGATCGTCCCAGGATGCCGTGTGGAGTACGCTCCTGGCGGTGGACCGGACCTCCGCTGCTATCGGGTGAGCTTCGACAAGATCGGTCGCGTGCTGCCCGCGTTTCGTCCGGCGTGGACGGCGCGCACAGGTGCGCAAGAACTCTATGACGCTTACCGTAGTGAGGGGCTCACGCCAGAAGACCTCCAGCGCGGACGCTACGTGCGCATCAGCGAAATCCGTCGCCTTCAGAATGCCGGCCAACTGGACGACTCCTTACGCTGGAGCAGGAAAGGCGCTGAGGCTTCCGTAATTGCGTAAGGCTTACAGATGACCACGACAACCACAGTTCTTCCCGGCATCGAACAGCATCTGGCTGCCAAAGGCTGCCGCTTCTGCGGCGCAGGCTTGCGACGAACGTTCATCGATTTGGGACTATCGCCGCTTTGCGAAACCTATCCCGCGGCTGCCGACCTGAATCGCGGTGAAACCTACTATCCGCTTCATGTTTACGTCTGTGAAAAATGTTGGCTGGTGCAGCTTGAGGAATACGAGAGTCCGGAGAAAATCTTCAGCGACTACGCCTACTTTTCTTCTTTCTCGGATTCCTGGCTCAAGCACTGCGACAAATATTGCGAGGCCATGAAGTCACGGTTTGGGTTCGACAAACAGAGCTTCGTGATCGAGGTGGCAAGCAACGATGGCTACCTGTTGCAGTATTTCGTTAAGCGAGATGTACGGGTGCTGGGAATCGAACCAGCCGCGAATGTGGCCAAGGTGGCAGTTGAAAAGGGAGTGCCCACTCTGGTGCGATTCTTCGGCGTAGAACTGGCAAATGAGTTGGCGGCGCAAAGCCGTTGCGCCGACCTGGTTCTTGGCAACAACGTCCTGGCACAAGTTCCTGATCTGAATGATTTCGTGGAAGGGCTCAAAATCCTGCTGAAACCCGAGGGGGTTCTTACGCTGGAGTTCCCCCACTTGCTCCAGTTGATCCAACTGAACGAGTTCGACACAATCTACCACGAGCACTTCTCGTATTTTTCCATGCTCACCACAGTACGCATTCTGGAGGCTCACGGGCTGAAGGTGTTCGACGTGGAGAAGTTGGCTTCGCACGGCGGCTCGCTGCGCGTCTATGCTTGCCGGGCAGATTGCCAAGCGCACCAGATAGCGCCGAGCGTTGACGATTTGATTGCGGAAGAACGAAAGGCCGGACTCGATTCAATAGAGGGTTACGAGAAGTTCGCCTTGCAGGTGAAGGAGACCAAGTGGGCATTGGTCGACTTTCTGGTTACGGCCGCACGTCAAGGCAAGTCAGTAGCAGGGTACGGAGCGCCCGGCAAAAGCGCGACACTGTTGCATTATTGCGGCATCGGGAAAGACTTAATCGAATACACGGTCGATCGCAGTCCGTACAAACAGGGGCGATTCCTTCCGGGTACGCATATTCCGATTTATCATCCTGACCGGATCCGTGAAACCAAACCGGACTTCGTCGTGATCCTACCCTGGAACCTGAAACACGAAATCATGCAACAGTTGCAGTTCATTCGGGAGTGGGGCGGCAAGTTCATCGTCCCGATTCCGAATGTAGCAGTGTATTAGGGGGACCTATGAAAGTTGTGCTCTTCTGCGGTGGTGCTGGTATGCGGCTTAGAGGGTACTCGGAAGATGTTCCCAAGCCTATGGTCACTATCGGAGCGAGGCCAGTGTTGTGGCATGTCATGAAGTATTACGCGCACTTTGGCCACAAAGACTTTCTCCTCTGCCTCGGGTACAAAGCGAATGCCATTAAGAATTATTTTCTCGAGTATGAAGAGTCGGTATCCAATGACTTTGTTTTCTCCGAGGGCGGACGGAAGCTGCAGTTCATGCAACGTGACATTGACGACTGGAAGATTACGTTTGTAGACACCGGGCTGCGCTCGACGATTGCAGACCGGTTGCGGCTCGTAGAGCCGCATTTGAAAGGAGAGGAAATGTTTCTCGCAAACTATAGCGATGGCCTGACGGACTTTCCTCTGCCGCAAATGATCGACGAGTTCTCCAAGCGAAACAGCTACGCGTCGTTTCTTTCGGTGCAACCACGGACGAGCAGCCTCGACGCGGTTAGTGTCGGCGAAGATGGTTCTGTTCGTGATATCAAGACCATGAAGGATTCCGGCATCTGGGTTAATGGGGGGTACTTCATTCTGCGCAAGGAAGTCTTTCGATATATCAACCCGGGCGAAGAATTGATCTACGAGCCGTTCCAGCGAATGATCGTGGAAGGTAAGGTCTGGTCGCAGCGTTATCCCGGTTTCTGGCAATGTATGGATACCTTCCGGGACAAACAAATTCTGGATGAGTTAGAGGCTTCCGGTTCAGCTCCATGGTGCCTGTGGAAGAATGGCCATTGCGCAGCCGGAGTGACTGCATGATGAAGCTGAGTCTTGCGAAAAAAGGCTCGGATATCGTCAACATTCTCTGCCTGGGCGCACACTCGGATGACATCGAGATTGGCTGTGGCGGCTCGCTCGTGCAGCTCAAGAAGACATACCAGAAGATAAAGTTTCACTGGGTCGTTTTCAGTGCTGCAGGATCGCGCGGAAAAGAAGCGGCGAAGGGAGCCGAGTTATTTACCGCCGGCTGTGAAAGGGAAGTAGTGCTCAAGGAGTACCGGGATGGTTTTCTGCCCTACAGCGGAGCCGCAGTGAAGGACTTTTTCGAAGAACTGAAAGGACGCGTCGATCCGGATCTGGTTTTCACTCATTGGCAGGGTGATGCCCATCAGGACCACCGCCTGGTTTCGGAGTTAACCTGGAATACTTTTCGAAACCACCTCATCTTCGAATATGAAATCCCGAAGTATGACGGCGACTTGGGCCGGCCGAATCTGTTTGTGCCTCTGGGTGAGCCGCTGCCGGAGCAAAAGATTGCCCACTTGTTCGAGGCCTTCGAGTCACAGCGTTCTAAGCCGTGGTTTGACCGCGCCACGTTTCTTGGCCTAATGAGGATTCGGGGCATGGAGTCAAACTCGGCCAGCGGCTACGCCGAAGCTTTTTACTGCCGCAAGATGGTCCTGTGAATTATTGGAATGCGAGCCCGAACCTCGCGGAGGGAGAAGAGTAATGAATCTTTTCTGCGATTCGAAGATGGATGACGCAAAACGACGGGAAGAGCTCTACCGAGGGTCGATATTCGTTTACTCTCCTTCGCCGGCTGCGGTGAACTTCTGTGAATTCGCCCGGGAGTTGGTTGAGGAAGCGTTCCACCCATACGATCCCCGGGTGGTTCAGCAGACCATGGCAGTCGAGCGGTGCGTAGAGATCCTCGCTGAACTGAAGCCGAAATTCATTCATCATCCGAAATCCAAAGCACTCATTCAGAAACTGCTTGCAGAGCGCGGGTGCGACCTAGGGAAGACATATTTTGACGTGCCCCGGTTGCGTACCGCTTATCCGTCCGATTATCTTGCTTCGGGTATCGCTTACGCATTTCATCCGCATCGTGATACCTGGTATTCGGCACCTTTCTCGCAGATCAATTGGTGGATGCCGATTTACGATATCCTCCCGGAAAACAGTATGGCCTTTCATCCCCGATACTGGGATGAACCACTGCCCAACAGCTCGAATACCTACAATTACTATGAGTGGAATCGCATGTATCGGAAGAGCGCCGCGCAACAGATCAAGTCGGATGCACGCTTGCAGCCGCGTCCTTTGGTTCCAATGCAACCGGATCCACAGTTTCGCGTGATCGCTAATGTAGGAGGCGTGATGCTTTTTTCGGCAGCACAACTGCATTCGACGGTGCCCAATACATGCGGCCTCACTCGCTACAGCATCGACTTCCGGACCGTGAACCTGGACGACGTTTGGACTAAGTGTGGAGCGCCAAATGTTGATTCGGCTGCTACTGGAACCACTTTGCGGGATTACGTTCGGGCGACGGATTTCACACCGCTTCCCGACGAAGCCGTGGCCCTGTATTTTGATGGCACGGAGGCTGAGTTCACGCCTTCGCCGTCCGCCGCGCCGCTAAGTGCTTCTTAGCGAGTGAGAGGTCGGCTGACGCGAGAGAGCGACTGCAGCGCCTAACGAAGACGGTAAACCAGAAGGAATTTGTCCGTAGGAGAATGAGATTGAGTTGGCATAAGAGCGATAGCAGCGCCGTTGCTGGAGCGATTTTGCGCTCTGCGGACCGGAACGATTTTTCTAAATCGCGCGCACTCCGGCCCAAGGCACACGAGCTTATTCCCGGTGGCGCCCACACCTACGCCAAAGGAGATGACCAGTTTCCCGCGAACGCTCCGGGCTTCATCGCTCGTGGGAAAGGTTGCCACGTTTGGGATCTGGATGGGAACGAATTCATAGAATATGGAATGGGCCTACGGGCCGTGACACTTGGGCATGCGTTCGAGCCAGTTGTAGAGGCTGCCTACCGACAGATGAAGCTAGGAATCAACTTCAGTCGGCCCGCGAAGCTCGAAGTCGATCTCGCTGAATCGATGCTCGAACTTATCGACGGAGCGGACATGGTGAAGTTCGCCAAGAACGGTTCCGACGTAACTACCGCGGCCGTCAAACTTGCACGGGCCTATACGGGACGAGACTTGGTGGCGATCTGTGGGGACCAGCCGTTCTTTTCGATCGACGATTGGTTCATTGGCAGTACCGAGATGAATGCGGGGATCCCGCAAGCGATTTTCGAGATGACCCTCAAGTTTCGGTACAACGACCTGGCTAGTCTGCGAGAGCTATTCGACCAGCATTCCGGCAAAATTGCCTGCGTGGTCATGGAGGCCGAAGCGATAGCTCTGCCAGCGGCGGGTTACCTGAATCAGGTGAAACAGCTCTGTGAGGAACGGGGCGCGGTACTGATCTTTGATGAAATGATCACCGGCTTCCGCTGGCACCTGGGAGGTGCGCAGAAGTTCCACGGTGTGATTCCGCATCTGTCCACTTTCGGCAAGGCGCTGGGCAACGGGTTTGCGATCTCGGCCCTGGCCGGCAAGCGCGACATCATGCGGCTGGGCGGTTTGGGTCACGATCAGGCTCGGGTTTTCCTGCTCTCAACGACGCACGGCGCGGAGACTCACGCCTTAGCGGCGGCGCTAGAGACCATAAGGCTCTACTGCGAGCAAAACGTGATCGAATTTCTTTGGAGACAAGGGGAACGGCTACGGACGTTGGTTAATCAATCGATCGCAGAAAATCGGCTTGAGGGTTTCTTTGAGCTCTTGGGACGGCCCTGCAACCTCGTCTTCGCTACTCTTGACCAGGATCGCAATCGATCACAGGCCTTCCGCACATTGTTTATGCAGGAGTTGATCCGGCGCGGAGTGATCGCCCCGTCGTTTGTAGTAAGTTTCTCGCACAATGATGCGGACATCGATCGGACGGCGGAAACAGTGTATGAGGCCCATGTGATTTATCGCAAAGCCTTGGACGAGGGAATTGGGAAGTACTTAGACGGCCGCCCTGTGAAGCCGGTGAATCGAGAATACAACTAGGGGACCGGAGGGCCGCGCAGCCAAAGAACATCAGCTCTTGCCGCGGCAGCCCAGTCACATTGAGGCATCCAAAATGAAGTTCTTATTAGCAAAACCTACAGCAACCGGGACCGCGGGGTGGGTCCACTAAGATGGATGCACAACAAGAAAGTCCCAATCTCGATTTGTTGCGATCGGCGGCTGTTTTCTTCGTTCTCGGTTTTCACGTACTGTTTTTCTTCGAACAGAACCAACGCGTGCAACGGAATAAAGTGGGGCTACACTCCATTGGGCATTGGGGTGTATTAATTTTCTTCGTGCATACCAGCCTGGTGCTGATGTTTTCTCTTGAGCGTCAGCAGCTCCGTTTCCCGGGGCAGCCGATTTATGTCTGGTTTCTTACTCGGCGCATCTTCCGTATTTTTCCGCTTAGCATCTTCATCGTTTTGTTCGTGGCGATCCTGAGTCTGCCCGTAGGGAATCTGCAGGCCGGACGCTTTGTGCAAGTACACTTGGGCTGGCCAGGTCTGCTTTCCAATCTCTTCTTGTTGCAGAATTTGTTCCACACGGAATCAATCATTGCGCCGCTATGGAGCCTGCCGTACGAGATGCAGATGTATCTGTTTCTGCCGCCACTTTACTTTTTGGCCCGGTGGGCGCGCGGAACGCTGTCGATAGTGCTACTTTGGTGCCTTGCTGCGTTTGCGGCAGCGCACGCCGTTCGCTTGGAGCGGTTGGGGCTGCCGGACCTGGTGGAATATGCTCCTTTTTTTCTCCCTGGGGTTGTGGCCTACAAACTGACCAAAGCGAGGAGCCTAAGATTACCGGCCGCCATCTGGCCTGTCGCTCTGGCTGCAGTTACGGCACTTTACCTGCTGAACCCGAGCGCGAGGAGGGGTTGGATTTGTTGCTTGCTTCTGGGGATAGCGGCGCCGCAGTTCCAGGAAATGGCCAACCCCGTAGCTCGTAAAATTGTTCAAGTCATCGCTCGCTATTCCTACGGGATCTATCTAACCCACTTCGTATGCATCTGGCTTGCGTTTCAGGGATTGGTTGGCGTGTCCATGTGGACCCGGTGGTCCGTGCTGATTAGCACTTGCGCCGTGGCTCCCTTGATTCTCTATCATGCCTTGGAGGAGCCGATGATTCGCCTCGGGGCAAAGGTAGTTGCTGAACGGCGCGCCCGTCGCGCTGAATTGGCAACTGGGTTGAGACTTGGCACTCCCGCTAGCAGGGGATGCCTGCTCTGAAGTATTAGGTGTACTGGCGCCGAAGCCAGTAATCATTGAATATAGGCAGTATAGATGGAAATCCTATTCTGCCTGGTGTACTGCAGAGGAATTGCACGATGCCAACCAGAACCCCAACAATAATCGATCAATCGCGCGAGATGGACGAGAGAAGTTGGTGGGATCTTTGGAACAAGACCCATCGCACCAAGGAAGACAACGATCCTGTCTCCAGCGAGCTGTTCACGAGGACGGCAGCAGTCATCAATGAGATAACGCAGAGGGAACCGTGTCGCGTTTTGGAAATCGGATGCGGGGCGGGGTCACTTTCACGATTGCTCACTTACCGCGGTTATCACGGTTTGGATATCTCGCCGGCCGCCATCGACCTGGCGCGCCAGAAGGCCGAACTCGTATCGCGACCCGCGGGCGCCAGCTGCCCGACCTACGAGGCGGCCGATTTCCACGATTGGCCTTTACCGCCAGAAGTTTTCGATGTGGCAGTGTGTGTGGATGCGGTCATGTGCTTCCGCGATCAGCGACTGGCGCTGAACAAGATCGCGCAGAGCTTGCGGACTGGTGGCAGGCTCGTGCTTACCGCGATCAACCCGTTCGTCTACACGCGTATCAGGCGTACGCCAACCAGCCCGCTGGCGAGTGGTCCGGTAAGCCGCTGGCTGTCAGCTAGCGAACTGCATAATCTGATTACGTCA
>Ga0210409_10003208_pt1 | contig 18604 bp, 13 predicted proteins | sample IncBWH17MmetaG_FD_161649 | JGI IMG/M metagenome (GOLD analysis project Ga0210409, IMG submission 161649) | Forest soil microbial communities from Barre Woods Harvard Forest LTER site, Petersham, Massachusetts, United States - Inc-BW-H-17-M | ecosystem: Environmental > Terrestrial > Soil >... | reverse complement strand
CGGCACACGGAAGAAAGTCACGAATCTGTCGCTTAACGTGGACTTCTCTGTGAAACCCTGTTTCCTCTGTGGTTCATGGTCTCCGCGATCCAAGGCCCAAAACTCAAAGCCTAAGACCTAAGACCTAAGACCTGACACCGGGGACCTGAGCCCTTAGCGCTTGCCCACCTTCTGTGGTCGATGGAACATCTCGACCTCCGCCGCCTCTTTTTCCGCCCGGCGTTTGAGCCCGTGTTCATACGCTGCTCCAATAAACGCTTTAAACAGGGGATGCGGCTCGAGCGGCTTCGACTTGAACTCGGGATGGAACTGGCAGCCAATGAAGTGCGGATGGTCCGGCAGTTCCACCATCTCCACGTAGGTTCCGTCCGGCGTCGATCCCGAAATCCGCATGCCTCCTGCTGTCAGGGTGCTTTCGTACTCGCGATTGAATTCGTAGCGGTGCCGGTGCCGTTCGCTGATTTCGGTCTGACCATAGATTTTGTAGGCCAGAGTTCCGGGTTCGATCTTGCACGGCCATGCGCCCAGACGCATGGTCCCACCCAGCTCTTCCACCCCGCGCAGTTCCCGCAACTTGTAAATCACCCGATGCGGCGTTGACGGATCGAACTCGCTGGAGTTGGCATCTGCCAGCCCACAAACGTTGCGCGCAAATTCCACGCAGGCGGTTTGCATTCCCAGGCAAATGCCAAAGTAGGGCACTTTCTTCTCACGCGCGTAGCGGATCGCTACCAGCATTCCTTCGATCCCGCGTTTTCCAAAACCACCCGGAACCAGGATTCCGTCGTAGTCTTCCAGTTGTGCGTCTACTGCGGCATCCGGGGCTTCGAGCCCTTCCGCCTCGATCCAGTTCACCTGCAGCTTCAAATTGTGCGCGAGCGCGCCGTGCACCAGCGCCTCTTTCAGGGACTTGTAGGAATCCTCGTATTCGACATACTTCCCTACAATTCCGATTGTCACCTCGGCCTTCGGGTTGTACACGCGATGAACGATGTCTTCCCACTTCGACAGGTCGCGGTCTTTGGCCTCCAGGTGCAAGTACCTCAACGCCAGTGTGTCCACGTTTTCGCGTGAGAACACCAGAGGCACCTCATAGATCGAAGCCACGTCTTTCGCGGTGATGACCGCTTCTTCCTCCACATTGCAGAACAACGCAATCTTCGACTTGATGTCTTTTGCCAGGAAACGATCCGTTCGGCAGAGCAAAATGTCCGGCTGAATTCCGATACTTAGCAGTTCCTTGACCGAGTGCTGCGTGGGCTTTGTCTTTAACTCCTGCGCAGCGGCGATGAACGGTACCAGCGTCACGTGCACGAATAGGGTGTGCTCGCGGCCCAACTCCTGCCGCATCTGCCGGATCGCTTCCATGAATGGCAACGATTCAATGTCGCCCACCGTGCCGCCGATCTCGACAATCGCGACGTCCACATCCTGCGCCACCTTCTTCATGGCGGATTTGATTTCGTTGGTGACGTGCGGGATCACCTGCACCGTCTTGCCGAGGTAGTCGCCGCGGCGTTCCTTGGCGATGATCTGCTCGTAGATTCGTCCGGTCGTCCAGTTGTTGTCGCGGGAAAGCTTGGCGTGAGTGAAGCGCTCGTAGTGTCCGAGGTCGAGGTCGGTTTCGGCGCCGTCATCGGTGACAAAGACTTCGCCGTGCTGGAAAGGAGACATGGTGCCCGGATCGACGTTCAGATACGGGTCAAACTTCATCAGGTTGACCTTCAATCCGCGGCTCTCAAGCAGGCATCCGATCGAGGCCGCGGCCAAGCCCTTGCCCAATGAAGACACAACTCCGCCCGTCACAAAGATGTACTTTGCCGACATCGCTTCCTCACTTTATTTTGTCTTGGAAATGTGTGCAGGTTGGGGTGCACGGTCAATTATGGCAGAGAAGTCCGCGGAAGGGAATGTGGAAAAAAGGGGGCGAATTTTCTCGCCTAGTGTTCCGTTGCCAGATGTTGCCACAGACTGTGAAACATTGCTTCAAGCTGGGCATTCCACTCATGCCAGTGGTGCCCTCCAGAAACAACATGGAATTCATATTTAAACCCGCGCTCCTGAAGCAATTTTGCGAAACTTCGATTTGCGGGCAGCAAACCCTCCTGATCGCCGCACGTGAGAAAGAAATATGGGGTTTTCGCAGGATTCGCAGAGCGAGCCAGCAGAAACGGATCATTCTCCCGCCGAGTAGCACTCCCCAAAGGCCCGAAGATCGATGCGTGATGTCGCCATGGTCCGATTCGGTGGATCGAGAAGGAACGGCTGGGTACGTCGATCGCGGAACTGAGACCACCCGCGAAGACGAATAATTCGGGATGACGGAGTACCAATTTTACGGCGCCGAACCCGCCCATCGATATGCCAATGATCGCTCGTTTGCCGGGTTCGTCCGCGACGGGGAATCGAGCCTCAACATCGCCGATCAGATCGTTGACAACGTAGTCCTCGTACCGATCCTGCGGATGCTCTGCCGAGTTCGTGTACTACGACTCGTCGCCCTCCGGCATGACAAGGATCAGGTCCTTTGCGGCGAAGCGCGCGACATCGGAGTAGTTCGACCAATCGCGAAAACCACCATTTCCGCCATGGAGCAGATAGGCGACGGGAAGTTTGGTTTCGGGTGAAATTGCCGCCGGCATCAGGACGCGGTACGTCATCTCGCGATTCAGGGCCGCGCTGTGGAAGCTGACATCGCGTAGCACGACTTTCGGAGTGAGGCGAGCATGATCAGAAAAGGTGTGGTCATTCCCTTTGTGGCAACCAGATGCGATGCCCAGCACGGAACACAGCAATAGGATTTGAGACGAAGACTGTTTGATCGCAAGCGAAAAAACCATAAGGGTAGTTGGTTCAATAGCGGGATGTACTAAGCCGAGTTTGCCTTCATCGCATAGCGGCCTCAATTTCTTCTGCCGTATACGGCACTCCCGGCGTCAAGATCTCGGCTCCATCTTTCGTGATGAGGTACATGTCCTCCAGGAAGAATCCTTGTCCGTCCACCGAAGCGATGGGCTCGAAGTTCACGGTCATGCCAGCACGAAACGGATCCGGTGGCCAGCTCGCCACCAGGTTCGTCGTGTGAATCTGCCAGTGAGGAATATTCTCGCGTTTCGACCAGGAATCAATTGCATGTTGTGCTAACGGACTCTTTGCGGCCGCCCGGTGACTGAGCAGTTCCGTGCGCCACACTTCATAGACCTTGTCTACGTTCGTTCCGTCTCGAAGCGTTGGCGCAGCCTTGCGATACGCAGCCACGAAAATGTTCCAGGTCTCGCGTTGATCGTCGCGATAGCGACCAGAAACTGGCACAGTTCGTCCAAGATCGCCGATATAGTGCTCCCATTCACATCCCACGTCCAGGCGGACCAAGTCGCCCGCGCGCATGGCGGCGTTGAGATGGTCATACCGTCCGAGTGAAGTAAAAGGTTTCGGGAAAACAGCATTTTCTCCAGCCATCGCCCACGGCCAGAAACTGGAGCCGTGCGCACCCGCGTTCCAGCAGGCGCTTTCTACCGCAGATTCGACGCTGCGTTGCGATACTCCTGGGCGAATCGTGCGCATGCCTGCGTTGAAGGCCTCGACCGTTGCCTTCGCGGCAGATCGAAGCGCCACAACCTCGGCCGGACCCTGTACGTTCATCAGGGCATTGAGAGCGTCGCTCGACTCCTTCGCTGCAAAGGTGGGCCACTTCTGCAATATCACCTGTACCCAAAGCGCCGCTTGCGGAGCCTTCGGGCTCAGAAGGTTGGCCGGCATCTCATCGAATCCGGAAACATCGTTGGCGTAATAAAGCGGCAGTGGCGAACTGCCCCGTGCGGCAAGAAAACCCTCCAACTCCGACCAATCCACGACGTGATCGATCTCCAACCCGCGTGCGGCATCTGCTCCGGGCATCACGGGAGGTTTCAATCCGCTCTTTGTAAATGGTGGTTTCGAGGGCAAAAATAGCCACGACTCTTGCGATTTACCCTCGATGGCAAGGATCCCGCCAATGCTGTTCTCGAGTCCGGTCAGGTAGTAAAAGTAGGGATCCTGGCGATACCCGTCGGCGGCAATGTCTAAACGAGAAAGGGCATGAACGAAAAGTATCCCATCATGAAATTGTTTCGCTGCTCTTTGCCTCCGCTCTCGCAGGACTGAATTATCCGTGGCGGAGATTTGTGCTGAAAAGAATAAGACAACCGCTGCGACGATCCAGCCGATTCGTCTCACACACGTAACCCCGCAACCGTGAATTTGAAAGCCGCGAGTCCGAACAAACGAGTGCCTGCGTTTTCCACTGAAACCTACCGGCCCCATCGCTTCGGATCGTAGCTAAAATCGACCAGCCCATCCCGGTAGTCAATCTTGATGTCGAGCATGCGCAGCATGGCGAAGCCTAACGTTCCGGAAATTTCTGTCCCAACGTTATCGCTGATGTGGGTTAGGTCAAATGCGACCAAGTCCTGATTCTCCTGCTTCAAATGCCCAAAGGTCAGAACAGCCTTATCGGCGCGATACACTTTGTTCACCGATCCGCTGATTCCGTGAATGATTGTGTCGGAATCGCCGTGAACCTTGGTCACCTCGCGCGCCGCTGCGGGGGTGATGTGATTGTCGAACGCTCCGGTGTCCAGCAAAAACAATTTGTCCGGTGCTTCTCCGATCGATGTTGGCACCAGCAAGAAGTGGCCAAATCGAAAAACTCTGGTGTAGGACTGCATCTCCGGCGCAATGTAACGATCTTGCGGGCCTGTGGGTTTTGGTTTCGATTCTTTCGCAGGCGCAGCAGAGGTCGAATTCTCGGAACCCTGGTTCTCGGCATCGGTGTCCTCGTCTTCGTCCGATTCCAGTTTGAGAGTTTGGGGCGCGGGTTCTTCCGGTCGTTTGGGGAGTTCCTTCAGACGGAGTTTCTCGTTCGGGAAATCAACGTCAACCAGGAAACTCGAGAACACATCGGCCCCGATGAGTCCGTCCTCCCCCACCACCGATCGCTTATCTAACACCGCGACGGTACAATTTTGAAATTCCAGCCCACCGACTTTGAGAGAATCCGCCAAAGCGCGATAACCGCTTTTTTGGCCCTTGTCTCCGATTCCTCCCAGATCGACATCAGCCAGGCGCGTCAGACCCGCTTTCTCGGCGAAGCTGCGATTAATCAGAATTCCCGACGCGCCTGTGTCCAGCATCAACCTGGTTTTGTGGCCATTTACTTCTACCGTGAGTGCATATCCCCGTAGATGCTGCGGGTCAACAAGCAATCGGACCAGTGGCGTCTCGGTGCTGCCGCTCTTACTGACGAGACGGCAGGCGCCGCGTGGGTCTTTGGCGCGCGCCTCTAGATATTCCAGGTAGTGGCGCATCCCATTGCGGGTTTCTTCATCGTCATTGTGGTCTTCCGCAAGGTACTCTTCCAGAAATTTGATCCGGTCGTTGCGGCTCATCCTGGACACCCACACGCGACGAATGTCCGGGTCGGTAGGATCAATCGCGTGCGCCTTCTCGATCATGTTCCATCCGGACTTATACATCGAAATCGAATACCGAATCTTGGCCAAACCCAAGTAAGCGTGTGCGTCCTGCCGGCCCGTGTTGACGATGTTGACCCATTCTTTTTCGGCTTCCGCGATCTTCCCCTGGCGGAAGTAAACCTCGCCGAGCGCCACATGAACCGGCACCGAATCCGCCGCTACCACCGCCTTGCTGGCTGTATCCGACGCTTGCTGCACATCCTTCTTCTTTAGGTAGGTGCGCACTAATCCGGCATACGCGTCTGGAGATTTCGGCTTGGTAGCAATGATCTGCTGGTATTTTTCAATCGCCCCGTCGAAGTCGCCTTTTTCAAACAGCAGCCGCGCATCTGTCAGCGGGCTTGCGATAGGCGAGGGCACCGATGAAGTCGAGGTTGCCGGTATGGTGGAAGCTGGCGCGGTAGCGGGAGGAGGCGCGGCGGCCGCTGTCTGCCCCTCCGCAGTTAGCGACGCGTGTAGCCAACACCAAGAAGCCAGTCCAACAAGGAGTCGCGTGCGCAAATTGTCGGCCAAAGTGGCACCACTCGCGCCGGGGATTTCGTCGAACTCCGGCGATGGCTGGAGTCTGCCACAGGTCCATGCCGCCGCCAAGAAAATCCGTCAATCGAAGCCGCCGCTCGGATCTGTTACCGCCCAAACCGCGTCGGATCGTAGCTGAAGTCCACCAAACCGTCGCGGTAATCAATCTGGATGTCCAGCAGTCGTAGCATGACAAATCCAAGCATTCCAGATACTTCTGTGCCGGTTTCATCGCTGATGTGGCTAAGGTCCAGGGCGACCAGGTCTTGATTGTGTTGCTGAAGGTGTCCAAATTTAAGGACGGCCTTGTCGGCCCGGTAGACTTTGTTGACCGACCCACCAAGACCTTTGACTCTGGTCCCGTGATCGCCTCTGACTCGTGTCACTTCTCCAGCCGCCTCCGGCGTGATGATGTTGTCGAAAGCTCCGGTGTCGAGCACGAACAGCTTGGCGTCGGAGCCATCACCGACAAGCGTTGGTACCAACAGCGAATGTCCAAAACGATAGACCTTCGTGTAGGACTGCATCTCGGGAGCGATGAAACGATCTTGCGGTCCGGAGCGCGGCTTCACAGTTTTGTCGGATTTCGTAGCCGCCTCCGTCGATGAGTCGCCGGTTTTCCGCTCCTGGGTCGCGTCGGTTTGCAACGCGAGGGGCGTCGTCGCATCTTCCGGCCGTTTCGGCAGCTCCCTGAGCCGCAAGGTCTCTTTCGGAAAATCAAGGTCCACAAGAAAAGCGGAAAAGACGTCGGCGCCGATCAATCCGTCCTCACCGGTCACCGAGCGTTGATCGACCACATAGACGTCACAGTTCTGAAACTCCATCTGTCCAATCTTCAGCGAATTCGCTGAGGCTACGTATCCACTCTGTAGGCCCTTGTCCCCAACCCCGGCGACATCCATGTCCGACAGACGTGTCAAACCGGCTTTTTCCGCGAGACTGCGGCTAATCAAGACGCCAGACGCTCCTGTGTCGAGCAGCAACCTCGATTTTTGGCCATTGATCTCGACATTCAGCCCGTAAGCTCTAAATCGCGAAAAATCTGCCGGCAGATGCACCAAGGGAGTTTCGGCGCTCGTACCCGGATTCACCATGCGGCATGGACCGCTGGAGCGTTGTGCCAGCGCTTTCAGATAGTCCAAGGTGCTCCTTAGATGTTTCTTCGTCTCCTCATCGTCATTATTCTCGCTGGCGAGATACTCTTCGAGATACTTGATTCGTCGTGACCGGCCCAGGGTACCCATCCAGAATTTCGCAATCTCGCGATCGAATGGATCCAACTCATGTGCGGTTTCGATCATCGTCTGCGCACTTTTGTTCATCGAGATGGCCCACCGAACTCGTGCCAACCCAAGGTAGGCGCGCGCTTCCCGGTGCCCTTGGTTGATGACACCGGCCCACACGTCCTCGGCCTCATGAATCTTTCCTTCGCGGAAGTACACTTCTCCGAGCGCCACTTGCACTGCTGCAGAGTTCGCCACTACCCGGCCGCGCGCAGCGATCTCAAATGCCCTTTGCACCGCTTTTTTTTTGAGGTAGACTCGCGCCAACCCTGCATAAGCATCCGAAGACCGCGGTTGGCTCTCGAGCACTTGCTGATATTTCTGCAGAGCGCCGTCGAAGTCGCCCTTTCGATACAAAGCGAGCGCTTCATGAATTGGGTCGGAAGCTGGCTGGGGTAAAGCTGAGGCTTGGCTCGGTCCCGCAGGCTGGGCCCGCGTTACACCTGGTTGGGACTCGCTGGGCGAGCCCGATTGCGGGTTGCCAAACGTCGCGCAGGCAAGCAGAAACACACCACACGAGCACCGCAGTACCCTACCAAGTTGAGCTCCGAGTGGGGTCATTCGCGCATGGCCATGGCTGGAGTCAGCGAGCGGGAGTCTCCCATGATTCAACGTCCAGGACAAGCCCGAGGGAACGATTTTCACCAAAAATTTAAGCGCTGCCCGCCCCAATGAATGACGCCTGAATCAGCCAAGACGAGTCTCGCTGTTCGGATTCGCTAAAATAGCCCATGCCCGACTCCCCGCTCTGGTGTGACAACGACCAGGCTGCCCGCCTGGCTGAACTGACCGCCGACACCAGCGATCCGGCCAAGGAACTCCCGCTTCGTCGCGATGTGCGCTCGCTTGGGATCTTGTTGGGCCGCGTCCTCGTCGAGCAGGAGGGCGAAGCTTTCTTCGCGGTCGTCGAGCGGTTGCGCCGTCTTCTGATTCAACATCGCGAACAGCCGCCCGCCGGAACCGCTGCAGAGGAATTTGAAGCTGGCCTCATGGCCCAGGCCCGCGAAATCATCAGCGGTCTCTCGGTCGACGATGCCTATCGCATCACCAAGGCCTTCGCCATCTACTTTGAACTCACGAACCTTGCTGAGACCAATCACCGGAAGCGCCGTCGCCGCGCCGCCCGTTTGCAGGACGGGCGCTCTCCCGCCGATGGTTCTTTTCGCGGGACGTTGTTGCGGCTGCGCGCCGCCGGAATTCCGCTGCACTCGATTCTCGAAGCCCTGCGGAAAATCCGCGTCACACCCGTGTTTACGGCGCATCCCACCGAGATTACGCGGCACACCATCCGTCTCAAGCGTCGGCGCGTCGCCCGTTATCTCGAACGTCTCGATCAAGTCCTCCTTTCCCGTACGGATGCCCTCGAATACCAGTCGCAGATTCTCGCCGAAATCACGGCGCTTTGGCAGACTGACGAGGTTCGCTTAAAGAAGCCGACCGTCCGCGACGAAATCCACATGGGACTCGATTACTTCCCGATGGTCCTGTTCGAAACCCTGCCGCGGCTCTATGCGGAACTGGAAGAATCGTTGCGTACTTTCTACGGCCATGTTCCCGGAGAAGCCGCCCTTCCGGAACTTCTGGATTTCGGCTCCTGGATCGGTGGCGACCGCGACGGCAATCCGTTCGTCACGGCCGACTGTACCCGCGATGCCCTGCGCATGGCGCGTCACGTTGTCGTCGATCACTACATCGGTGAGATCACGCGACTGGTTGGCCAGTTGAGCATGTCTCTGCGCCGTATCGCCGCATCCGAAGCCCTCACTCAGCGTGTGCGCCAATATGAGTCCATCATCGGCGAGGAGCACTCTCGCTGGAAGCGCATCACCGAAGCGGAGCTGTACCGTCACTTCCTTGATTTCATCGCTGCGCGACTCCGCTTCACGCGCGACTCGGCCGCCCATGACAAGGCCTACAAATCTGTGGAAGAGTTCGAAAGGGATCTTGTTCTTGTGCGGGAAAGTCTGTGCGCCAATCGCGGCGAGCGGCTCGTGGATCTCCTGATTAATCCTCTCCTGCGAAAAGTTCAGACCTTCGGCTTCCATTTGCACGCACTGGATATCCGCCAGCACGTGAGTGTGCTCACGCAGGGGCTCTCTGATCTGGCATCGGCCGTAGTTTCTCCCGGCAGTCACCAGGCCGCGCCCTTGCGATCGCAGTCCGCAGAACTTCTGGGAACATTTCGCGCCATCGCCGAGTTAAAGCACACCCAGGCTCCGCAAGCCATTCGCCAATTCATCATCAGCAACACGCAATCCGAAGAAGACATTCTGGCAGTCGTTCGGCTGGCGTCCGTAAGCGGCGTTTCTGTTGCTCGCACGGGAGACGACCCTGGACTTATGCCCGTGCCGCTCTTCGAGTCCATCGACGCGCTTCGCGCCTCGGGTTCCGTCATGAAACGGCTCTGGAGTTCTCGCGAGTACGAACCCCTGCTTCAATCCTGGGGACGCAAGCAGGAAGTCATGCTGGGCTACTCCGACTCCAATAAAGACGGCGGCATGTTTACCAGTACCTGGGAGTTGCACAAGGCCCAGCGGGATCTGCATCAGGCCGCCCGCGAAGCGAAAGTCCAGCTGCGTCTCTTTCATGGTCGCGGTGGCACGGTTGGCCGCGGCGGTGGCCCAACCCACGCTGCCATTCTGGCGCAGCCACCCGGCGATTTCTCCGGCGAGATTCGCATCACCGAGCAAGGCGAAGTCTTGACCTGGAAGTATTCCGACCCTGTGCTCGCTGAGTGGAATCTCGAGATCATGATCGCGGCCTGCCTGGAGGTGCTGGTACATCCGTCCCAGCCACCGTCCGGTCACGCGCAACGCTGGCATGACGCCATGGAGAGCATGTCGCGGGAGGCCTTCGCCTTCTATCGAAAACACATCGCCGAGAATGCCGATGTCCTCGAATATTTCGAACAAGCCACACCCGTAAACGAATTGGAACACGCCCGCATCGGTTCCCGTCCGGCCCGCCGAAGCGAGAGTCGCCGCCTGGAGGATCTGCGCGCCATCCCTTGGGTCTTCGGCTGGATGCAGAGTCGGCACGCCGTTCCCGCCTGGTTCGGTGTCGGACATGCGCTTGATCGCTTCGCTGCTGGTGACCCCAAACGCATGCAACTTCTTAAAGAGATGATGCGCGGCTTCCCGCCCTTTTCCAGCCTGATTCGCAGCGTCGAGATTGCGATGGCCAAAGCCGACATGGCCATCGCGCGTCTCTATGCAGGTCTCGTGACGGACCCCCGTCTGCGCGATCGCGTGTTCCAAATGCTGCGCGAAGAATTCGAGCTCACTCGCCAGCAAATCTTACTTGTTACTGGACAGAGCGAACTTCTCGAGAAGAACTCCGTCCTGTTCCGATCCATCCGGCTTCGTAATCCTTACGTCGATCCCATGAGTTTGATCCAAGTCGACTTGCTCCGCCGCAAACGGAATGGAAATTCCAACGCCTCCGTCGACTACGCGATCGGCGCCACCATGAACGGCATCGCCGCCGGATTGCACAATACTGGGTGAGGAAAGCGGGTGTCAGGTTTCAGGTGTCAGGTCTTAGGCCATGGGATCTGAGCGTTAGGTCACTGAACTTCGCACATGGAAGGTACAGGCTAGGTCTGCAGCTGAGTCTCACGATGCCTTCGAAAAATACCAGCCGTGAGCAATTCGATTCCCGTCTGCGGCTCTTCGTCTACCGCCAGATGATCGGCCACGGAAAATGTCCGACCGTCACGGAAATGGCGAAATCTCTCAAGTCCCCGCTTAAAAATGTCCGCGCCAGCTTGGCTCGCCTGAGCGAGAGCCACGCCTTCATGCAACAAGAGAACGGCGAACTCTGGCGGGTGGCGCCGTTTTCAACCATCCCAACGCCATTTCCTGTCACGATCGGGAAGCGTTCCTGGTTCGGCAACTGCATCTGGGATGCGCTCGGCATTCCCGCCATGCTTGGGAAGAACGCCCGCATCGGAGCTTCCTGCGGCTGTTGTAATCTCGCCATGCCCATCGCGGTCAGCTCGGGCAAGCTGCTCTCGACCCGCGGTATCATCCACATCGCCGTACCCGCTCGCGAATGGTACAAAGACGTCGCCTTCACCTGACGCACGATGCTCCTGTTCCGGTCGGAACAACATATCGATCTCTGGTGCCAACAGTGGAACCGTTCTCGTGGAGGAACGCTCTCGCTTCCTCAGGGATGGAAGCTGGCCCAACTCTGGTACGGGGACCGCCTGAGCCAAGATTGGCAACCCAAGACGGCTGCCGCCGCCGAATCTGTGTTCCGCCAAGTCGGACTTGTGGGAGAATTCTGGAAGCTTACGGGATAAGCATCTGCCACCCATCGCCGTGCATCCGAATAGAAGAGTTGGGCGTATGCGTCGGGTCTTCCGCTCCCGCATCCTCGGATTCGTTATCTGCGCACTGAGTATTTTTGTCTTCGCGCTGCCCGCTCACTCTCAGGACCTGGCCAAGCGACTCTACCTCACCGACGGCTCCTACCAGTCGGTCACCAAGTACGAGATCAAAGGGGAGCGTGTCCGCTATCTGAGCGCCGAGCGTGGCGAGTGGGAAGAACTTCCCAAGTCGATGGTCGACTGGCCCGCTACCGAAAAGTACGCGAAAGAACGCGCCTCGGGTGCGCCGCCTCCCGAAGCTGCTGCTCTCGAGAAAGAAATAGAAGCCGAGCACGCGGCCGAAGAGGCCCTGTCTCCCCACGTGCTTCCTGGCCTGCAACTGCCCGAAGAAGGTGGCGTTTTCCTCCTCGATACCTTCGAGGGTAATCCTGAGCTAGTGCCCATCGAACAGCGTGGCGGCTCGGTCAACAAAAACATGAAGGGCAACATCCTGCGCGCGACCATCAATCCGATCGCGAGCTCGCATCAGACGGTGGAAGTTCCCGGCAAGCACGCGCCCATGCAATCGCATGTCGCCGTCCCCGCGCTGTACATCAACATCGATCGCACCGAGGATCAGCCCGAGACCGAGACTCCCGCGCAGGCTACACCAAAAGACCCTGAGCCTCTTCCCCCGCAGGATCGTTTTCGCATCGTTCGCCTCGAGACCAAGGGCGAGAAGCGCATCGTCGGCGATATCAAGATCGCCGTCTACGGCAAGATCAGCCAGGACGCCAAGTTCGTCCCGACTACCGCTCAACCGATGACTGGCGGCTGGGTGAAGCTGACCCCCACTGAGAGCCTGCCGAGCGGGGAATACGCCGTCGTCGAAATGGTGGGGAAAGAAGGAATGAATCTTTACGTATGGGACTTTGGAGTCAACCCCAACGCGCCCGCCAACACTGTGGCCTTCAAACCCGATCCCTCGGCCCAATCCAAATCGGAGAAGGCTATTGAACTACAGAAGAGAAAGTAGGATAACGGCTGTCAGGTCTTGGGTGTCAGGTCTTAGGTGTGAGGAACACCAACATCAACTTTAGCTAAACGCATTACCAGCAAAGTCTGACTGTCTAGGACGAATACGAACAGGGGAGGTCGCTTTTCCTAAGACCTGACACCTGACACCTGCCCTACTTCATCACTCCCCGCTGCGCGATTCCGATGTTGTCTCGGCTCGTGTTCTTCACCAGGTACATCATCTCGTCGGCTTGGCGGATCACATCATGGGGCGACTTCGCATCGTGCGGGTACGTTGCCAGTCCGATCGACGCACGCACGTTCAAGTTCAATCCTTCTTCTTTGCAGAAATTGCTCACGCGCAGCGCATCCCGCAGGCGCTTTGCCACGTGCAGTGCCTGGTCTTTCCCGGTCTGCGGTAGCAGTACCACGAACTCGTCGCCACCGTAGCGAAATGCGTAGTCGATCAATCGCAGCTGCGCTTTGATCAGGTATCCGATCTCCGCCAGCAACTTGCTCCCAATCAGATGTCCGTGAGTATCGTTGACCTGCTTGAAGTGGTCGAGATCGATAAACAGCACGCTGAACTCATAGCCGAAACGCGACGACCGGTAGACCTCGGTCTCCAGCGTTTTATAAAGATGACGGGCGTTGTACAGCCCAGTGCAATCATCCGTGATCGTCAGTTCCTGAATCTTCTCCACTGCCCGCGAGTTCTCAATCGCGATCGCCGCGTAATCGCAAAGTGCATGCAGGAAAAAAATCTCCTGGTCGCTGAACCCCTTCATGTCGACGTTGACCAACTGGATCACGCCCAGCACGCGATGCTTGGAATTCAGCGGCACGCAAATAATCGACCGCGTCTCCCATTGCGTAACTTCGTCAATTCGCTTCGCGAATCGCGGATCGGTATAAACATCGGGCACGATGAGCTGCTCACCGTTTTTCGCCACCCAGCCGGCAATTCCCTCGCCCACCTTCAGCCGCACATCTTTCAGCGCTTCGGCGGCGTCGCCCACCGCGATCGCGAAGTACAGTTCATTGTGCTCCTCGTCCACCATGAGCAGTGACCAGGTATCGGGCCGGAAGTATTCGGCCATCTTTTCCATGATGGTTTGCAGAATGGAATCGAGGTCCAGCGATGACGTCAAGGCCTTGGCCACATCGTGAAAGATGTTAAGTTCTTGACTCTGCCGCTTTCGGTCGGCTCCAGTGGCCTCAGGCATGCCAGGGTTCCTTCGGTTTACGGGAAGAAGAAGTGATCAAATTATATGCGGCGCTCAGAAAGCCCGGCAACGATCTAAAGTAACCAAGTACCCGCAAAGCCACGTCTCTTCAACGGCCTAGCCGGATCGGGGAATTCCGGATTTCTTCGTTTTTTCCGTCACCCGACGGTAATCGTCGCGGTTCCGAAAGCTACGCCCTTCGCCACATCTCACTTCCCGCGAGCCGGACATATGTTTAATATTGCAGCGTTAGGCCGACGCACCTTTCAGGAGCAGGCGTCGCATGGGATCCTTCGGCGATCGTTTGAAAAAAGAGCGGGAACAGCGTGGTGTCACGCTCGACGATATCTCGCTCAACACCAAGATCGGCACTCGTCTGCTCCGCGCCCTTGAAGAAGAAAAATTCGAACAGCTTCCCGGGGGCATCTTCAACAAAGGATTTGTACGCGCCTACGCCCGCCACCTTGGGCTCGACGAAGATCAGACCGTCGCCGATTACATGACTGCGGCGGGCGCAACGCAGCCGCCGGCGCCCGAACAGCCAGGCCCATTTCCGGTTCAAGTTCCCGAGGAGCGGAAAGCGCCTTCGAACGATCGGCGAATGCGCGCTACGGGAGAATCCTCTCGCCGCGATGCAGCCGCCGATATTCCATGGGGCCTTCTCGCTATCGTGTTGCTGGTGGTTGCGATTGCGCTCGCGGGCTGGAGTTACCTGCATCGTCCGCCGGAACCGGAAAAGACTCATGTTGCGCCCGCGCCCACGTCCGAATCTTCGCCGGCTTCTCCGTCCGCCACCTCTGATTCCGGTGCCCATTCTGTGACTCCGCCACCTGCGGAGAAGAACGAGTCAGCACCCCAAAGTCAAACTGCTCCCCCGCAAAATACCAACACGAATCCGCAGAACAACAATCCTGCTCCGGCCACGCCGATTCCGACCACCGAGCAGATGCAGTCCCATCGATCTCCTGTCTCACCCGCCGGACTGCAAACCTCTGTTTCCGGTCAAGGCTTAACGCCCATCCCCGGTATGTTTTCTGTTCGCTTGCAAGGGAATGACGACTCCGAAGAGTGCTGGGTTTCGATCTCTGTCGACGGACAACCTCCGGTCGAGGCCACGCTGGTCGAGCCCTACGAAAGAGTCGTTCAGGCCAAGAATCAGATCACTGTGAAAGCCGGGAACGCTGGCGCCCTTGACGTATTCTTCAACGGGAAAAAACTGCCGTCACAGGGCGATTACGGCACAGTCAAAACCCTGGTCTTTCATCCTGACGGCTTGCAGCCAAACGCGCCCAAGGCTCCCGCGCTCGCGCACTAAGCCTTTCATTCGGCTTGACATGGATGCCGTTCAACCCGCGCCTGCCTCCATCCACAGGCCGTGCTTTACCCCTGAACGCTGGTTGCTGCCACTGGGCCCAAAGTCGTTGCAGCGTGTATCCTTCTCTGGTAGCTTTTTAGGGATCCTAAATCACGCGAAAAAGCGCGAAAAGATGGCCGTAGTGCTCTGATTTTCCCGCCATACGCAACGTCCTGATAGCAACAAGGAGACCCACAGTTGCCTTCTAAAAATCGTTATCTGTTTACATCGGAATCAGTCACCGAAGGACACCCAGATAAAATTGCTGACCAGATTTCCGATGCGATCCTCGACGCCTGCTTGGCGGAAGATCCCACCAGCCGCGTCGCCTGCGAGACTCTCACTGCTACCGGCCTCGTCGTCATCGCCGGAGAAATCACCACCAAAGCTTACGTAGACTTCCAGTCCCTGGTCCGCGGCGTCGTGCAGTCGATTGGTTACGACAACGCGCTCTATGGCTTCGACTGCAACACGTGCGCTGTGATCTCGAGCATCAATAAGCAGTCCGGCGACATTGCGATGGGCGTCGACACGGGCGGCGCCGGCGATCAGGGAATGATGTTCGGCTTCGCCGTTAACGAAAACGCCGATCTCATGCCCACCCCGATCTCTCTGGCTCACAAACTTACTCAGCGTCTCACCGAAGTAAGAAAAAATGGCCTCTGCCCATACCTCCGCCCCGACGGCAAATCCCAGGTCACCGTTGAATACGACGCCAAGGGGAAACCCGTTCGTGTCGACGCGGTCGTCATCTCCACGCAGCACGCCGAGACAGTGGGCAACGATCAGCTTCGCTCGGAGATTCTCAAGCACGTCATTCAGGCAGTCATTCCCAGTAACCTCCTCGACGCCGACACCAAGTACCACATCAATCCCACCGGTCGTTTCGTTATCGGTGGACCCATGGGCGACACCGGTCTCACCGGCCGCAAGATCATCGTCGACACCTACGGCGGCATGGGACGTCACGGTGGCGGCGCCTTCAGCGGCAAGGATCCGACCAAGGTTGACCGCAGCGCCGCCTACATGGCCCGGTACATCGCCAAAAACATCGTCGCCGCCGGAATCGCCGATAAGTGCGAAGTGCAACTCGCCTATGCCATCGGCGTGGCCGAGCCGGTCAGCGTGCTGGTGGAAACATTCAGCACCGCGAAGGTCGATCCGGGGATTCTGTCCGATGTCGTTCGCGCCAACTTCGCGCTAACGCCCAAGGGCATCATCGAATCTTTGAATCTGCGTCGTCCGATTTATCGCAAGACGGCTGCTTACGGCCACTTCGGACGCAACGACAAAGACTTCACTTGGGAAGCCACCGACAAAGCTGCCAAGCTGGCCAGCGACGCCGGTTTGCGCGAGCCCGCGTTGCAAGGCGCAAAGCGGTAAGAACCATCCGCGGGGTGTCGACGGGTGCCACCAGGTACGGTTCAGGCGGAAACGTCGCATCCCTGTTTACTACCAAGTTCTTTTGTATCAGGGCATGGCTTTAGGCACGCCGTAGCGGTACTCGCAAGCCAGACGCCTTTGGGCGCTGGGGCAGATACTCGGTTGGCGAAACGAGCGGTAACACAAGTTTTCTCTTACAGATGTTCGTGTATCCTGATGTTCAACACTGAAGCGGCGTTCACAATCTAGCCATCATTCATAGGAGAGGTATGTCGACCACGACGACACAAATTAACTGCGACGTTAAGAATCTCGATCTCGCCGATCTTGGAAAAAAGCGCATCGAGTGGGCGAACCAGTCCATGAACGTCCTGCAGATTATCCGCAAGGAATTCATCAAGAATCAACCGCTCAAAGGCGTGCGTATCTCCGCCTGCCTGCACGTCACCGCCGAGACCGCGAACTTGGCCATCTGCCTGCGCGATGGCGGCGCCGACGTGGTTCTGTGCGCCTCGAATCCCCTGTCCACGCAGGACGACGTCGCCGCCAGCCTCGTTCGCGACTACAACATCCCGGTGTTCGCGATCAAAGGTGAAGATAACGACACCTACTATCAGCACATCATCGCCGCCATCGACCACAAGCCCCAGATCACCATGGACGACGGCGCCGACCTGGTCAGCGTTCTTCACACCAAGCGCACCGATGTCCTCGAAGGCGTCATCGGCGGCACAGAAGAAACCACTACCGGTGTCATCCGCCTGCGCGCGATGGCGAAAGACGGCGTGCTGCGTTATCCGATCATCGCTGTTAACGACGCCGATACCAAGCACCTCTTCGACAATCGCTACGGGACCGGACAGTCCACCATCGACGGCATCATCCGCGCCACCAACTTTTTGCTGGCTGGATCGAAGTTCGTGGTCGCTGGCTACGGGTGGTGCGGCCGCGGCCTGGCGAGTCGCGCTCGCGGGGCTGGTGCCGAGGTCCTCATCACCGAGGTGGATCCGACCAAAGCCCTCGAAGCCGTCATGGACGGATTCCGTGTGATGTCGATGGCTGAAGCCGCCAAAATTGGTGACGTCTTCTGCACGGTGACGGGCAATAAGAATGTTCTTGCGAAAGAGCACTTCGAAGTCATGAAGAACGGCGCCATCATCTCCAACTCGGGCCACTTCAACGTCGAAATCGATATCCCGACGCTGGAAAAGATGGCGTCTTCGAAACGCACCACGCGCAACTTCGTGGAAGAGTACTCGATGAAAGATGGCCGCAAGATCAACCTGCTGGGCGAAGGCCGCCTCATCAACCTGGCCGCCGCCGAAGGCCACCCTCCGTCGGTGATGGACATGAGTTTCGCGGACCAGGCTCTGTCGGTCGAGCACATGGTGAAGAACCATGCCAGCCTCGAGAAGACCGTCTACACCGTGCCGGTTGAACTCGACAAGCGCGTCGCGAAATTGAAGCTCGAATCCATGGGCATCAAGATCGATCGCCTCACGCCCGAACAGGAAGAATATCTGGCGGGCTGGTCCGAAGGAACCTAGCGCCGGCGTCTCGCCCTCGCGAAAAAATATTTGTTTCAGGGCGCTCTCACCGAGCGCCTTTTTCATTTCAGGACGATGCGTCTATCGCCTTTGCAACGCGATCTCTCATTCCCAAGGGAACCAGGTATCGGCAACATCCGACGACGTATTATCCTGACGCCCGAGCCGAAGCCATGAACCGAAAAGTATTGCTCCTCTCCGTCTTGTGTGCCGGCGCCTGCCATTCACTTCGTTGCTGCCCGGAATCCGCCGAACTTGACCACAGCCGCAAAACAATCGCGCGCGGTGTCTGAAAAATTGGTCGGCAGTTGGCGCTTGATCAGCGTGGAGACGACTGCCGGCTGCGCCTAGCGTTCCAAAACGTAGTTGCCAGACTGCGATTGTCTAAAAACCGCAATCAGGTCAATGCTGTAGAGGGGATTTATCGAAAGGTTATTGGCTTTCTTGCGG